>Ga0315339_1003212_pt1 | contig 11630 bp, 11 predicted proteins | sample ASW17metaG_FD_204514 | JGI IMG/M metagenome (GOLD analysis project Ga0315339, IMG submission 204514) | Ammonia-oxidizing marine archaeal communities from Pacific Ocean, United States - ASW #17 | ecosystem: Environmental > Aquatic > Marine > Oceanic | place: USA: California | collected 2016-12-05
ATTGGTTTCAGGAGGACCAGGGCAATGATCGAGCTTTACACGTGGCCGACGCCGAACGGCGTCAAGATACACATCATGCTCGAGGAGACGGGTCTCGAGTACAACGTGCATCCCATCAACATCCAGGTCGGCGATCAATTCGATGCCGAGTACTTGAAGTTCAGCCCGAACAACAAGATGCCGGCGATGATCGATCCGGATGGACCCGGTGGTGAGCCAATCTCCCTGTTCGAATCGGGCGCCATGCTCATCTATCTCGGCGAGAAGACGGGGAAGTTCTATCCCGCGGACGACCGTCAGCGCTACGAGACCCTGTGCTGGCTCATGTTCCAGATGGGCGGGGTTGGCCCCATGCTCGGCCAGAACCACCATTTCCGTCTGTATGCCCAGCAGATGGGCCATGAAATTGAGTACGCGATCGATCGCTACTCGAACGAGACCAAGCGCCTCTATGGCGTCATCGACAAGCGGCTTGCCGACAATGAGTGGCTGGCGGCAGGCCAGTACACGATTGCGGACATGGCGACCTATCCTTGGCTGCGCATGCACGAACGCCAGGGCATGGATCTGAATGACTTCCCCAATCTCAAACGCTGGTTTGAGGTGATCGACGCGCGGTCCGCCTCCAAGGTGGGCGCGGAAGTCCTCGTTGAGTACCGGGACAAGGTGAATGACGGGATGGATCCCAAGGAAGCTCAGAAGAACATGTTTGGCGCCGCACAATATGCCAACCGCTAAGCCGGCGTTGGAGCGCACCAGTAGCTCTCATGTTCAGCGAACAATCAGGCGGCCTGCTTGCCCGTCCGGCGATGCCATTAACCATGAGGTCGGCAAAGGATTGTGACGCGCGTCACAACCCTGTTCGAATCCAATTCCGCGGTACCATTTGTTAACCATTAGAGCCCAGAGTTAGCCTGGTAATCGGGAAGTGGGACGAAACGTTCCAGAGATTGGAGCGAGCCCGTTAACCAAAAAGGACGGAGGTAACAATGGCTCAGATGGATCAGACTTCATTCGATACGTTCGTGGCCGAGGCAGAAGCTGGAATTCCCGATGCTCAGTACAGCCTGGGACTCCTCTACTCGATCGGATACGATGCTCCGCTTGACTACGTTGCCGCGCACAAGTGGCTGAACATCGCCTCGATAAAGGGCAATGCGGACGCCCGCCGGCTGCGCTGCGAGATCGCTCTCGATATGGAGCCGGAAGAGATCGCCGAAGCCCAGCGTTTGGCCCGTGAGTGGATGACTGCCAACACTCACTGAACCGAGCCTGTTTGCGCCGCGGAGATCCGCGGCGTGACGGCTGAGAAATGTTATTAGCGAATTGCGCTTCCTGCGCGATTCGCGGCACGTTCGACAGCCCGTTTCCGGGGCGACGCACCCCCCACGCGGACTGACTACAATATTCACTGAATTTCTGATCTTGTCAGTTTAGCTCATCGATCGCAGTGACTTATCACCGTGTCGGTCTGCGCAGAAAGCTGTACGGTTCCCGGCTCTACCGGGCGCAACACCTGAAATGCTATGGCGCGGCCGTGGTGGCAGCTCTAGGTCTGTGGCCCGAGGCTTGCGTGTACGGGCGGCGTATCTCAGGCTTCGCCCGATGCGACGATACATAATAGGCCGTTGGGTTTGGTGATGATAATGGTCCAGGTGCCGCCCCCCTGGGACGACAGGACTTCAATCACGCTGCCATTGTTGGCGAGGCCCATTGCCACGGGTGCTTCGGAGTACGAGGCCCCGAGATGCCAGAGAAACGTTGAACGGTCTTTGCAGACTATCTGGGCAGATGCGTTCGATGCCAAGATAAGGAGGGCACCGGCTGCAGCGAGGGATTTCATCATGGCTTATCTCCAATCCCGGCGCCAGATGCGCGCCGGCTACACTCCCCCGGCTTCAACGATCAACTAAATCGATTACTAAACGAGTACATCATGATGCCAAGAGATGGCCAAAACGTTAACCAAGACTACACTGTTAACCATGTGTAACACGTTGATTTAATTATACATTTATACTTAAGATGTCAGGCGAAAATGTGAAGATCTCATCACGTTTTTCTTACCGTTCTGTGATGGGCGTCATAACATTGCAAGCATTTCACGCCCTCTGTTGCGCCATTTGTGAAATTCGAAACCGACCTTGAGATAGGTGCGCTCATCCGTAGTAACCCGAGTGGTTAGTTCCAATTTTGAGACTAAACTGAAGGTAAGCATAAACAATGAAGATGAAGAGTTGTGTCAAATGTTGTTTCAGGCGTGAAAATGTTTGTAACTATTGTTAAAGACGTACAGTTGGGGATTTTCATTGTTTGCTGCGCTTTATCGATCCTGCAGGGGGCGAGCTGATATTGGGGGCGCCCGCCCAACGTTGACAGAGGCAGAGGCCGCTTTTAGATAGACCCCATCACTCAGGCAGACGTATGCAATGAGTTCCGGAGAGATGGCCGAGAGGCTGAAGGCGACGGTTTGCTAAACCGTTGAACGGAGTCAATCCGTTCCGAGGGTTCGAATCCCTCTCTCTCCGCCATTTTATATATAAATAATTGATATGGCGTAATTTTTAATTACGAATTTACTACAGTATACAATCCAGTACACACCCGTACCGCCAGTTCAATGGCGGGTTATTTCCGTTTCTTGGCGGCGAAATCGGCTGTTTCCGCCCAACCACCTCATGCCACGCTTTACGCGTACACCGTTACACAAGAGAACCATGACGAATTGACTGGAGACGGAAATGAGCACACGGAGACTCTATTCAATCCCGGAAACTGGACGACGACTCGGAGATATTGGACGCAGCAAAGTCTATTCGCTTGTTAATTCAAAGCGCCTCAAGCTGGTCAAGATCGGGCGGTGTTCCGCCATCACCGAAGAATCGGTGGATGCCGAGATAGCCCGCGTGATTGCAGAAGTGTAGGCTCAGGAATCTGCGCGGTCCTAGCAATGGCTGCACTGTCCTTCGACGACGCACTTGCTAAGCTCGCCAAGGTGACGTGGCGCGGGCCCAATGATGCTACCGCCCGGTGTCCGGCTCACGCGGATCGCACACCTAGTTTGTCAGTGACCCGCGGCAAGAACGGGGATGCTGTTTTCCATTGCTTTGCAGGCTGTGACTGGAGAGATGTATCTGCGGCACTTGACGATAGTCGGAGGGGGGTGTTTACCCCCACTCGCAGCGCTGCAACACGGCAACGGTTATCAAAAATGCTGGGCCTGGTTTGCTTCTCTCCGCTGTCGGGACATTGGACGGAATCGGCACGAACCGATAGATGTTGGCTATCACTCGTGTTGGATAGGGCCGAACAACGCAGATGCTTGATATGTACCCAAACGATCCCGATGGCTGGATTCATCCGGTCGACAAAAATCAGCTTCATCTTGCTCGGGAGTTTCGCGACAACATACGCGGGCCGCACAGCGAAGATCTCAAACGCCTACTCCATCGCATGCGTGCGGGGCCCCAGCATCGGCGGTACGTCCTAGTCGTGCGTGTCCCGTTCAAGGAATGGGTGCTCGGGCAGCTTCCCGAGACGCGCGGCGAGCCGATCGCCATACATGAGGACAAGGTCTTCACCTCTCCTCAAGATGCGGAATGGGAAGTCTTCAAGCTCCGGTGGCGCGAGCTGACCGGCGAAGAGCTACAGGTCTGAGGCAGTCCAATGGTAAGCACCACCCGCATACTGGGATACACCGACCGCATCAGCGCCGCGCCCGGCGATACCGTTGCGTTCAAGATCAGCTGTGACGGCGTCACCAAGTACCATGCGGATATCGTGCGCCTGGTGTGCGCCGACCCGGACCCTTCGGGGCCGGGACTCCGATACGACACGGTATCCACGGAAGCGACCGGCTGGCACCAAGGCCGACACCAGCCGATATACCCGGGTTCGTACGCTACCGTTCCGCCCGCCTCGTCTTCCGTTCTCGGCAACAGCCTCTCCCTGGGCGCGATGATTTTCCCGACCATGCCCGGCAATGGTCGGCAGACCCTCTTGGGACAGTGGGACCAGACGACCGGGAAGGGGTATGCGCTGGAACTGGGTGACGATGGTGCCCTCACCCTGATGGTCGGCGACGGACAGAAAGCCCAGTCGCTCTCAACGGAGACTCCGCTACCCCCCCGCCAATGGGCTTTCGTCGGCGCAGGCATTGACGTCGGCAGCGGCGACATTTGGGTCTGCCAGCAGGTTCTAAGGCCGCTCGCACTGGCGCCGGCTGAGGTCTCCGTCTTCGGACGCCTGACCGTGGGAAGCCCGGATGCCACGGGCATACCTTTGATGATGGCCGCACACATTGCGGAACGTGACGGCGGCAACGTCATTGCTGGCGGTCATTACAATGGCAGGATCGACAGGCCTCGCATCATCGGCCGCGTCCTTGATCCCGCCGCCGTGCGCGAGATCGTGGAGACGGGTGATCCCGGCACATTGGACGCTGACCTCATTGCCTGGGACTTCTCACAGGACATCACAGGCACGGTCGTCCGTGACGTTTCCGAGCATGGCCTCGACGGTACCATCGTCAATCTGCCGGCTCGTGGAGTGACCGGATTCAACTGGAGCGGTTCGATTCTCGATTGGCGGCTCGCTCCCGATCAGTACGGCGCCATCCACTTTCATGACGATGACATCTATGACTGCGGCTGGGAGACGGACTTCTCGTGGACCCTTCCCGAAGGGACCCGTAGCGGTTTCTATGCGGCGCGTCTGACCACCGATGACGACGAGAGTTGGGTCTCGTTTTTCGTCCGCCCCAGTCGGGGTAAGCCCACGGCCTCTGTCGCGTTCGTGGCCTCTACTGCCACCTTCATGGCCTACGCCAACACGCACCACCGGTTGGACTGCGACCACATCGAACACCTCTATGAAGGCCTTCTGACATTCGGCGAGGCAGAGGTATTTCTGGGCGAGCATCGGGAGCTGGGCGGCTCTCATTACGACACTCACAGCGACGGCAGCGGCGTGTTCTACAGTTCCCACCTCAGGCCTATTCTCAACATGCGGCCCGGCCTCTACACCTTCAATTTCATCAACGACAGCTACGTGTGCGCCTGGCTCGAGTCGATGGGTCAGGACTACGACGTCATTACCGACGAGAATATCGAAGCCGAAGGCGCCGACTTGTTGGACCAATACGCGACGGTCATTACCGGCAGTCATCCGGAATACAATTCAATCCGTATGTGGGAGGCCTTCGATCACTACCAGCAATCGGGCGGCCGCCATATGTACCTCGGCGGCAATGGGTTCTACTGGCGTATCGCCTATCACTCCGAACTTCCCGGCGTCATCGAGAACCGAAGGGGACACGCGGGCGTCCGAACCTGGGAAGGCGAGCCAGGGGAGGATCATCTCTCCTTTTCCGGTGATCCGGGCGGTCTCTGGCGCACTCAGGGGCGGGCGCCCCAGGCCTTGGTCGGGGTCGGATTCTCCTCCTGCCTGTTCGACAAGTGCACCTATTTCGTGCGGACCGAACAGAGTAATGACCCGCGCGTCGCATTCATTTTTGACGGCGTTGCCGAAGACGAGCGCATCGGTGACTTCGGCCAGCGCGGGGGCGGCGCGGCGGGGTTGGAAATGGATCGTCTCGATTACGCATTGGGAACGCCGCCGCACGCCCTGGCGGTCGCGACCTCGGCCGATGTCGGCCCGGGTGGTATCGTTTCCGTCGAGGAATTCATCACCACGCCGCCGGCCGTTGATGGCGAGCAGCTCGGCATAGCGCGTGCGGACATCGTTTTCTTTGAAACACCGAACGGTGGGGCTGTCTGGTCCACAGGATCGATCGCCTGGCCGACGTCACTCTCCCACAACGATTTCGACAACAATGTGGCGCGTATTACAGGAAACGTACTGCGCCGCTTCCTTGATCCCACCCCCTTTGTGGAAGGGGACTAGGCCTCCCTATTATTCCTCGGGCCAAGTGAGAGTTGCGGCGTCCCAAAGCTCTTTTTCGTGCGCTTCTTCAGCTCGCCACCCTAGCTTAACCGGGACGTCGTATAGGCGGCCCGGCGCGAACCGGGCGCCCGTCTGTCGCAGTCCGGGTATGACGATGCGGGCGACATGGAATTCGGACTTGGGCTCAGATTGGTTCAGAACGATCACTTCCCGGCCTCGTGCCCTCAGACGGTCCACGCATGTGTCGAGGCTTTCCCCATGATGTCGCCCTCCGTCACGATATGGAGAAGTGTTCCCGGATTCCTGGGGTAGGGCGCACATTAGATGGGGGGGTACAGGCTCACGGGCGGTTGCCTCATCATTGGCAAATACCTGCTGGTTGAGCTCGCCCGACGCTTGCGTCGCAGCTTTCACGAAATCGGAATGTGCGCCGCAGCCCAAACGCAGGCCCATCATGTCAGAGGTTCTCCACGAAACGGCCGCGACGACGGCAAGGCCAAGATCATGGGTCAGGTCGAATATTTTTAGCGACCGGCCATGATCCCGTAGCGCGGCAGTCGTAGCCGGGAAGAACTGATCGCCAAAGGAGGACGCATCAATTTCCGGGCGGGGCAGGCGGTTGTACCACCAGATGGCGCAGGCATCTCGCTCTACGAGTTCGTACAGGCCGCGCACAACGGCTTCGCTGAACGTACGGCCGGCGGCGCAACCCGTGGAATTCGCGATACAAAACATTCCATCGGAATGTTGTGCATGGGCGTAAAAGCAATAAGCCGCCGGCAACCAGACCCGCCGCTGGTAAGTCAGCGACCACGCAGCGGCCCAATCGATTTCGAGCTCCGGCTCATATCGATCGGGAATCCAGTCCATTCCCTCGTTCGTCGCGTTAAGCCGTTGCCGGTGTGCGTACTGCTGCCCGCTGAACAGCGTGAGATCACCGGGCGACAGAGCCTCTCCTTCCAGCTCATTGAGGGATGAGCAGCGGTAGATCGACGACGACATGAACATCCCGGCGCGGCGTTCCGCCGCTTCAGCCAGACAACGCACCCGGGCCTCGGCCTCCGTCCTGCCCCATCCGGCCACCGCAACCGGCGGAACGAGCACACCGGTCTCTATCCGCGAGAAAAGTGTCTGGCGCATCGTCGCGGAGTACACGTGCACGTGCGGCGGTGTCGGGTGTTTGATCGGAGCGAGTGGAGCGGCCTCTTCGATGATATGGGGCGCCGGCTCCGGCGCCGCCATCGTTCCCGAGCCTGGCTCCGTTGCGAGAACACCGCGAGCGCGCAGACGTTCTAGGGCATAATAGATTCGCTCTGGCGGAAACTGGCCCGAGAGGCAGTCCGCCAGTACGTCGGCATTCCGCGAACCATCGAGCAGCGGTTGCAGCGCTGCGTATTCTGGCCCGGACAGAACTATCGTTTTTTGAGCGGACAGCAACGCGACGTCGCCGGATTCCAGAAGTCGCGGCGTGAATCGGGGCTTGAAGCGAAGTCCCGTTTCCGGACGGCCCAAAGTTGGATGCATAGCAGTTACGCTATTTCAGCTGCCAGCGACCTTTTGTCGGAATGATGTAGCAGGGCACGACGGAGCCATCGGCGATCTTGTCGATGTCCTGTTCGGAAAGCTCGCCTTCCGCAGGCTGCGGCGGCAGAACGAGGTTCATCTCGCGCGGATTGTTTTCACGCACGAAGACTTTGATATCCACCGGATATTCGATTCCAACCGTCGCCAGGGCCGCGCGTGCATCGCGCAACAGCAGTTCCTTGAATTCCGGATCGGCCCAGGCGCGGGCCACGACTTTGCCATAAGCTTTCTGAAAATCATCACGGTCGATCATGTTGCAGCCTTCCTTCGATTTCATCGTTTTGTTGTTACCTGAGACCAACCGGCCTAGAGATTGCGGCTGGTTTCATTGTTAATGCATTGGTGGTTTTCATTCCAAAAGGCGAACTTAAAAGTAGAGAACTATATGTGCATTTTAGATTCATCACGGTACGATGTTTCCATCACACGTTCATGGAAATCGTGCTCTGGCATGTCCGCCTTGGGTCAGACGCGGACTTAGCCAGCCTCGGCAACTCCGGTCTGCTTCTGGAGCATCAGCGGACAGCTTTCGTGCATTACCCATTTGTGAGTCCATGACCTAATTTAAAACCATGGCCGACCGCCCCGCCCCATCAAATTGCCCATGCTGTTTGGCACCGCGGGACCCAAGGGAGAGGCATTGGCTCGCGAACACGCCGACGGCAACTTCACCGTCATCCCCGTCGACGCCGGCTTCGAGCGTCAATCGATCTTGGTGCAGGGCACGGTCCTGGATCCCGGAGAATCATTCGATTCACCCCGCATGATCGAAGCGGCGGGCGGTGGTGCTTCGGTGGTGTTCCACCGCGCCTATGACCGGCCCGCGCCGGGGCGGCCGAAAATGGAGGAGCTGAAGGGCGGCAAGGAATAGGTTGTGCGCATCGAGGCATTCGATCCCGCAGTGCGCCACATACATAACCACGAAGGCCATCTCACGTTCGCGAACGATATCGACCGGGAAATCATCACCGGAGATTTGATCGAAAAGTACACGTTCTCGGTTGAAGCCGACGCGTTGCGCGCCAAGATCAAAGAACTGGAAGCCATCGGCGTGACCGAGATCGTGTTCCAGCCCGCCGGTCCGGACATTCCACGAGAGTTGCGGTCTTCGCTGAGATAGCCGGCATCGGCAACTAGAACGGTCTCGCAGCGGCATGACGATCGACACTCTCGAAATCTTGAGAGTGCAAGAGAGTAGTGACACCGCGTGATGGCTCTGTGCGCTTGGTGCGCGATGCCGAGGCAGGCTGGCAGCCTGCCTTGCCTGTGGAAATCCCCTGACATACCGTGGAACGTTAGATCATGATCACACGAGCGGCCAATGAGGTCGGGATGAGCAACGAGGAATCGGCGATGACCCAAGAAAGCGGTGCAACGAACGAGCAACGGATCGTTGAGTTGGCAAGGCGCGTCCTGCCGGGGGGGACATTTGGCAACGTGTCGCACGAAATGGTCATTGCGGAAGGTCGGGGTAGCCGGATTTGGGATGTCGACGGCAAGGAATACGTCGACTACCTGCTGGGCTCGGGCCCGATGCTCGTCGGCCACGCGCACCCTGAAGTCCTGGCTACCGTACAGGCCCAAGTGGCCAAAGGAACGACCTTCTTCGCCAACAATGAGGAAGGGATTCGTCTGGCCGCCGAAATCGTGGATGCCGTGGCGTCCGCGGACCAGGTGAGGTTCGTGAGCACGGGTTCGGAGGCGGACCTTTACGCCATGCGCCTTGCCCGCGCGCACACCGGCCGCGACAAGATCCTGAAATTCGAAGGTGGCTATCACGGCATGAGCGATTACGGCCTGATGAGCCTGTCGCCAAAGCGCTTGAGCAACTTTCCACGGCCGCTGGCCGATTCGGCGGGGATTCCTAAGAGCATCGAGGACGAGATGCTGGTGGCGCCCTACAACGATCTGGAGACCGTGGCGAGCCTCATTGCAGAGCATCGTGACGAACTTGCCGGCATCATGGTCGAGCCGCTCCAGCGGATCATTCCCCCCCAGCCCGGTTTCCTCGAAGGCCTGCGGGAATTGACCGAGAAGAATGGCTTGATGCTGATCTTCGATGAGGTCGTGACTGGCTTCCGCTTTGGGTATGGCGGTGGACAGGCCTACTACGGTGTCACGCCCGATATTTGCACCCTGGGCAAGGCCATTGGCGGTGGCTTCCCGCTGGCGGCTGTTGCGGGGCGCGCCGATGTCATGGCGCATTTCAACAAGAGCGCCGTCGGTGAGGATGGCTTTGTCATGCAGGTGGGAACGTTGTCGGGAAATCCGGTCGCCGCTGCTGCTGGACGCAAGACCTTGGAGATATTGAAGCGCCCTGGCACCTACGAGCGGATTTTCGAGACCGGCCAGGCACTGATGGACGGATTTGCCGAGATTCTCGAGAAGGCCGGAATCCCGGCTCGCGTCTCCGGGTTGCCGCCCATGTTCGAGGTCGTCTTCACCGATCAGGATGTTACCGATTACCGGTCGTCGTTGGGCGACCAGGAGATGTCGCGGCAGTGCAACACGTTGCTCCGCGAGCGCGGCATCCTGAAGAGCGAGGCCAAGTACTACGTGTCGTCGGCCCACACCGAGGAAGACGTTCGTCTCACGCTCGACGCCTTTGCCGACGTTATCGCCGAACTCAGCCGTAGCGCTGCTGCCTGACTTGAAGACTCGCGGTATCCGAAAAGACTGAGAAAATTGATGCTTGATCTTCAAGAGAAGCAGGTCATCGGTCAGGCAATCCGGCTGCACGTAGCGGATAACGTTCTGGTGGCGCGTACGGAGATTCAAGCGGGTACGACGTTGAAGGAAGAGGGCATCGTCGTGCGGGACCTGGTCCCGCCGGGTTACAAGGTCGCGGCCCGTGATCTTGCGAAAGGCGAACCCGTTCTCAAATACAATGTAACGGTGGGTTTCGCGGAATCGGATGTCCCCGCGGGTAGCGTGCTCCACAGCCACAATGTGGAGTTCCGGGAGTTCGACCGGGACTACGCGTTTGCCTGCGACTTTCGTCCGCCGCAATTGCTGCCCGAGGCCGATCGCGCGACGTTTCAGGGATACGTGCGGCCCGACGGCCGCGTGGGAACCCGTAATTTCATTTCCGTCGTGTCGACGGTGAACTGCTCGGCGACGGTCGTCCACGCGATTGCCGATCATTTTACGAAGGAGTGCCTCGCCGAGTTCCCGAACGTCGACGGCGTGGCCGCGTTCAGCCATGACACGGGCTGCGGGATGGAAATGACCGGTGAGCCGATGGATTTGCTGCACCGGACGCTCGCCGGCTACATGCGCCATCCCAACGTCGCGGCAAGCCTCGTGGTGGGGTTGGGCTGCGAACGCTGCCAGGTGGGAGGATTGTTCGACTCGCAAAATCTGGAGATCGGCCCAGACCTGCGCACCCTTGTGATGCAAGAGAGTGGCGGCACACGCCAGACCATCGAGGCGGGAATCGAGATCGTGGAAGAGCTTCTCGTTCAGGCCAATCTCTGCCGGCGCGAGACCGCTTCCGCGAGCCACATCACGGTTGGCCTGCAGTGCGGTGGCTCTGACGGCTTCTCCTCAATCACCGCCAACCCGGCGCTCGGCAGGGCCGTGGATATCCTGGCCCAACACGGTGGTACCGGTATCCTCTCGGAGACCCCGGAAATCTACGGTGTCGAGCACACCCTGACCGCCCGGGCGGCCACAGTTGAGATCGGTCAGAAGCTCGTTGACCGGATCCGCTGGTGGAAGGATGAATACGCCGTCGGACGTGATGTCCAGATCAATGGCAAGGTCAGTCCCGGCAACCAGCAGGGCGGACTCGCCAACATCTTGGAAAAGTCACTGGGTTCGTCGATGAAGGGCGGGACCGGGCCGCTCATGGAGGTTTACAGGTACGCCGAGCGGGTCGACCAGCACGGATTGGTGTTTATGGATACGCCTGGGTTCGATCCCGTCTCCGCCACCGGCCAGATCGCCGGTGGTGCGACCATGATAGCGTTCACGACGGGCCGGGGCTCCTGTTTCGGGGCCAAGCCGTCACCGTCCATCAAGCTTGCCACCAATACGCCCATGTTCAGGCGCATGGAGGAAGATATGGATATCAATTGTGGCGACATCGTTGACGGCACGGCGTCGATGGATGAAGTCGGGCAGCGGATCTTCGAATATTT
>Ga0315339_1003217_pt1 | contig 11619 bp, 9 predicted proteins | sample ASW17metaG_FD_204514 | JGI IMG/M metagenome (GOLD analysis project Ga0315339, IMG submission 204514) | Ammonia-oxidizing marine archaeal communities from Pacific Ocean, United States - ASW #17 | ecosystem: Environmental > Aquatic > Marine > Oceanic | place: USA: California | collected 2016-12-05
AATCACACCGACCAGTACTTCTAATAAATAAGGAATCACCAGTAAATAATTTATTATCGATCAGATATGACATGCAGCCTAAGGTATGTCCAGGCGTTTCAATTGCTTTAATTTCATAATTACCAATTGGTAAAACATGACCCTCATTAACCATAATGTCAGAGCAGGCTTCTGCATCAATATTTTCCATGCCCATCACAATTTTAGCTTTCGGGTAGTATTTTTTAAGCGGACATGCACTAGTTATATGGTCAGCATGGATGTGAGTTTCAATGATAAATTTTAAGTCAAGGTTTAGTTCTTTAAGTAGGGCAGTGTCACGCTCTATCATAATGTCGACAGCATCTATAATTGCAGCTTCTCTTGTTTCACTTTCAGCCAAAATGTAGGTGTAAGTGCAACTTTCATTTTCAAATAGTTGTTTGAAAATTAAACTCATCTTAATACATCCTTTATATAAATCTAGACTAGCTTATTGAGATAATGTTAACACTTAACGCATATATTTAAGGTACATTTTTTCTGTATGAATATAGTAATCATACAACTTAAGATTTGATGCGGCAAGATTATCTAAAACGACTACTGCATTTGTATGATTTTGAAGAACACTGCCAGGACAGAATGAAGAGATTGGGCCTTCAACTAGATCAGCAACTGCCTTACTTTTATGTTTACCAAGGCCAATGAGAATAATATTTTGAGCTTCCATTATTGTTCCAATGCCCATAGTAATCGCAATAGACGGTTGCACTTCATTATTTTTAAAAAAGCGTGAATTGTTTGTGATTGTGTTTTGAGTGAGCGTCTTTACTCGTGTCCTTGAGTTAAGACTTGATGTTGGTTCATTAAAACCAATATGTCCATTGGTCCCTATACCTAATAATTGAAGGTCTATTCCGCCATGCTGTCTTATTTGAGATTCATAATTTTCACAGCTCAACTCATGATCCTTGTTAAAGCATTCAGGAATATAGGTTTTTTTATGATCGATATCAATGTGATTAAAGAGTTTCCGATTCATGTAATGACGATAGCTTTGAATATGGTCTGGCTGTAAGCCTATGTACTCATCTAAATTAAAAGTTGTAATATTTTTAAAGCTCATCTTCCCAGATTGATACTTTTTAATTAAAGTCTCATAAGTTAAAAGAACAGAGCTGCCAGTTGCCAGACCAAGTACTGCGTTTTCTTTTTCAATAATCAACTTCTCAATAAAGTCAGCTGCAAAATCACTTGCTTCTTGTTCGGTTGGGAGGATAACTACTCGCATAGGGCTTCTTGTTTTAACTGCTTACCAGCGATCCACACATTTTGCACCTGAAAATCTGAGTCAAAGTGAGTAAGATCAGCTCGGTAACCTGATTTTAATGAACCAAGGTAATTAGCAACACCTAAGTATTCTGCCGGATATCGCGATGCCATTGCAAGAGCTTCATTTAATGGGATGTTGCAACTTTGATAGGCATTTTTTATAGCATCTATTTGTGTAATGGAAGAACCAGCTAATTTCCCTTCTGAGTTAATAATGCGCCCTTTGGATTCACTAACTATCTCATCATAAAGCTCAAAAGAAGGCTCTCCATGATGAATTGTCGCCATTGAGTCTGAAACAAAAAATAGCTTACCTTGAGGTTTTTGCTTATACGCCATCTGAATTAAAGATGGATGAACATGATGTAAATCAACGATAATGCTCGCAGCAGTATTATCAAAAGTTAATGCAGAGCCTACAACTCCAGGCTCGCGTGCAGAGATTTGTCCCATCGCATTAAAAAGATGAGTGAAGCCGTCTAGTCCATATTTAATTGCCTCTTCAAGTTGATCATAACTTGCATCAGTATGACCAGCAAGAATCTTAAAGCCAAGAGATTTTAGATGCTTCAACTGTTTAGTAGAAATGCATTCCGGTGCTAAAGTGAGCATGACTGGAAAGTCTTTTAAGTTTTCAAATAAGTTTAAATAGTCAGAGTTAATCGTATTGATGTATTGCTTTTGATGAACACCACGATACTTAACATTAAAGAAAGGACCTTCTATATGAACTCCTAAGAGGGATTTATTGTTTTCAATCTCTTTAGAGATTGTTGTGGTGCAACTCTTAAGAACATTTAACGAATCACTAATAACGGTTGGCATAATGCTAGTCGTGCCAAAATGTTGATGTGCTTGTATTATTGTATTTAAGCTCTCTTTATCTGGAGAGTTGTTAAATAGCTTGCCACCTCCACCATTAACCTGAAGGTCAATGAACCCAGGAGAGAGAATACCGCCATTTAATTTTTGTATTTCAAAGTTTTTAGGAATGTCATGCTCATTAATAATATCGATAATATTTTCACCATCGATTAGTAGTGCTCTATTGTCAAAGAACTCTTTGCCAGAGAATAGCTGAGCTCCTATTAGTGCTTGCTTCATCCGAGTTCCACCACATAGTCATAGCGATCACCACGATAATACGACTGGGTGTATTCAACCACTCTACCATTAGAATCCTTGCCTCTCCTTTCAACAAATAAAATGGCACTTCCTGGGCTAACTTCAAGCTTGTCAGCTAAATTATCGTCAGCAATGATTGCATGAATATTCTGTTTTGCAGTAACTGGATTCATTTTTTTTGATTCAAGAAGCTCGTAAAGAGATTCATCAATAGCAGAGGTAATAGATATGATTGATGCTGGAATAACAGCAATTTCATAAAGAAGAGGCTCATTTACTAAATACCTTACTCTATTTAAGCGATGAACAAAATCATCTTCATTTAAATTTAAAATAAGAGCTTCTTTTGGAGTTACTTTTCCCTCTTCACGTAGAATGATTCTTGAATAAGATTCAAGACCTCGCTTTTTCATATCAGCTGAAAAGCTATTTAGTGATGAAAGATTTTTATGTAGAACAAGGTCAACACTTTCGGAAACAACTGTGCCAGCTCCTTGACGTTTTTTTAACATTCCAATATCAACAAGTTGATCAATTGCTTTACGCACAGTAATTCTAGATAAATTAAGTTTAGAGGCTAATTCTCTCTCAGGCATTAATGCATCACCAGGTGCCAAAAGACCTTGTTGAATTGCACTGTTCAGTGAGCGAGATAATTGCTTATAAAGGGACTCCGAACTATCATTAGAAGGCATTAAAAAACTAATAAGATTGTTGATATCGGTCATACAAGTCAGTAAGAAATAAAAAAATAAAAACAAGTCTCAAACAAGTCTCAAACAAGATCAAGGTTTTAGGCTGTAATATTGGTACTAAATTGGTACTATTATATTCTAATACAATTTCAAAAGTCAATGGTAAATAATAAAATAAACATTACGAATATTTACCATTTTAATTGTATATTTTTTTGATTTAAAGCTATTTTAAAGGTTTAATTGATAATTTTTATTAAATCTTATTTGCTTTTTAATTAAGACCTGTTATATAATACCATTTCACTACCAATTATTTATGTGAACTGGTCAACATACTTAGCCGTATGAAGGCTTTTTGTTTTATTAAAGATTAGTTATGGAGGAGAAAACATTGAGCTCGACAGAATTTCTTATGACAACTGCAATTAATTCTGATGGCTTTTTTTGCTCGAAATTGATAAATAATAGTGAGCATAAAATTGATAACTTTTTATTTTGTTTTAGTGTGCTTGCCCCAATCAAATCTGTTGAGAATTGTATTGTTTCTAAAAGTATTGGTGGTTATTCTGAGCTCTCACATCCTACACAATCCACACTGAACCCTGGAGAGGAGTGGAATTTTATATATGGCTATGAATATTCTAGACACAAGCCAATGAATCATAGATGGGCTCCTCAAGGGGGTTTTCTAAAAGTACAAAATGGAAATACAATATATTTACATATGACGGATATAGATTATGAAAGAATCTCCTCCGTGGCATCAATCCTCCAAGTTTCGGGAGATAAATTTAATTATGAATCATTAAGATTGGTGCCACACCCTTATTCATGGGATCCAAGTGCAGGCGTTTGTAATTTATGTTTGCCTATTGATGTAGTCTTTGATGATATTGAGATAATAAATAGTGCCTATCAATCTGCTTCAGAGCTTGGTAGTCGATTAAATCTTAATCTTTTTTCTGGCACTGTAAATGAGAAAAATGAAAAAGCAACAACCTCATTGAAGCTTAAATTACAAGATCTCTCTGATGAATCTTCATACAAAATTACTATAACAAGTGATGATGTTGAGGTTACTGCAGGAGATGAAATAGGTTTTTATTATGGCCTTATATCTTTAATGCAGTTAGCTCAAACATACCATCAATTAATCCCTTGTGGCTCAATCTTTGATAAGCCTCGTTTTAGTTGGAGAGGACAGCATTTAGATACGGTTAGGCATTTTTACTCGGTGGACAGCTTATTGAAATTACTTGATTTAATGAGTCTCTTTAAACTCAATAAGTTTCATTGGCATGGGGTAGATGACGAAGCCTTTCGTTTCAAGTTAGATAGACACCCTGAGATTGCTACTGCAACTGCTAAAAGAGGAAATAATCTGTCAGTGCCCCCTGTTTTTGGCTCTGGACCAGATGCTACGGGTGGTTGTTATGATAGAGAAGATATGCATAAAGTCATTAATAGGGCAACAGCTAACTATATTGAAGTCATGCCTGAGTTTGATTTGCCTGGCCATAACATGTCGCTAGTCAATCTAATTCCAAGTATGCGCGACCCTGAAGATAAAAGCTATGAGATCTCTGTACAAGGCTACTCAGAAAATACGCTTAATCCTGCAATGCCTGACACTTTTAAGATTGTGGAGTCTTTAATTGATGGCTTATGTGACATGTTTCCAGGTGAATATATTCATTTGGGTGGTGATGAAATCGCAGCAGGAGCCTGGGAAAAATCTCCTGCAATTGAAGTCCTTAAGGAAAAGCATAAGCTAAATAATAGTAATGATGTTGCTTCTTGGTTTATCAATAAGCTTTCTAAGAGAGTAGAGCAGAATAATAAAAAAACGGCGTCTTGGCAGGAGGCTGAAGATGGTCAGCATCATGATAAGAAGTTAGATAAGTTATTATTTTCCTGGAAAGATCTTGAGTCTGGTTTTAATTTAGCTAGAGAAGGCTATAAAGTGGTCCTGTGTCCAGCTGAGCACATTTATTTTGATATGGCTCAGAGCAGACATTACGCAGATCGAGGTGCGAATTGGGCTGCTGTGGTGCCTTTTGAGAGTACTGTTGATTGGCCCATTATTCCTAACAATGAGCCAGAACTTGAAACCAACATCCAAGGAATTCAAGGACATCTTTGGTGTGAAACGATTCTTAAGGATAGCGAAATGGAGTCAATGTTATGCCCTAGAATACTTGGTTTATCAGAAAGTGCTTGGACGAGTGATCCAAATAGACGAAAAGGCTCTGAGCTCAGCGATCTAGCAAAAACTAGCTTTAGAGAATTGTTTGATAGAATTGGATGGGACTATTATAAAGCTGAGAAATTTGATGTGATGCCCGATTCAGCATTGAAAAAGGAGGCTTTTGCCAGTGAGTAATTTGATGCAAATGCTTAAACCTAAAACTAAATCACAAAGAACAACACTTTTTGCTTGGGCATTAATTACGCCTGCTGCTTTGTGTATGTTTTGGATTGTACTTTGGCCTTTATATGAAACCTTCCGTCTTTCTTTTACTAATTCGAACCTCGGGACTCTGATGGGAGGGGCTGATTTTGTAGGCTGGGAAAACTATGAAAAAGCAATAGGTGGGCGTAAATTTCCTGCAATTGTAACGCGGACTTTTTACTGGATGTTCCTATCAGTTGGTTTTAAAATGATTTTAGGTTTAATTGGGGCAACATTATTAGCGAGTAATATAAGAGCAAGAGGGATGTTTCGTGCATTAGTCATGCCTCCATGGATAGTGCCAATAGCAATTGGTTGTTTTGGTTGGTTATGGCTTTATAATGGCCATTTTGGCTTGCTCTCAAACTTTGTAGAGATGGTCGGTATCACTGATGGCCCCTTTAGTTTTTTGGCTTATAAGCAGAGTGCTTTTTACTCAGCAGTTGTCACTGATGTGTGGATTGGAACACCAATGGTAACCTTATTTTTTTTAGCGGCAATGCAAGGCGTTCCAAAAGATTTATATGAGGCCGCATATGTTGATGGCGCATCAAGGTGGTATCGTTTCAGAAGAATTACCTTGCCTCAAATTATGCCTACTATTGTTTCTATGGCTTTATTATCTGCAATCTGGACTTTTAACTCATTTGAAATTATTTGGATTTTGACAGAGGGCGGACCTCGTGGTGCAACTACTACATTAATTATTGACACCTTTAAAACAGCGATCTTTAGCTATAAATTTGGTGCTGGCGCAACCAGGGCAGTTCTCGTTGTTTTAATACTAGGCGTATTTTCATTAATATATTTAACTGTTTTGGGAAGATTGGGTAAAAGGTACGGCTATAGTGGGGTTCGGAAATGATGGATAAATACTCATTACTTCACAAGATTGGCATTTACGCCGCTCTCGGATTATTCATATTATTTATGTTGCTGCCTTTTGTTGAAATGTTTGTAGCATCCCTTAGACCAATAACTCATTTATTTAGCCGTCCACAATTGGAGGTTGGTGAAACAATGGGTTTTGTTGATTTTATGAGCAGGTTTTGGTCCGATACTATGAGTTTTCAGGCATACAGAGATATGTGGGTTACAGTCCCTCAATTGCCACGATATATATTCAATAGCGTATTCATAGCATCAGCTGTTACTCTTTTATCAATGTGCTTCATTATTCCAGCTTCCTATGCCTATGCGCGTTTTAACTTTCGGGGAAAAACTACTAGTCTTACTCTCTTTTTAGCTGTGAATATGTTCTCTGGTGCAGTTCTGCTGATCCCTTTATATAAATTATTGAGAATGTATAGTTTATTAAATACATATTGGGCTATGATTATTCCTGGTGTGGCTTTTCTTATACCAACAGGAATATGGCTGCTTAAGTCTTTTTTGGAAAAGATTCCTTATGAATTGGAGGAGGCTGCATTTGTAGATGGCGCATCTCGCCTTTATACATTACGCCGCATTATATTGCCTTTGGCTGTGCCAGGCTTAATTGTTGTTGGTGTTGCAATGTTTATTGGTGCTTATGCGCAACAGTTTTTATTTGCAATTACTTTTAATCAAAATAGAGATTACATGCCTCTACCAGCTGGCATATTTGAATTTGTTGGATACCAGACAGTACTCTGGAATGAAATGATGGCAGCTAGTCTTATTGGAATTCTGCCCGTGTTGTTAATTTTCCTGTTTATGCAGAAACATCTCATATCAGGTTTAACGTCAGGGGCAGTAAAGGAGTGAGGGGTAAAAGTCTCACATAAAGTGTTACCAGAAATTTATTAAAATCTGGTAATTTGATGTAAAAAATAAAGGAGAAGTAAATGAAAAATATAAAAAAAGCGCTCTTCTTAGCTTTTATTGGAGCGGGTTTTATGGCACCAGTTCAGGCAGCAGAGGTGCATATGATCTTGTGTGGTGGTGAAATACGTCCCGCTGATCAAATAGTAATTAATGCTTTTGAAGCGAAATATCCAGGTGTTACGGTTAATGCTGAGGCAGTTCCTTGGGGAACGTGTCAGGATAAATCAATGACATTAGCTGCTGCTGGTGATCCAGTAGGACTGGCTTATATCGGCTCACGTACACTGAAGCAACTAGGCCGAAGTGGCTTAATTATTCCAGTTGATATTTCTGAAGAAATGCAGGCATTGTATCAGCCTGGTGTTCTTGCTACTGTTTCTGATAATGGTCAATTCTGGGGTTACCCACATGCTTTCTCTACGAAAGCAATGTTCATCAACTGTGGTTTAGTTGAAGAAGCTGGTGAAGCTTGTGTTGCTCCTAGAACTTGGACAGGACTTTACAATATGGCTAAGGCTGTTAATGACAATACCTCAGCTGCAGGTATCGGTATAACTGGTAAGGACTTTGATAACACTATGCACCAATTCCTAAACTACCTCTATAGTAATGGTGGTTCTGTAAATGATGCAGCTTCTGGTGAGATAACTTTCAACAGTCCTGAGACTATTGAGACACTTGAGTTCTATGGTAAGTTAGCTGGTGTTGCTCAAGAAGGCCCAATGGGTTATGAGCGTTCTCAATTGACTCAGTTGTACAATGATGGTCAGATTGGTATGTATATCAATGGTCCATGGGGTGCAGGTCAACATAATGCAAATATTGCTGAAATCGTTGTGCCTATTCCTGCTGGTCCAAGTGGCGAGAGTGGAACACTGTTGATTACTGACTCTATGGCAGTATTCAAAGGCTCTGCAGATGAGGCTCTAGCAATGGAGTTGGCTCAAATGATGACATCTGGTGAGGCTCAATATGATCTTGATATGAGCTGGGGTTTAACACCAATCATGCAATATGAGAATATGATGGATGATGTTTACTACTCTACTGACTACTGGCAGACTTTTGTTGCGCCAATTGGAAGTGGTGGTCCAGAGCCAATGTTTGAAGACTTTAAAGCATTGCAAGCTGGTATCAATGGTGCTATCCAAGGTATGATCTTGGGTGAAGGTTCTGCTGCTGATTTAGTTGCAGAAGCTGCTGAAATTTTAGCAGAAGGTAATTAAGTCAATTAGTTGACTATTTCAGGGGTAGCTAATTGTTACCCCTGAATTTTTTTTAAGGCTTACTTCAAAAAGAGGCTTCTCTAAAAGCATCCTTTTGAAGCTTGCTTTAATATTAGTAATACATAATTTAAATGCGCACTGAGCATGCGCTCTTTTTAAGGAAAAAAAGAATGGCAACTGTAAAACTTGAAAATATCTATAAAAGTTTTGATGAAACAGAAGTTTTATTTGATATTAATTTAGAAATCAACGATAAAGAATTTGTTGTTTTTGTTGGACCCTCGGGTTGTGGAAAAACAACGTTATTGAGAATTATTTCTGGGCTAGAGGAAGTTACCAGCGGTAAGGTAATTATTGATGATCAAGATGTCTCTAATGCACCTCCGGTAGAGAGAGGTATCTCCATGGTTTTCCAGTCTTATGCTCTATATCCACATCTATCTGTTTTTGAAAATATTGCCTTTCCATTAAGGGTCGCAAAGGTTAATGAAAAGGAGTTGGAAGAAAGAGTTTTCAAGGCTGCTGATATTCTACAATTAAATGATCGTTTGAATTTTAAGCCTGGCCAACTTTCTGGTGGACAGCGCCAAAGGGTAGCTATTGGTCGGTCTATCGTTCGAAATCCTAAAGTATTCTTATTTGATGAACCATTATCGAATTTAGATGCAGCACTGCGAGGTGATATGAGGGTTGAATTAGCAAAGCTACATCAAAATCTACAAACAACAATGATTTATGTTACCCATGACCAGATTGAAGCTATGACTATGGCTGACAAGATTGTTGTTTTACGGGATGGTGTAATTGAGCAAGTCGGATCTCCAATGGACTTGTATCATCACCCTAAAACAAAATTTGTAGCTGGCTTTATTGGCCACCCAAAGATGAATTTTCTAAAAACAAGTAACGTTGAAATAAATGGCGAACAATTAACTGCGAGCATTAGTGAATCAACAAGTATCTCTTTGTCAGTTGAAGTGGCTGATACAAAAACAGGCGATGAAATTGAAATTGGTATCCGACCTGAAGATCTCGAGCTCACATCAGATAATAAAGGTTTGCCAATGAATATCGAAGTAGTTGAGCATATTGGTGCCACTGTAATACTTTATGGTTCTGTTGAAGGTAATAGTGATTTTTGCGCTGTATTGCCGAGCGATACAAATGTTAGTCCGGGAGAGACAGTCCACTTAGCCCTAGAGCCATCGAAATGTCATGCTTTTAATATACAAGGTCAGGCGCTTTATCGACAAGTAGATTAGCTAAGGAGTTTAATTATGAGAACTGCTATTGTTGGTTTAGGGTTAAGGGCCGGCAATGTTCTTAAGATGATGCAAGCCGATATGCCAGAGTTAGAATTGGTCGGTTTCGTCGACCCTGATCCATGTGGATTATCACTTCTTGAGGAAGACTCGATTCATCTAAATCAATATGAAGATCTTCAGACTATGATTGACAAGTGCAATCTTGATTTACTTTGGGTTGCATCCCCTAATCATCTTCATTTAGAACATATAAGAGTAGGTCTAGAAGCTGGTCTAAAGGTTTTTTCAGAGAAGCCAATTGTTACGACAAAAGCCGATAGTTTCAGTCTTGCTAAATTAATACATAAATACGGTGAAAACCAACTAATGGTGGGTCTTGTGTTGCGCTATTCTCAACACATGAGAGAATTACGACGTGCAATAGATGCAGGAATGTTAGGTCGAATTACATCAATAGAAGCCAATGAACATATTGCGCCCTATCACGGCTCATTTTTTATGAGAGACTGGCGGCGACTAGAAAAATATTCAGGTGGCTTTATGTTAGAAAAATGTTGTCATGACTTAGATATATACAACAATGTTGTAGGTGACAGGCCGGTTAGAGTTGCCAGTTTTGGTGGGCGAGGTAATTTTGTTCCTGAAGAATCTCCGGGTAATCAGCATGATGACGTTTATCAAAAAAAACTATCTTTTTGGGAAAGTGTAGATGATCCATTTACTAGTGACGCTGATATTGTTGATCATCAAAACGCATTATTAGAATATCCAAACGATGTTAGTTTTTCTTTCCATACAAGTATTAATGTTCCTGATGAACATCGACGCTTTTGTATTATAGGCAGTCGTGGAATGGCAGAAGGTGACTTTATGCGAGGTAACCTTCGAATCACTGATGCACGAACAGGAAAGCGCCTAGAAGACCACAAATTTAATTATTTGAGTACAGAAATTGCTGGAAATTATCCCGCTCATTACGGTGCTGACCAACTAATGTGTGGAGACATCATAGCTTTTCTTCGTGGTGAATCAGATTCATTGCCTGTTGGTCCTAAGGACGCTATAGAGGCGGGTCTAGTTGCGATGGCAATAGATGAAAGCCGAGTCTCAGGTCAAATTATTGATATGACAGAAACGTGGAATGAGCTAGATTCATTATATTAAAGGAGTAAGATTTTGATTAAAGGTATCAGTTATCTTTCATTTGAAAATGGTCTAGAAAATACTCAATCCATAGAGTCTGCCTTAGAACAAACAAAAACTTATGGATTTGATGCTCTTGAGTTATCAGTCTCTAATGAAGGAATTATAAATACCAACACCTCAAAAGAAGAATGTAGAATCATTCGTCAAAAAATTAACGACTCTGGTATTTTTGTTGATAGTATAGCGACTGGAATGAGCTGGGGTATAAGTCCAACAAGTGAAGATAAGGTCACCCGTAACAAGTCAATTAGTCTTCATAAAGATGCACTCCAAGTTGCTAGTAACCTTGGATGTAAGGCATTATTGTTTGTACCAGGAGTGGTTAAAAGCCCAATCTCTAGTGAGATAGTGCGTTACGATAAGGCTTTAGATCGAATCAGAGATGCGATCAATCAACTTTTACCAATCGCAGAAGATCTTGATGTTGATTTATGTATGGAGAATGTATGGAATGGGTTTTTCTATTCACCGATTGAACTTAGAGATTTTGTAGACTCTTTTGAATCAAATAAATTAGGTGTTTATTT
>Ga0315339_1003218_pt1 | contig 11614 bp, 9 predicted proteins | sample ASW17metaG_FD_204514 | JGI IMG/M metagenome (GOLD analysis project Ga0315339, IMG submission 204514) | Ammonia-oxidizing marine archaeal communities from Pacific Ocean, United States - ASW #17 | ecosystem: Environmental > Aquatic > Marine > Oceanic | place: USA: California | collected 2016-12-05
TCGCCCAGCACCAGCGCGGTGCCCGGAAGCCAAGGGATGAGGCGGGCCGTGGCAAGATCTGGCCGGACGGAGAAGTCGCCGTACCCCAGGCCCCACGAGGCGACTCGATACCCCGGAACCGGCGTCATCTCCATGTCCACGGTGAGCAGGTAGTCGCAAGCGTGCATTCCATCCACTACGTGGTCCCGGAAATACGCACCGGTGACCCGCTTGCCCACGAGGCGACCCTGCATGTCAGGGAGGCATACCAGCACCGTGTCCACGGTGCCATCCTCGATGGCCGCCCGCAGTGTCTCCTCGGGTGTGTGTTCAGTCATCTCTTCGCACCTGCTCTTCCGCTTGGGATCTCGCCTTTGCGATCTCGCGCACCGCGAAGGCCTCCTCCGGTGAGGAGACCAGCGTATTCCGGCTGTAAACCGCGAAGTAGGTGAGGCCGGCGAAGAACCACACCGCACACCCGTACACCCCCACGCGATAGTCTGCGTTTATGAAGAGAAAGACCAGCGTGACGGCCGCAATGCCGCCGGCGGTGACAGCTCCAGCGATTCCCAAGCGGCTCACGTAGGGCCGCTCGATGTGGGGCAAGCGGCACCGCATGAGCACGAACGAAATCATCTGCATGATATACGCGATCACGGCACCGAAGACGGCCATGTTGAGCAACACCGCTCCGACGGGGTTGTCCTGGGGAGCGAAGTGGATGGTCAACGCGACGGCATACCCGATGAGCGCGCCCACAACGAGGGCGACGTGAGGGGTCTGCGTACCCGAGGTAACGGAGAGCCACCGGGGGAAATATCCCGCGCGCGAGAGCGAGTAGATGTTGCGCCCATAGGCATAGATGATCGTATGGAAGCTCGCCACGAGACCCGCCACCGCCATCGCGGCCAAGAATTTCGTGCCGATCCCCTGCCCGAAGATCGTGCTGAATCCCAAAAGTAGCGGTTCGTCCGACGTCCCGATCTCAGCGGCACCGGGGGGAATACCAGCGTTCAGGAAGAGCGTCAGAAAAGCACAAACCACGAGGGTCAGCAGCCCCAGCATGATCCCCCGCGGCATGTCACGCTGAGGGTCGTGGGACTCTTCGGCGGCCAGCGGGAGTTCTTCGATCGCTAGATAGAACCAGATGGCGAAAGGGAGCGCCGCCGCCACACCGGCCCACCCGCGCGGAAGCCACGCACTGGCGCCAGGTTGCGGTTCGATGTTCAACGCATGCTCCCACGAGAAGTGTTGGAGAGCGCCGATATAGAAGACGATCAATATCGCCAAAGCGACGAACGTGATGATGAGAGTAAACCGAAAACTGATCTCCACCCCCCAGACGTTGAGCCCCACGAACATCATGTACGCGAGTGCCCACCAGAGCGGCGCTAGTGTGTCCGGGGTGTCAAAAATCGCGCCGAGATATCCGCCGATCCCCACGACGATGACCGCCGGTGTCAGCACGTACTCCATGTTCTCTGCGAGCCCCGTGACGAAGCCGCCCCAGGGGCCCAGCGCCGCGCGCCCGAAGGAATAGGCACCGCCGGTGTGCGGGAGCGCAGGGGACATCTCTGAAATCGCGTCGCAGAGGCCGATGTACATCACCGTGATGATGACCGTGGCGACGAGAAGGCCGCCGAAGCCCCCGGCCATGAGTCCGAAGTTCCAGCCGAAAAAGTCCCCGGAGATCACCGCGCCCACGCCGAGCGCCCAGAGCGACCAAACCCGAGCGTGCCGGCGAAGCAAGCGCTTCTCGAAGTACTCGGCATCGACCGCCTGGTACTGGACGCCGCCCACCGGGTCGTGATCCGACAAAGAATCTCCTTCGTGGTCGAGTGGCGCCTGCGCCGACTAGGTGACAACCGAACATGCGCCGGAGCCTGCGGCAAACCGGCGCTCGGCCCCTTGCACGACGTATTCGACCTGGAAGTTCCGTAGGAGCTCCCGCCGCCGGACACCACAAGGCGCCTGTTCGTACCGCGAAGGGAACGAGCGGTCCCAGATGGGGCCGCGGTTCCAGCTCATGTATTCCGCTGCGGCTGAGCGCCTCAGAGGTCCCGGGGCCAGAGCTCCGGCGCACCGGCCAACTCAACCGGAGCGAAGTCGCGTAAGTCCAGAGTCGCTATTGCTCGCGCGCCGATCCGCTCGGCAATCGCCATGACAACCGTATCGACCAAGCCGAGTGAAAGGTCGGCGTACTGCGCGTCGAGCTCGCGGGCGCGCTTCAAGTCGGATGCACCGTCCCACTCGACATAAAAGAGCCCCTGCGCCAGATCCGCGCGAAACGCCCGGGCAGTCGCGGGACCCAGCCGGGAGGCGACGATGTAGTCCACCTCTGGCAGGATCGCCCAAGGGAGCACCCACTGGTCGGGCTGAGCCTCGAACGAGCGCCGAAGTGCCTCGTGATGTGAATCATCCGAGTCGACGAGCGCGACGATCGCCCCGGTATCCGCGACGATCACAGATTCTCACCCATGCCGCGCAAAAGGTCCTCGGACCGTTCCGCGAGGCAGCCATCTCCGCTCCTCCCGGCGCCGATGCTGCTCGGGAAGATTCGGGGCGCTCTCTTTTCTGCATACTCCGATACCGCCACCCGGATCAACTCCGCGGTCGACCGGCCTTCTGACGCGGCGAGAGCCTTCATCCGGCGGTAGTCCGCGGAGTCGAGGTATACCGTGGTTTTCGTCGTGGCCATTGCCCAATATATATAGTTACTATATGTGGTATCCACTGCCCTTGCGGGAATACCCTGCAAAGTGGTCCTGTGGGGCGGGCCCCGGCATGGCTCGGTGGGAGCGACGTACTTTGGCTCAGAGACGACGATTAATGAACAGATATCAGTTGACAGTAGCGGCTCTTTGGGCCGCGAGCATCACCGCGGTACCGGTATCGGGTCAACAAGGCGATTTCACGTTCTACTCGCCCCTAGCGGAAGCCTGGTACCGGGCCGCAGACTCCTTCGAGTGGACGTCCACGACCACGGACAACGATGGCCAGAGCGTCCAGATTTCTTATCGCACGTTCGGCTCTCGCTCGAATCCGGCGCTCGTCCTGCTGCACGGATATCCCACGTCGAGTTTCGACTTCAGGGAGATGATCGAGTACCTGGAGGACGACTATTTCGTCGCTACACTGGACTTCCCCGGATTCGGATTTTCCGACAAGCCTCAGGGTGACTACTCCTACATGCTCGAGGACGATGCCAAGCTCGTAGACCACTACGTGAGCGAGGTTCTGGGCCTGACGAGCTTCAGCCTCTTCACGCACGACCGGGGCGTCAGCGTGGGTCTGGCCTTCCTGGGTAACTACCTCGCTGAGGAGAGCAGAGACTATGAAGTGACGTATCACTTCATGTCGAACAGCGGCATGTTCCTGCCACTGGCGAATCTATTCCCTGCCCAGACGGTTCTTCTCGACCCGGTCCGGGGACCGGCTGAAACGGCCCGCCGTCAGGCCCTGCCGCGCCGCACAGAGGGGACGCCGGTCCAGTTGGCCTACGCCGATATAGAGGCGTTCAACGATGGAATCGGCGCGAGATTGGGCGTCGGCAAGTACCTGCTCGAGCGAGTCGCGAACGAATACCGTTGGCTCGACAACCTCCCGAACAGTCCCATTCCGGTGGCCTACATCTGGGGTCTGCTCGATCCGGTGAATCCGGTGCGAATCGCCAATCACGTTTGGTCGACCTATTTGAATGACAGGCCCGTCGAGAGCTCGTTCTGGTACATGCCGACGGCGGGCCACTACCCGCAGCGAGACGAGCCGGAGGAAATGGCCAGGGTCGTCCGGCTGGTGCTGAACGGGGACGTCCCGGCGAGGGACGCAGAAGGCGCTCGTCTGCTATCGAACGCCAGAAACAGGAACGCGGCCTCGGCGATCTTCGTCGGGCACTCCGACATAGAGGACATGGTGTTTCCGGGGGCTGTCGAGTACAGCCCGGCGGGATACAAGATCAGGCGCTAGCGACACGACCCCCGTAGAGTGGACCACGCCCGCGGTCAAGACCGAGGCACCTTCAAAGCGATGAACTCCGCCACTTCCTCGCCGCCCCCCACGGCCAGAACGATGTACTGCTCACCCTCGTGCAGATACGTCATCGGCGCCCCGGCGGCTCCATCTGGTAGCTCCATCTCCCACACGACCGCGCCGGTGGCCTTGTCGTAGGCGCGAAACCACGGTCCGCCGAAGCCCGCCGAGGTCTCGACCGGCATTCCTTCGGGCACCCGCCTGAGGTCGAGCCGTGGATAGAATCCCTCCCCGATGAAGAGCAATGTCCTGGTCGCGAGCGGCGAAGCGCGCCCGGGCGTGCCCAGCTGGCCGAGGTCGAGATGCTGGATCGCGGGGTGGTCGCGCGGTCCGTCGCCGTTCGGCACCTGCCAGACGATCTTGCCCGCATTCATATCGATGGCGGTGATGCGTCCGTACGGGGGCTTGAAGAGTGGCAGCCCCCGCGGACCCGCGATCCACATCCGGTCCCCCTTCCTGTAGCGCAGGTTCGTGCGGGCGGTATCACCCGGGACGATGTCCGCGACGAATGCCGCGGTGATCGACGGCACGTAGAGCATGTTCGTCTCGGGATCGAAGGCCCCCCCCTGGACGTCGGCGCCGCCCTGAGACCCCGGTAGCTGAATCGTCCCGAGGTTGGCATTCGGGCCATCCCCGCGGATCGAAGGGGGAGTGAAGAGCGGACCGGTCGTATAGCGCGAGACGATCTCGAGCGCCTCGGCACGCAGCTCCGGCGTAAAGTCGATCAGGTCCTGCTCGAGCGCGCCCTGTCGGTCGAAAGGCGGCGGTTTCGTGGGAAACGGCTGCGTCGGCGACGTGCGCTCGCCCGGCGTCTGCGACCGGGGGACGGCGCGTTCTTCGATCGGCCAGATCGGCTCACCCGTGACGCGGTCGAACACGTACACGAAGGCCTGCTTCGTGATCTGTGCGACCGCCCTGACAGGCCGTCCATCGACGACCAGATCCATTAGGATCGGTGCAGCCGGCAGGTCGTAATCCCAAAGTCCGTGATGCACGAGTTGAAAGTGCCAGACTCGCTCGCCGGTCGCCGCGTCGACACAGACCAGGGTCTGGCTAAAGAGATTATCCCCGAGCCTGTGGCCCCCGTACATGTCGTTCGTCGAGGACGACACTGGCATGTAGATGAAGCCCAGCTCGAGGTCGGCGCTGAACAACGACCACACGGGTGCATGCCCCGTGTACTCCCATGAGCGGTCTTCCCACGTGTCGTTGCCGAGTTCGCCGGCTTGCGGAATGGTGTGAAAAAACCAGCGCAGCTCGCCGGTGCGTACGTCGAACGCGCGCACGTCGCCGCGTAGAGCCTCTTTTTGACGGGGATCGTCCGACATCGACTGACCGAGCACGACGACGTCGCCGACGACGGTCGGGGCACCGCCCCAATTGTAGCGGGCGCCCTCCTGTAGGCCGGTCGTCAGATCGACTCGGCCCCCGTCGCCGAAGTCGACGATCGGTCGTCCGGTACCCGCGTCGAGCGCATACAAATACCGGAGTCGATGCACCAGAATCCTCCGGTCGCTGCCGTCCGCCCAATAGGCAACGCCGCGAGTGGAGCTGCCCCCCAAGTAGCCATCCGGTCCCTCGACCATCGGCTCTTGAATCCAGAGCGTCGCGCCCGTCCCCGCGTCGAATGCCTCCACCAGGCCCACTGCGTTCGGCGCGAACAGCACACCTCCGACCATGAGCGGGGTCCCGACGAGGTCACGGTCGCGGGCCTCGGCGGCCTGCTCCACGATCGAGGGATCGACCGCCGGACGCCGCCAAGCGATCGCGAGCCGCGACACGTTGTCCGCGTTGATCAGGTCGAGCGGCGAGTACTTGGTCGAGCCGAGGTCGGCTGCATACGCCCTCCACTCCCCATCGCTCGCGCCTTGCTGCCCGACGGCTGGCGCCGCGACGATGGAAGCTCCGGCGATTAAGCAGGCAACACGAATCGGGGACGGTGGCATCACGGGTTCTCCTCGGTGTTCACGCTAGCGATCACTGTCTAGGATAATCTGGCGCCCCGTCTCGAAGAGGACAGACTCGGGCGGGTCGAATCGTCGCTGTGTCAGGTAACTCCGCTGCGAGAGGCCCAGCGCTAGACCGAACGTAACGATAAGGCCCGCCACGATCGCGCCACGCACCCGCGGCGCTGGCCGCCATGCGCTGCGCATCGCCAATCCGAGGGCGCCGCCGAACACGAGCAGGAGCCAGGCCGGTGCCTGCACCAGAGGCCACAGGAAGAAGAGTCCTGCGAACGCCGTCAGACCGGTATCGGCACTGAACCACCGCCAGACGATGACGGTCCAAGTGATCCAGACAAACGCCAGCGGGAAGAAGAGCGCGTAGTTCCGCAAGAATCCGAGTTCACTACGCAGAATCATGTAAGGCACGAAAGGATCGTCAACCACCGACCACAGGCCCGCCGTGGCCATGAACGATCCGATCAGGACGAGCGCCGTCCACATGAGATGCCCCGTCTGCCGATGGAAGAAGTGCAGGAACAGAAGGGCCACGAAGTACTCGGTCCACAACTTCATCGCCTCCTCGAAGAAGCCGAGCACGTTGCGAAGTGGCCGCAGGCTGTCGAACGTCGCCTCCGGCCAAAAGACCTGCCAGATGTACTCCCTGTGGTCCAGCAGATCGAAGACGCCGTGGGCCAAGGCGGCGGCGCCGATCAACCCGAGGTAGGGGATGTAGTCCCGGGCATCGGGCAGCGCCCGCATCAACCGCCACAGAAGCGCGGTGCCCAAGAAGGCGAACAAGATGATCATCACGTCGTCAGCGTGAACCATCCACGGATACGCATCTCTGTCCACCATGTTGAAGATCCAGAGCCCGATGCGCTCGTGCCACTGCCGCTTCTCATCGAAGAGCGCGACGACGAGGGCGACGCTCAACACGAGCGCCGCGCGCCGACGCTCGGGCTCGAGCGCCTGATTGCGGACCGCCGGCATCACCAGGAGGAGCACCCCGAGTATCATGCTCAGGCTCAGCCAGGAGCCCGGCGCGCCCTCCTCGAAAGCGAGGTGGGTAGACCAACTGGAGAGAGAGAGCAGCAGAATGAGGAGCGCGAGCAGCACGGGCGCGAAAACGAAAGCCCCTGCGAGCACCCTGACGTCGAGTTCCTCCGCGCCGATCGCGGTTGTGCCGCGCTCGGTCACTGGGTGCGTAGCCATTCGATCAGCTCAGTGGATGACAGTCCGAAGTGCACCCCGTCTGTGAAACCGGCCACGGTCTCGGGAAGCTGGCCGAGAAGCGCATCGGGCGTCGGACCGAGTTGCTCCCGCACCCAGAGGTTGAACGGCTCCCCGGCGAATCGAGTACGCCCCTCTAGGTAAGCCGCGCTGAAGTGCGTCGGCTGAATGACCCAATAATCGATGCCGTGTTTCTCGATGAAGCGCACAATCACGTCCGGATCCGTCGCGTAGCAAGCCGTGAAAAACGCCTTGGTACGCTCATCGACTAACGCCCAATGCTCGGACCAGTACGACTGACTCAACTCCTGCATGATGAAGACGGAGCGTCCGGCAATGACCGGAATGTCGCTCGCTCGCAGGGCGTCGGTGAGCGCCGGCCGGTGCAGGTAGGTCCCCCAGGAAGCCGCCAGCAGCGCGACGAGCGGCACGTCCCGGGCGAAGATCGCGCGAAGAAGGCGCACCCTAGCGAATCCTCGGCATTTCGAAGTCGATGATGGGCCTCCGAGCGAATGTGCACTTCCGCCGCGCACCACCATGCGGACGCACGAGTTGGGCGGCAAGGCGAACGGTTCACTCCCGTACTCCAACAGCGCCTTCAGCCAGCGATCACTCTCGGCGTCAGCCGGAAAGAACGACTCGATGCCAAGTTCCTGGAGCGTGAGATCGATCGCGGTTCCGATCGGCTCCAGCAAAGTCACCATATCGACTCGAGGCAGGCTGTTGACTAATGGCGGACCCGCGAGGCAACATCAGTCGGGTTCGGGCCGGTGGCTTTTCGCCTCCTGTCCCGGTCTCCACGACCCCGAGGAGGACACCATGAGCGTCTCCCGCGCGAGCGTGCTGATTACGCTCTTCGCCATGTCCATGTTCGGCTCCGAGACGGCTGTCGCGCAGACGTCTTCCCCGGCCGTCGCGCGACTCACCCTCGCGGGGCCCGCCAAGCGCTACTGCTCTGGAATCTGGGTGTCCGAGCGCGAGCGCGATGAGGCGCTGTATAACAGCGTGCTCTGGGACGAGCAACTCCTGAGGGAATACGAAGGCGGTCGCCTCGACTTTGCGATCAACGAAACCCACCGGATCGTGTCCGCGTCGCGGGACGGGGTCTCGGCAAGCGCTCGCCACTTCGGCGATCAAGGATGCGTCATCCTGAGGCCGGAAACGGACCAGCCGCTGTTCACGCCCACCAAGGTCGTGAGCGCGCTGCCCGAAGCAGCCTCGACGCCGTGGCCGATGGGTGACGCTCTGCCCGACACGCCACTGCCGTCGGACGTCGATGCAGCGCTGCTCGACGAGGCCGCGAGCACGTTTTTCGCGCGCGAGCTCGACCGCCGGGCAGCGTTCATCGTTGTGCACCGCGGTCGGATCGTGAAGGAGGCATACGGATCGGGCGCGCACGCGGACATGCAGCTGGAGAGTTGGTCGATGGGAAAGAGCATGACTGCGACGTTCATCGGCCGCCTCATTCAGAAGGGTCTTTTAGAACTCTGGCAACCAGCGCCCGTACCAGAGTGGCAGCTCTCGCCGGACGACCCTCGTGCACAAATCCGGATCGCCGACCTGCTCCGCATGTCGAGCGGGCTGAGGTTCAGCGGTGGGGGTTCGACGCCCGAGCAGATGGCCGCGTCCTACATCCCAGGGCAGACGGATCACAGGCTCGGATACACCGCTCCGATCGACATCTTCCGGTTTTCAGCCAGCCGAGACGCCGAGCATCCGCCCAACACCGTCGGGCGATACCGGAATTCCGACCCGTGGACGCTGGGGTACATCGTACGCCGCACGGTAGAGAACGAGCTCGGAGAGCAATACCTCACCTGGCCGCAGCGAGAGCTCTTCGACAAGATCGGCATCCGACGCTTCATGATGGAAACCGATATCTACGGGAACTTCATCCTGACGGGCTACAACTTCGGCACCGCGCGCCACTGGGCGCGGCTGGGGCTTCTCTACCTGCAGCGCGGCATGTGGAACGGAGAGCGGCTGCTGCCCGAGCAGTTCGTGGACTTCGTCCAGACCCCGGCTCCGGCCTGGGACGAGCCGGTGTACGGCGGACTCTTCTGGCTCAACACGCCGGACGAGGCGGGAAGAGGAGGCCGCATTCCTACTCTACCGCCCGATGCCTACAACGCCGCGGGGGCGGGCGACCAACGCACCTATATCATACCGTCCCGCGACCTGGTCATCGTGGTGATGAGCCACCGCGCGGGCGCCAGCTTCGCGCGCGACCGAAGGACGCGTGAGTTCGAGGCGCTGGGCTTGGCGGTGCAGGCCGTGGACCCGACATGGAGGACCGGACGATGATGACGAAGCGGGTTGCCGCGATCTGGCTGGGAATCGCCCTCCCTGCCGGCATCCACGCCCAGGTTTCGCTCGCTCCCCCGCCCAACGGCTCGGTCACGTTCGAGTATCGCGACGCGATCGCGGCCGCCAGACAGCTCCTAGTCGAAGTCATGGAGGAGCGGGCAATCCCAGGACTTTCAGTCGCGGTCGGTGTGGACGGCGAGATCGTCTGGTCCGAGGGGATGGGGATCGCGGATCTCGAGCACGGCGTACCCGTGACGCCGCTCACCCGATTCCGAAGCGGCAGCACGGCAAAACCCATGACTGCGGCGGCGATGGGTGTTCTGTACGAGCGTGGGCTGGTCGATCTCGACGCCGAAGTGTGGCGCTACGTGAGCCGATGGCCTCGCACGCACCCGCCGATCACCATTCGGCAGCTCGCCGGCCACCTCTCGGGAATCCGCCACTACGACCCCAACGGCCTCGAGTTCTTCAATCCAGTGCGCTATACGAACCTGCTGGACGCGCTCGAGATCTTCGATCGCGATTCGTTGCTGTTCGAGCCGGGGAGTCGGTACTCCTACTCGACGTTCGGGTACAACCTCCTTGGCGCGGCACTGCAGCAGGCCGCCGGTCAGCCTTATGTGGACCTCGTTCGGGAAGTCGTCTTCGAGCCGCTGGGCATGCTCTCCTCCGTGACGGATCATTCCGATTCGATTATCGCGCACCGCACCAGCTTCTACGAGCGTTCGGGCGGTGGCTCGTCCTACCACACCAGGCAATCGGGCTGGCAGTCGCCGACGCGAACCGTCCTGAACGGCCCCTACTCAGACAACAGCAACAAGGCCCCCGGTGGCGGATTTCTGACCACGCCCACGGACCTCGTCCGTTTCGGGTCGGCCCACCTGCAGCCGGGGTTCCTGGAAGAGAGAACCCTGCAGCTCCTCTGGACCCGTCAGCGAACCAGCTCCGGGGAGGAAACCAACTACGGGCTCGGATGGCAATTCGGTAAAGACCCAGAAGGCCGACCCACGATCGGACACGGCGGAGGCGCGGTCGGCGGCACATCGCAACTGCTGATGCACGCCGACGTGGGCCTCGTGGTCGCGGTTCAGGTCAACCTGACCGACGCCGGCATCGGCCGGGTGACGCGCGAGGTCACAGCAATCTTTCGACGCGAGTTGGAAACGGGAAACTAGGCAACGCTCCAATACTCCCGCCGACCTCGGTCAGAGACGAAAGGACGCCGGCCCCGGCGTATCGTGCCTAGAATGCGGCTTCGGGTTCGGTTAAATAGGACGACCATTCCGCCCACGGTAACGGAGCCTCCCACGCCAGGAGTCGAGCTCATGGATCGTCGCACCGCTCTGAAGGCCATGGCGGCGTCTACGTTCGCCGCACCCGCTGTCTTGCGTGGTCGCTACTCGCTACACGCTCAGTCCCGTGACGAGTATTCCGCCAGAGCGATCCGTCTGGTCTCCGAGTCGCCGGTGATCGACATGCTCTGTCAGTTCCGGTTCCCTGATCTGCGCGGGGAACGCCCTCCGCTCGCGACTCGGTGGCTGCGGAACCCGACGAGCTTCACGGAAGAACACTTTCGGAAGTACAAGGAGTCGGGCGTCAACGTGATCGCGCTCGGGCGTGGCGCGAACTCCTATGAGGGCGCGCTCCGCTTCTGCGCCGAGTGGAACGGATTCATCGCATCGCACAGTGACTGGTTCGTGCGCATCGACGACCCCCGTGACCTGGCAGCCGCAATGTCTTCCGAGAAGGTCGGCGTCATGATCACGACCCAAAATGCCGAGCACTTCCGGGGGGTGAACGACGTGGAGACGATGCACGGCCTTGGACAACGATTGGCCCAACTCACCTACAACTTCCAGAACCGGTTGGGGGCCGGCTTTCTCGAGCACAACGACGGCGGACTCTCGGTATTCGGACACCAGATCATGGAGCGAATGCAGGACGTTGGGATGGTGGTCGATGTCGCACACTGCGGCGACCGCACCACGCTGGACGCGCTCGACGCAGCCACGAAGTCGGTGGTCTTCTCCCACGCGTCTTGCCGTGCGCTGATTCCAGGTCACCTACGTTGCAAGACCGACGAGATGATCCGAACGCTGGCCGAAGGAGGTGGTGTGATGGGT
>Ga0315339_1003219_pt1 | contig 11613 bp, 9 predicted proteins | sample ASW17metaG_FD_204514 | JGI IMG/M metagenome (GOLD analysis project Ga0315339, IMG submission 204514) | Ammonia-oxidizing marine archaeal communities from Pacific Ocean, United States - ASW #17 | ecosystem: Environmental > Aquatic > Marine > Oceanic | place: USA: California | collected 2016-12-05
AAGCGGCGTGCTCGCCGGAGCCGCTGGCGAGTTCAAGGATGACGCCGGCGCGGGGCAGCACGCGCTGGAGAACGACAAGAATATGCTCCCGGTTGCGACGCGTCGCCGGCGAGTGGTGGCGTTCACCATGTCCCACGGCACGCCTACCAGCCCGCGTACTCAGCCACCGCCGCGTCGGAAACCCGGCCTTGCTCGACATCGTCGAGCGCCTGGCCGAGGATTTGCAAACCCTCTTCCGCTTCGGCCTCGCTCAGCGTGATGGGTGGCGTCAGCTCGATGACGTTCGAGCCACCGCCGACGTAGAAAAAGACCGCGCCCAGCTCTTGCGCTCGAAACACAGTCTTGGCGCACTGGCTTGCGGCGGGCTCCTTGCTGGCACGATCCGCCACGAGGTCGACGCCGATCACCAACCCACGCCCCCTCACGTCGCCAATCAGCGGGTGCTTGTTGGCCAACTGGCGCAGGCCCTCAATCAGTTGGTTGCCGCGCACCTCGGCGTTTTCCCACAGGCGGCCTTCACTGATTGCGCGCAGAACAGCGCGCCCCGCAGATGCGGCGACGGGGTTGCCCTGGGTCGTCGTAATCGTCAATCCACGCGGGTTGTCCATGATATCCGCGGGCCCGACCAGCGCGCCGAGCGGCAGGCCACCGCCCAGTGCCTTGCCGTAGCTAATTAGGTCCGGGACCACGCCCTCGGCATCGAACGAGTGGAAGGCGCCGGTCCGCCAGAGGCCAACCTTGACCTCATCAAAGATCAACAGAATGCCGTGGCGTTTGCACAGCTCCGAAAGCCCTGCCAAGAAACCCGGCGGCGGCACCACGTCGCCGCCATCGCACATCACGCCCTCAATGATGACGCCCGCGATCTGCTCGGGGGGGGCCATCGTTCGCAGCAGATACTCGAAATAATCGAGCACCTGCTGGCCGACATCGCCCGGAAACGGCGGCCGGTACGGATCGGGGTAGGGCAGGTATATCTGCCCGGAGCGCGCTGTCGACGCCGTGTTGAGCAGTAGAGCGTCGTAGCCGGAGACCGACATTCCGCCGGTAAAGCCGCCGTGGGTCCCGCCGATGAAGGAGACGAAGCGACCGCGCCCGGTGGCCGCCGGGATCGCGCGAGTCATCGCGTCATTGGCCTCCGAGCCGCAGTGGCCGAACCAGACGCGCTGGCCTTCTCCGCCCGCGACTAGGTCGAGGAGCTCCTCCGCAAGGCACACCGAGGGCTCGCTCGTGGAGCATATGCTGCTCACGCCCGCCATACCGTCGATCGCGCGGCACACTGCATCGGTAACGCTCGGGTGATTGTAGCCGAGCGTCGCCGCTCCCCATGTCGCGGACATGTCCAGGACGCGCCGGCCATCTTCCAAGATCAGGTAGCTGCCGTCGCCACCGACAACTGGCAAAGGGAAAAATCGGACCTTCTGGATTCCGGCGATAACTTTGTTTTCGCGCTCGCTCAAGCTCATGCCCATAGGTCTTCCTCCCCTAGCTGCGTATTGATAATGAGCGATTGGTTCCGGGCCTGCAACTTGGTCAGGTTCGTGTCAAGAATATGGGAAGGTGCGTAACTGTTTGTTTGCACTAGCAATCGGGAGATTGGTGGAGTTACGCTGTATCCATGCGTGAGTATTGGTCTGGCCCATGATTAGCGCCATTGAGACGGCGTTGGCCGCGAACTTTGCCCCGCCCCCGAGGTTCGGTGCGGCGGCGGCTGAGGAATCGACTTCAAACAGTGCGATCGGAAACGCTCGGGCGGCGCTCGAGGCTGGCGCCATCCCCAGTGCTGGCGTCGGCGTGGGACTGCCATCGGCGCCGATCGATTTCGGAGGCGTCGCCGCCCTCCAGGCCGGCGCGACTTCGCTGGTGGATAGGCAAAACCTGACTGATGAGGAGCGCAGAACAATCCGGAGACAGCGCTCCCGATTAAGACGTCCGGCGTCACGAAGGGGCGCACGCGCGCGCTCGCGGACAGTACGCTGGCGCCCCGCGCTCTACCTACCAGCGGGGTCCGAATGGCAAGGCGTACGCCGTGGCGGGGCAGGTCTCCATCGATGTCAGCTCCGCGGCGGTCGATCCACAAGCGACCATCGATAAGATGGCAGTTGTCAAACGGGCTGCCCTTGCGCCGGCCAAGCCGTCCGCTCCGGATCGGCGAATCGCGAGCCGGGCCGAGGCTGAACACCTCAAGGCCCAGGCGGAACTGTGGAAAGGGCGCGCCGCCGAGAGCAGTGGCGAGGGCGGTCCGTCGCTGACGAGCCGGGTGGATCAACCGTCGCTTGGCGCTGGTGTCGTTGGTGAGTCCCCGTCAAATCCGGCCTGGGCACTAGCGCGCTGTTCGACGTCGTCGCCTAGTCTGGCCGCGTCTTTTCTTCAACAGTTCGCTTGATGAGACGCCTGCTGCCGTTCGTCGTCGCCCTGTGCCTCGTTTCGCCCGCACTTGCAGATGTCGATACGCCGACCAGTTACGGCGATGCCATGCGTTGGTACCGGGCCGCCGCCGAGGATGGCAATCCCCGAGCGCAGTACTTGCTTGCGCTCATCTACCATGAGGGCATTCGTTTCGAGCGCAATCTCGCGGAGGCGGTGCGTTGGTATGCGCGGGCAGCGCGGCGAGGTCACGCGCAGGCACAGCTGAACCTTGCCGTCATGCTGCACAAGGGGGAGAGCGGGCCAGCCGATCCGGCGGCGGCGCTGGTGTGGTACAGCATGGCGGCGGAGCAGGGGGTGACGGAAGCTCAGTACAATCTGGGCACGCTGTACGACCGAGGTGAGGGGGTGACGTTAGATCCCGCGGCGGCGGCCCTTTGGTACGAAAAAGCGGCGCAACAAGGTCATGCCGGCGCGCGAAATAATCTCGGTGTTCTGTACGCTTGGGGCGATGGCGTGCCCCGCGATCATGAGCGCGCGTTCGACCTCTATTGGGCTGCGGCCAGCGCTGGCCTCGTGGACGCGCAGTACAACCTTGGCGTCCTTTATGCCCGCGGCGATGGAGTGGAAAGAGACCAGCTTGCCGCCTATCGCTGGTTCGAACTCGTGGTCAAGCGCGCCGACGTGCGCTTGGCCGTCCAGGCTCAGGCCAGTCTCACGTTTGTCGAGAATCTTATGTCGGTGGAGGATCTGGAGGAAGCGCGCGCCACGCCGATTCAAGCCGGCGCGGCGCCGTAGCCGGGTGCGCCCTCGGTTGCTTTTTCGATCGCTTGGACCAGAGCCTCGAGCGAAAGCAGGACGCACTGATGTCGGCTCTTATGCTCGGCGACCGGGGTGAACGCCGCCATCTCCTCCCAGTCGCCACCGGGTGGCGCGCCGCCATCGCTCAGCATCTCGGCCGTCGCGGCGATCACGCCACGAACGTCGTCCGCCGAGTGGCCGACGGCACGCTCGCCGATGATCGATGCCGTGGCCTGACAAAGCAGGCAGGCGCGGACCACTTGGCCGACTTCGGAGACTCGCGCTCCCGACACATTGATATCGATGATCACGCGGTCTCCGCACAGTGGATTGTCGAGCGTGACGCTGGCGTCCGGCCCGTCCAAACGGCCGTGCCCGTGCGCGGCCGCAGCAAGCCGCAGCAGCTCCTTTTGATATAGCTCCTCAATCATCGTTTGCTTGCCGCCCTCATGCACTCGCCGCTATGTCGATAGCTTTCAGGGCGTCTGGCGTATCGACATCAATGAATATCGCTTCATCGTCGACCGCCACCTCGTGGACTTCGTCGCTGTGCTCGCCCATCAGATGGCGTGCGCCGACATCGCCGGCGAGCCCGCGCATTTCCGCGAAGTACACCGCCGACCAGAGGACCGGATTGCCACGTTTGCCGTTGCAGGTGGGGACGCAGATCGAGCGCCCTCGCTCAGGCTCGAACGCGGCAATAAGCCGATCCAGGTGTGCCCGCGTGACGCAGGGCATGTCGCCAAGGCAGATCAGCGCCCCGTCCACCTCTGGCATCGCGGCGAGGCCGGACCCCAGCGACGAACTCAGGCCCTCAGCGTAGCGCGAGTTATGGGTGAACTGAACCTCGCGGCCGTCCAGCGCTCGCTTGAGGGCCTCGGCCTCGTGGCCGGTGACCACCACCACGGGCTGTGCGGCCGAGGTGAGCACGGTATCGACAACGCGCGTAAGCATCGGCGTCCCGTCGATCGCCGCGAGCAATTTGTTGCGACGCCCCATTCGCCTCGATTGACCGGCGGCGAGCACAACCGCGCCAATCCGACGCTGCGGGCGGCGGGCGCCGGCCCGATGGTCGCGCGGGTGCGGCCGACCCGGAATCTCCTTCAGGAGTCCGCCCGCGCCCAAACGCATGATGTCCTCGCGCCGTATCGCGACATCGGCCAACAAGCGCTGGATCAAAATGTCGCAGCCGTGAATGCGCGCCGATCGAGCCGAGCCTGGCAGCCCCAAGATCGGCACGTCGCCGATATGCGCCAGCATCGTGAGATTACCAGGGTCGACCGGCATGCCGAAGTGGTCGATGTGGCCGCCAGCCTTCGCGATAGCTTGCGGTACGACATCGCGGCGGTCGACGATGGCCGAGGCGCCAAAGATCAGTATAGGTCGGTCCCCGCGTTCGATCAGCTCCCGCACGGCAGCCAAGATGTCGTCCTCATCGTGCCCGCAACGAATCTCGTGCGTCAGTCGGCTGCCGAGCGATTCGACACGTGCTCGCATCGTGTCGACGGTCTTGTCGAGAATGCGCTCCTTAGTGCCGGGCAGCCGAGTCGATACCAGCCCCACCGGTTTGTTCAGCAGCGGTGCGACCCTCACAAGGGGCTCGTCCTGTGTGACTAGATTCACGCACGTCTTGACCACGTGGGCGGGCGCCGAGAGAGGATTGACCTTGACCGTCGCCACCATCTGGTTGGCCTCGACGATCGAGAAGGGGGCGACGGTCGCCAATGTAAGGCTCTCGTCCACGAGGTTTACGCCGTCGACGCGCGCGCGATCGACAATCGCGAGCCCGCGCGCCTCGGCATAGATGCTGCGGCGCCCGGTGAAGGCTTGGCCCAAATACGTGTGCAGGCCGCCCGCAGCGGCGGCGACTCTGCTCGCGGCTTCGTCCTCTGGCACGTCTTCGGGTTCGAGGCGGGCCGCCGCCACCGATGAGATTCCCGCTGCCACCAACGTCGCGATGTCCTCGGCCATCAGGCGATGGCCCTTCTTTAGGGCCCCCGATGCGAAGCGCAGGCTGTGGGCAAGGATGGCCCCCTCGGCCTCCTCGACGCGAAGCTGGGCAAAAATCATTCTAGCGCCGGCTCCGCACGCAGCCGCTCGGTTGCCTCGGCCATGATCGCGATGGCGACCTCGGCGGGCGACTTGGCACCGATCGCAAGCCCCACGGGCCCGTGGATCCGGCCCAGGTCTAGCTCGTCGATGTCCTGGAGCCGCAACCGCTCTAGGCGCGCGGCATGGGTCCCCTTGCTGCCGAGCGCGCCGATATAGAACGCCGAGGATCGCAGCACCACCTCAAGGGCCGGATCGTCCAACTTGGGATCGTGGGTAAGCGTGACAACGGCAGTTCGATGGTCGGGCTTGAGGCGCTCAAGCGCCTCGTCTGGCCAGTCCTGAGCCACTTCCAGGCTGGGGAACCGTTCGTCGGTCGCGAACGAGCGCCGAGGATCGACGATCGTGACGTCATAGTCCGCCAGAGTGGCCATCCTGGCCAGCGGCTGCGCGATGTGAACCGCGCCCACGATTATCATGCGCAGCGGCGGGTTATACGCATGGAGGAACAAGGTCGTTCCGTCGATCACGACGGTGGCCGATCGATCGGAGCGCAGAGCGGCGGCCGCCTTCGCCGCTAGATTGGAAGCGATGCTGGGGACCGCCGGCTCGGTCGGATAGAGAAGCTGCTCCTCGCCCGATGCGAGGTTGGTCGCCAAGACGACGGGCCGTTTGGCCGCGCGGTCAGCTTGAATTTGTTGGAGCGTCGCTCGCTTCATCGTTTGGCGCGCTCAGGTGACGTGCTCGACGAACACCTGCACTTTGCCGCCACACGCCAATCCAACTTCCCACGCCTGCGGGTTGGAGATGCCGAAGTCGAGCAAGCGCGGAGTGCGCTGGGCGATCACCTCGATGGCTTCCTTGACCACCGCGCCCTCGATGCATCCGCCCGATACCGAACCGACGAACTCGCCGGCCTCGTTGACGACCAGCTGACTGCCCACGGGGCGCGGCGATGACCCCCAGGTGCTGACGACCGTCGCGATGGCCACGCCTTGGCCGGCGTCCCGCCACCCGTTCGCCGTCGCGAGGACATCTTCCGAATGCTTGTTCATGCCACACATTTCCCTGGTATTTTCCATGCCTTCTCGCGCTTTTGGCTGGCGCCGCCGAGAGCTTGTGCGAGGTCGCGGAGACTATTGATATTGTGCACCGGTCGGAATTCGTCAACATGCCGCAAGATCGTCGCGACGCCTAACGATTTAGGCTCGAATTGTTCATAGCTGAGCAAGGGATTGAGCCAGATCAAACGCCGGCAGGATCGGTGCAAGCGATCGATTTCGACCTCTAAACCCTCGGCGGCATCGCGGTCAAGGCCGTCCGAGATCAGCAGCACCATCGCCCCTTGCCCGAGCACGCGGCGCGACCAGTGGGTGTTGAAATGCTTGAGGCAGGCGCCAATGCGGGTCCCGCCCGACCAGTCCACGACCCCTTCGCCCACCTTCTTCAGCGCGACGTCGACATCGCGGTAGCGCAGGAATCGCGTGATGTTGGTGAGTCTGGTGCCAAACAGGAAAGTATGAACGCGGTCGCGGTCGCTGGTGATCGCATGCACGAAGTGAAGCAGCATGCGCGAGTATTGGCTCATTGAGCCGGAAATATCGCAGATGATGACCAAGGGTGGTGGCCGACGGTTCCGCGCCCGCCGCCGCAACGGGATGGTGCCGCCGCCGGTGCGCAGCACCGAGCGCAGCGTAGAGCGCATGTCGATGCGGGGGCCGCGAGGGTCGGCGGCGAAACGGCGCGTGGGAACTCGCTCGATCGGCAACCGTATTCGCGCGATCAGGGCCTTGGCCTCCGCGATCTCCGCGGCCGACATCGACTCAAAGTCCTTGGCCCCGAGTGACTCGTTCGCCGAATAGGTCAGTGTCGCGTCGACCTCGACCTCCTGGCGGCTGGCCTGGGCGTCATCGCTCATTCCCGGGAACAGTGCGTCGGCGACGCGCCGGCTGACATCATTGGTCTCATCCTCGCCGCCGAATCTTGTTCGCGGCAACAGCGTCGCGAGCATGCGCTCCAGCAAGCGCGGATTGCGCCAGAAAATATGAAAAGTCTGATCGAAGAGCTCGCGCTGGTCGCGGCGGTTGACGAAGACGGCGTGCAGCGCCCAATAAAAATCATCCCGTCGCCGAACGCCGGTAGCTTCAACGGCACGCAGGGCTTCAATGACCCGGCCCGGGCCAACCGGCATTCCGGCGGCGCGGAGCGTGCGGCCGAAATGCAGAATGTTCTCGGCGAGCTTGCCGCCCCCGTCTTCCTCGGTCGCCGGGACCGCCGTCATGCCCCGACGGCGGCCAGTTCGCTGTTCACCTTGTCAAGAATGGTCGCAGCTTCGGAGCCGCCTATTTTGGCGATGTCGTCCTGATATTTGAGGAGCATGCCGAGGGTATCGTTCACTGTTTGGGGGTCGAGCGAAAGTTTGTCCAGCTGCATGAGTGCGCTCGACCAGTCGATGGTCTCGGCGATGCCCGGATGTTTGAAGAGGTCCATCTTGCGGAGTTCTTGGACGAAGGCGACGACCTGCCGGCTCAACTGCTCGTCGATACCGGGAAGCCGGGCGGCGAGTATCGCGTGTTCTCGCTCCGCGTTCGGATAGTCCACCCAGTAGTAGAAACAACGCCGTTTCAACGCGTCATGAATCTCGCGCGTTCGATTCGAGGTGACGATGGTGATCGGTGGCTCCTCGGCGCCGAAGGTGCCGATCTCGGGGACTGTGACCTGATAGTCCGACAGGACCTCGAGTAAGAAGGCCTCGAACGGCTCGTCGGTCCGATCGAGCTCGTCGATCAGCAGAACCGGCGAGCCCCCGTCGTCGCGTTCGAGCGCCTTTAAAAGCGGTCGTTTGAGGAGAAACCTCTCTGAGAACACGTCCTTCGAGATGACGTCGCGGTCGGTGACGCCCTGCGCCTCCGCCATCCTGATCTCGATCATCTGCGCCGCGTAGTTCCATTCATAGACTGCGCTCGCGACATCGAGCCCTTCGTAACATTGCAGACGCACCAACCGCCGCCCCAGCATCTTCGCGAGCACGATCGCGATCTCGGTTTTGCCAACACCCGCTTCACCCTCGAGAAAGAGAGGGCGGCCCAAACTCAGGCACAGGTAAAGCGTGGTCGCGAGGCTGCGATCGGCGACGTAGTGGCCCGCCGTCAGGAGTTCGAGTGTCTCGTCTATGGAGGCGGGGAGGGGGTGCAACATTGAGGTCAGGATGGTGACGGGTCGACACGAAAACAAGGGGAGAAATCTCTCCCCTTGTTCGCGGCGAATACGTGCGAACTAGTTGCCTGTTCCCACGTGGAAACGTCGTTTGATGTTCATCCGGCCGCGACTACCGCCCGTTTGGCCATCACCGTGACAAGATGGGCGCGATATTCTGCGCTTGCGTGGATGTCTGAATTGAGGCCATCGGATGCTACCGTGATGTCGGCCACAGCCTCGGGCGCGAAATTGGCCGTCAGGGCGGCCTCCATGTCGACAACGCGGAATACCGACGGCGCGGCCCCGGTCACGGCGACTCGAATGCCGTCGGCGGTGTCACCGACCATCACGCCGACGATGGCATAGCGCGACGCCGGGTTGGGGAATTTGGCGTACCCTGCCTTCTTAGGCACCGGAAAGCTAATCGATGTCACGATCTCGCCATCGTCGAGCGCCGTCGCGAACTGGCCGGTGAAGAAGTCATTGGCCGCGATCGAGCGCGAGTTGGTGTGGACCGTGGCGTTCAGCGCGACGACCGCCGCCGGATAATCGGCGGCCGGATCGTTATTGGCAATCGAGCCGCCGGCCGTGCCGCGGTGCCGCACGTGCGGATCGCCGATGCCGCTGGCGAGCGCAGCCAGACCGGGGATCGCCTTCTGCACATCCTTCGATCCCGCGACCTCGGCATGGCTGGTCATGGCCCCGATGGTAACGGTCCCGCCGGCAACCTTGATGCCGCTCAGATCGCCAAGGGCCCCGAGGTCCACGACATCCGTGGGACTGGCCAGACGCTGCTTCAGAGTTGGGATCAAGGTCATCCCGCCCGCTAGCAGCGTGGCTTCGGCGTTGCCCGCGAGTAGCTTGACCGCCTCGTCGAGGCTAGCCGGCCGATGATAGGCAAAATCATACATGTTCGGTCCTCTCCGAGCGGCCAGCTAGGCCTTGGCGTCTTGCATCGCCCGCCACACCCTTTGTGGCGTCGCGGGCATCTCGACATGGGTTACCCCGAGCGGCGACAATGCGTCCACCACGGCGTTGATGACAGCCGGGGGCGCGGCTATGGCGCCGGCCTCGCCGCAGCCCTTGACCCCGAGCGGATTGTGCGGGCAGGGCGTCACCGTCCCTCCGACCTCGAAACTCGGCACGTCGCTCGCGCGCGGCATGCAATAGTCCATGAACGATCCGGTCAGCAACTGACCCGATTCGTCATAGACCGCCTGCTCAAGCAATGCCTGACCGACGCCGTGGGCGACACCACCGTGGATCTGGCCATGCACGATCATCGGGTTGACGATGTTGCCGAAATCGTCGACGGCCACCCAGCGATCGATGGTCACCTCGCCGGTCTCCTCATCGACCTCCAGCTCGCACAGGTGGGTTCCGAACGGGTAGGTGAAATTCGCCGGATCGTAGAACGCATTTTCGTCCAAGCCGGGCTCGACCTCCTCGAGCGGGTAGTTGTGCGGCACATACGCGGCGAAGGCGATTTCGGCGATGCTCTTCGCGCGGTCCGTTCCCTTGACGGTGAAGTTGCCGTCGGCGAATTCGATGTCCGATTCCGCGGCCTCGAGCAAATGCGCAGCGATCTTGCGACCCTTGGCGATAATTTTGTCCGCCGCCATGACGATCGCCGTGCCGCCGACCGAGAGCGAGCGCGAGCCGTAGGTGCCATAGCCGAATGGGATGCGCCCCGAATCGCCGTGGACCACCTCGACGTTCTCGGTCGGCACGCCGAGCCGCTCGGAGATGATTTGCGCGAACGTCGTCTCGTGGCCTTGGCCGTGGCTGTGGGAACCGGTGAACACCGTCACGTTGCCGGTCGCATTGAAGCGGATCTCCGCCGCCTCGAACAATCCGATGCCAGCGCCGAGTGAACCCACGACCTGCGATGGCGCGATACCGCACGCCTCGATGTAGCTTGAGATGCCCAAGCCGCGGTACTTGCCCTGCTTGCGCGAGGCCGCCCGCCGCTTGTCGATGCCCGCGTAGTCGATGGTCTTGAGTGCATTTTCGAACGCCGGCGCGTAGTCGCCACTGTCATATTGCAGCGCGACCTGGGTTTGATAGGGGAATGCGTCGGCCTGGATGAAGTTTCGTCGCCGGATCTCCACCGGGTCGATCCCGAGAACCCGCGCCGACTCATCGACGATGCGCTCGACCAGGTAGGTCGCCTCCGGCCGTCCGGCGCCGCGCACCGCGTCCACCGGCGTGGTGTTTGTGAACACAGCCGTGACCTCGCAGTAGATCGCCGCCGTCGTATATTGACCCTGCATCAGGGTGCCATAGAGATAGGTGGGAACGGCCGAGGCGAAGGTCGAGAGATACGCTCCCATGTTGGCCGTGGTATCGACGCGTAGGCCCAAGAACATGCCGTCGTCGTCCAGGGCCATCTCGACGTGGGTCAGGTGATCGCGGCCGTGAGCGTCGGTCAGGAAGGCCTCCGAGCGGTCGGCCATCCACTTGATCGGACGGCCGATTTTCTTCGAGGCCCATGTGACGGCGCTCTCCTCCGCGTAGATGTGGATCTTCGAGCCAAAGCCGCCGCCGACGTCGGGCGAAACGACCCGCAGCTTGTGCTCGGGCGCCAGGCCGACGAATGCGGAGAGCACGAGACGCGCCAGGTGTGGGTTTTGGCTGGTGACGTAGAGCGTGAAGCTGTCGTTCCCAGGATCGTACACGCCGATCGCCGCGCGCGGCTCAATGGCGTTGGCGACCACGCGATTGTTGACGAGGTCGAGCTTGGCCACGTGCTTGGCCTTGGCAAAGGCTGCCTTGGTGGCGTCCTCGTCGCCCAGGCCCCACACGAAACAGGTGTTGTTGGGCACGCTTTCGTGGACCTGCGGCGTGTCCGGTTTGGCCGCCTGGGTCAAGTTGACGTTGGCCGGCAGCACTTCGTAGTCAACCGCGACCAGCTCCGCCGCGTCGCGGGCCTGATCCAGCGTTTCGGCCACCACCAGCGCGACCTGATCGCCGACATAGCGCGCCTTTTCGGTCGCGATCACCTCGTGTGTCGGTGCGTTCCAAAGCTCGCCGTTGGTCTGCGTGATGGTCCAGCCGCACGGCAAGCCGCCGACGCCGTCGGCCGCCAGGTCGGCGCCGATGAAGACGCCAAGGACCCCCGGCGCCTTGAGCGCCACCGTGGTGTCGATCGACTTGATCTTGGCGTGCGCGTGCGGCGAGCGTACGAAGCGCGCGTGA
>Ga0315339_1003221_pt1 | contig 11610 bp, 11 predicted proteins | sample ASW17metaG_FD_204514 | JGI IMG/M metagenome (GOLD analysis project Ga0315339, IMG submission 204514) | Ammonia-oxidizing marine archaeal communities from Pacific Ocean, United States - ASW #17 | ecosystem: Environmental > Aquatic > Marine > Oceanic | place: USA: California | collected 2016-12-05
AAATGCACGGTATAGAACATGCTTTTGGAATAATTGGTTCAGCGTTTATGCCTATTTCTGATTTATTTCCTAAAGCAGGCATAACTTTTTGGGATGTAGCACATGAAACTAATGGTGGTTTAATTGCAGATGGTTACACTAGAGCTACTGGTAAAATGTCTATGGTCATTGCACAAAATGGCCCAGGGATAACTGGTCTTGTTACACCTATTAAAACAGCTTATTGGAATCACACACCGTTACTTCTAGTTACACCTCAAGCTGCAAATAAAACTATGGGACAAGGTGGATTTCAAGAAGTTGAACAAATGAATTTATTTAAAGATATGGTTTGCTATCAAGAAGAAGTAAGAGATCCTTCAAGAATGGCTGAAGTTTTAAATAGAGTAATTGAAAAAGCGATTAGAGGGTCAGCACCAGCACAAATTAATGTTCCAAGAGATTATTGGACGCAAGTAGTTGATATTGAACTTCCACCAATTGTAAGATTAGAGAGACAAGGTGGAGGAGCTGACGCAATAAGTAAAGCAGCAAAATTACTATCTGAAGCTAAATTTCCTGTAATTTTATCTGGAGCTGGAGTTGTTATCGGGGGAGCCATTGAAGATTGTAAAAAACTTGCAGAAAAATTAGATTCTCCTGTTTGCAGCGGTTATCAACACAATGATAGTTTTCCTGGAAGTCATCCTTTAGCTGCTGGACCTTTAGGATACAATGGTTCAAAAGCAGCTATGCAATTAATTTCTAAAGCAGATGTTGTGCTTGCACTTGGCACAAGATTAAATCCTTTTTCAACATTACCAGGTTATGGCTTAGATTATTGGCCAAAAGAAGCAAAAATTATTCAAGTTGATATGAACTCTGATAGAATTGGATTAACTAAAAAAGTAACAGTTGGAATATGTGGTGATGCAAAATTAGTTTCACAACAAATTTTAGAAAAACTATCTTCTAAAGCAGGCGATCAAGGAAGAGAGGAAAGAAAAAATTTAATACATCAAACCAAATCAGCTTGGTTACAGACTTTAACAAGTTTAAATCATGAAGAAGATGATCCTGGAACAGTCTGGAACAAAGAAGCAAGAGAGAGAGATAATGATAGGATGTCTCCAAGACAAGCATGGAGAGCTATTCAAGCAGGTATGCCTGAAGATGTAATAATTTCATCTGATATAGGTAACAACTGTGCTATTGGAAATGCTTACCCTACATTTGAAAAAGGAAGAAAATATTTAGCCCCAGGTTTATTTGGCCCATGTGGTTACGGTTTTCCTTCAATACTAGGTGCAAAAATAGGATGTCCAGACACTCCAGTTATAGGATTTGCAGGAGATGGAGCATTTGGAATTAGCATGAATGAAATGAGCTCTTGTGCAAGAAAAGAATGGCCAAATATTACAATGGTTATTTTTAGAAATTATCAATGGGGTGCAGAAAAAAGAAATTCAATTCTTTGGTTTGAGGACAATTTTGTTGGAACTGAACTTGATCCAGAATTAAGCTATGCAAAGGTAGCTAATGCATGTGGATTAAAAGGAGTTACGGTCAAAACAATGGAAGAAACAACAAAAGCAATAAAACAGTCATGTGAAGATCAGAAAAAAAATATTACAACATTTATTGAAGTCATTCTTAATCAAGAACTGGGTGAACCTTTTAGAAGGGACGCAATGAAGAAACCCGTTGAAGTTGCGGGTATAAATAAAGATGACATGAAATCTCAAAAGTCTTTAGTTTAAAAAGATAATAACAAAGGCAATTTAATAATGAGCAATAATAATATTAAATATATTTTTAATATAAGTTTCAGCTTATTATTTTTTTTATTTTTTTTTATTTTTGTGGATATTTTATTTAGTAATTTTATTTATAAAAAAGAACTTAAAATAAGATATGATTGTTTTAGTTATAAAAATTATTCATTTAATGACAATGAATATAATGATTATGAATTATTAAAGAACTGTGTAGCAACTGAAAAACAAAGAACAGTTGTGCCGTATACAGTGTATACAGATATAAACGGCTACAGATATTCTGGAAAAGAAAGATTTTTGGATAGAAAAAATTTAGTTTTTCTTGGCGACTCCTTTACTTATGGATATGGAGTTAAATTTGAACATTCTTTTCCAGGTATAATTCAAAGTAAAGTAAAAAATTACGAAGTTTATAATTTAGCAGTACCAGGTTATGGTATTCAAAAATACGCATATAGACTTAAGGAGTTTTTTAAAAATAAAAAAGCTTCAAAAATCTTTCTGACACTTGATATGACAGATATTAATGATGCTGCATTTAGATGGATAAAAATACCAAATAGCGAATCTCCTGTTTTAAAATCAAAACATATTAATAAGGATATAACTAATTGGAAAAATTTTAAAAATTCAAACTTTAAAGGAACAAAACTTTTGGTTTTTTATTTAAGAAATTCAATTAGATACATTAAATTAAAACTTAAACCATCTAATATGGGAGATAAAGATACAGCTTTAAGATCTGATATTGCAAATTTCACTTACACAAAACTAAAAGATAATTCTAGATTAGATAAAAATAATTTAAATAAAAGTATTTCTATTATAAATGAGCATTTCAAAGAAATTTCTAATTTAGCAAATAAAAATAACGCTGAATTATATCTTATTATTTGTCCATGGCCCGAAACACTTATTTATGGTCAAGAAGTGTTTAATTGGGAAAATTTTAGTAATAAGTTATGTGAAGACCATAACTGCAAAAAAGTAATTAATTTATTTAGCGATTTTAATGAAGTTAAACAAAAAAATAAAAACTGGAAACATCTTATATATATTGATGATGATATTCACCTAAAAAAATTTGGTGCAAATTTAGTAGCAAATAAAGTAATTGAAGAAATAGTAAATTAATATAATTTTATTTAATTAATAATTTTTTATTTATAAAATATGAAAATAGAAAACAAGTTTGCAAATAGGAATTTTGGAATCGTTTTTTTTGTATTTTTTTTAGCAATTAGTTTGTGGCCATTATTAAGTGAAAATGAAATAAGAGTTTGGTCTCTAGTAATATCTGTAATTTTTTTAATTTTAGGAATATTAAATTCAAAAATATTAACTCCACTAAATAAAGCTTGGCATAGATTTGGAATTTTTTTAGGTAATTTTATTTCACCGATTGTAATGGGAATTGTATTCTTTTTGGTTGTTACACCTATAGGTATATTAATGAAATTATTAAAAAAAGACTTAATTAATTTAAAAAAAAATAAAGAAGATTCATATTGGATTGATAGACCGAAAACAAAAAATAATATGAGAAAGCAATTTTAATATGGAATTTTTAAAAGAATTTTGGGAATTTGTTGCAGTAAGGAAAAAATATTGGTTACTACCAATAATAATATTTTTAGTAATATTTGGAGGGTTAATTGTTTTAACTCAAGGTTCGGCAGTAGCTCCATTTATATACGCATTATTTTAATTAAACTTGTGTCAAATTACTTAAAAAAATCTTTTAAAACACAAAATGGTATAGCATCCTTTGCTATTAATGATGAAAAGACTAAAAAAGTTACAAGTTTTTATAAAGAAAAACCTTTTCCAAATTATAAGCTTGACGACAATAAATTTACTATTTTAGAAAAAGGAAACAAAAATTTTTTAACTTATAGTTTTAAAAAATTTATTGGTCATAATAAAGATGTATTAGAAGTTGGATGTGGAACAGGGCAGCTATCAAATTATTTTGCAATTGGCACCAATAATAGAATAGTAGGGTTGGACCCTACCATAGAGTCTTTAGAATTGGCATCTGATTTTTCAAATAATAACAATATAAATAATATTACTTATGTTAATGCCGATATTTTTGATGATGTTTTAAGCGAAAATTTTTTCGATTTTATTTGGTGTAATGGTGTTTTGCATCACACAAAAGATCCCAGCGGCGCATTTAATATTTTAATTAAATCATTAAAAAATGACGGCTATGTATTGGTTGGTTTGTATAATAAAATTGGAAGAGTAAGAACTATAATGAGAAAATATTTGTTTAAATTTTTTGGTTTAAATGTTTTAAAAATTCTTGATCCAACATTAAGAAATTTAAAGAGGAACAGCGAAGAAAGAGATGCTTGGATAAGAGATCAATATATGCATCCTATAGAGAGTCTGCATACTATAGATGAAGTATTAAAATGGTTTGATGATAATAAGATAGAATTTATTAATTCAATACCGGCTAGTGATTTTTTAGATTTAGAGGAAAACAATTTATTTATAAAAAGTTCTAAAGGAAATATTTTTACGAGACTTGTGAATCAGTTTTCAATGATATTTAACAATTTAGGTTCAGATGGCGGATTATTTGTGCTGATAGGAAAAAAAAATGAACAAAATTAATCTAGATTATCAATTTTTGCTTGTTAAGTTTCCAATTGTTTTTCCATTAATATATGCATTTGTTCTTTATCAATTTCCAAGTTTTGAAACTGAGTTAATAATTATAACAATCTTATTATTAGCTGAAACTCATTTTGGAGCAACTTGGCCATTCTTTCTTGATAAAGTAAATTTTCCATACATTTTAAAAAATAGAATTGGCTTAGTAGCTTTACCTATAATTATAATATTTTTATCATTTGCGGGTTTTTTTTTAATAAATAAATTATTTTTGTTAATTTTTTTTGCAGTAAATATGTTTCATGTAACAAGACAAAGTTATGGTATTTGTAAACTTTATTGTAAAAATATTGACGAGCACAAGTTCCAGGAAATCGTAATTTACTCAGTAAATTCTATTTTTTTTATAATTGGTTTTTTTAGATTCTACTTACCAATTATAAAAAATGATAGTTTGTTAATGATGAATATAGTAGTAGGAACTATATTTTTAATTTTGTGTTTTTATTATTTGTACAAATTTAAATACTCAGAAAATTTTTTAGTGTTTTTAACAGGTTGTTTGATTTTTTACCCAATGTGCTTTGTAAACAGTCCGGTTCATGCAATAATTATGGGAGTTACCATGCACTATACTCAATATATTTATCTTACATACAATGTTTGCAGTCTTAGAAAAATTAATCAGTCTAGCGAAACTACATCAAAATACTCAAAAATATCTAATTATTTTATTATAGTAGCAATATATGCTTCTATTATGTCGATTTTTTCGTTGTTTGGAAAAGCTGATGATTTGTATTTAAAACAATTAATTATTGTTCCTATAATTGGTCAACTGCTTCACTTTTATTTAGATTCCCAACTATGGAAATTTAGCGAAAAGTATAATAGAGATAATACTTTATCTTACATAACAAAATTTATTAAATAGAAATGGAATTTATTAAAGAATTTGTAGAATTTTTAAAAGTTAGAAAGAAATTCTGGTTACTTCCTATAATAATTATTCTGGTGTTGTTTGGTGCATTAATGATATTAAGTCAAGGATCAGCGTTGGCTCCATTCATTTATACTATTTTTTAACATGAGTTCTACAATATTAGGAATTTCTGCTTTTTATCATGATAGTGCAGCAGCATTATTAAAAGATGGTGAAATTATTGCAGCTGCTCAAGAAGAAAGATTTACAAGAATTAAACATGATTCAAGCTATCCATTTAATGCAATAGAGTTTGTTTTAAAATATTCCGAGATAAAGCTTAGTGATGTAGATCATATTATTTTTTATGAAAAACCTTTTTTAAAATTTGAAAGATTATTAGAAACTTATGTTGCTTTTGCACCAAAAGGTTTTAAATCATTTTGTAAAGCAATGCCAATTTGGTTAAGGGAAAAACTTTTCCAAAAAAAATTGATTTTTAATGAATTAAAAAGACATGATAAAGATTTTAATGATGAAAAAAAAATTTATTTTTCTGACCATCATTTAAGTCATGCTGCAAGTGCTTTTTTCCCCTCACCTTTTGAAGAAGCTGCAGTTTTAACAGCGGACGGGGTAGGAGAATGGGCAACTACAACAGTTGCAATTGGAAAAGGTAGTAATTTAGAAATAAAAAAAGAAATTCATTTTCCACATTCACTAGGTTTACTTTATTCTGCTTTTACTTATTACACAGGATTTAAGGTAAATAGTGGTGAATATAAATTAATGGGATTAGCTCCTTATGGAGAACCTTTATATGAAAAAAAAATTAAAGATTATCTCGTTGATATTAAAGATGATGGAACTTTTAGGTTAGATCAAAAATATTTTAATTACGCTACAGGCCTAACAATGACAAACGAAAATTTTGATAATTTATTTGGTCAAAAACCTCGTGATCCAAAAAAGGAGCAGTTAACGCAATTTCATATGAATATTGCTGCTTCAATTCAAAAGGTTACTGAAGATATAATTATAAAATTGGCAAAATCATTAAGAAAAGAATTTAATGTTGCAAATTTATGTTTAGCAGGAGGAGTTGCTCTTAATTGCGTTGCTAATGGCAAAATACTTAAGGAAAAAATATTTGATAATATTTGGGTTCAGCCTGCAGCGGGCGACGCTGGAGGATCTATAGGAGCAGCATTAGCTTTGTGGCATATTGAACAAAAAAAACCAAGAAAAGTAAATTTGAATGATGATATGAAAGGCTCTTATCTAGGACCTGAATACAATCAAAAAGAAATCAAAAAACAATTAGATGATGTTGGAGCTAAATATGAAATTTTAAACGAAGATGAGCTAATAGATAAAACTTCAACAGATATATCTTCAGGAGAAGCGGTGGGATGGTTTCAAGGGAGAATGGAATTTGGACCTCGTGCACTGGGAGCCAGGTCAATTTTGGGTGATCCTAGATCTTCAGTTATGCAAAAAAATTTAAATTTAAAAGTAAAATATAGAGAGAGCTTTAGGCCTTTTGCACCATCTGTATTAAGTGAAGATTTATCAGAGTGGTTTGAGTTAAATGATTCTAGCCCTTATATGTTAATGGTGGCCAATATTCATAGAAGTAAAATTATTGAAATGTCAGAAAAAGAAAAAAAACTTTTTGGAATAGAAAAACTTAATGTTAAAAGATCAGAAATACCAGCCGTTACCCATGTAGATTATTCTGCGAGAATACAAACAGTTCATAAAGAAACAAACGAAAAATATTATAAACTTATAAAGAAATTTAAAGAAAAAACAAATTGCCCAATTTTGGTAAATACATCATTTAACGTAAGAGGGGAGCCAATAGTAAATTCACCAACGGATGCTTTTAATTGTTTTATGGGAACTGAATTAGACAAATTAGTTATTGGAAATTTTTATTTAGATAAAAAAAAACAAAATACATCATTAAATAAAACTTACACGGATCAATTTCAGTTAGATTAGTTATTTTATGAAATATATTTATTTAGCTATTACCACGACATTAATTTCAATGTTAATCTACATTCTTTACAGATTGTCTGTAGTTTATAATTTTGAAAAAAATGAACATTATTTCAATTACATATTAATTATATTTCCATCAATTGTATTTTTTCTTACATATTTTTTTTTGACACCAAAGAATAAAATTTATTTTAATATAATTTTTTTTTCTACAACTATAGCTTTATTAACGTTTGAAACTAAAGTTTTTATAGCCAAAAAAAAATATAATAAAATCATGACAAGTGAAGAAAAACCAATAATTGAAATTTATAAAAAAATAAATAATCCAAACTTACATTTAAATTTTTTTCCCTCAAGCTACATATATTCAAATAAATTTAATGATTTATTTATTTTGGGAGGATTATCAAATAGAGAAGTTTTAACATGCTATGAAAATAATCAATTTCAAATTATTAAAACTGACAGATATGGTTTTAATAATAATGATAATGAATGGGATAAAAAAAATATAAAATATTTTTTTGTAGGAGATTCATATGCAGCAGGCCATTGCGTTGAAAATAATCACAATATAGTTGGAAACTTTTATAAAATTGAAAAATTGGACAATCAAACAGGAATAATTAATGCTGCTAAGGGTGGAGTAGGTCCATTGATAAGTCTATCTACAATAAGAGAATATATGCCTTATAATGTTGAAAATTTAATTTACGTATACGATGAAGACAATGATCTCTCTGACATAATGAATGAATTAAATAATTTACATCTAGATAAATATTTAAAAGATAATAATTTTAAACAAAATTTAGCAAAAAAACAAAATTTAATAAATGAAAAAATTTTAGATGAGCAAAAAAATATTTTATTAAATTATAAAAAAAAAATTATTAATAAAAATAATTACCTAGATATTATCAAGTTCCGCAATACAAAAATTGCAATTATAAACAATCTTATAAACTATAACAAAAATATAATCACTTTAGAAAAAGTACTTGGAAAAATAAAAATTGAAGCTGAAAGAAAAAAAGTTAAAAATATTTATGTCGTTTATCTACCTGCATATTCAAGATATAAAAATAATGATAATAAAAAATATAAACAATATTCAACTGTTGTAGAGTTAATAAAAAAAAATAATATGAAAATTATTGATCTTCGAGATTTTTTTTTAAAATATAATAACGATCCAAAACAACTATGGATGAGCGAATTTGGACATTTGACAAAGTATGGGTTTGAAGTAATTTCTTCTGAAATACATCGACAGATTTATTAGTTTTTATGATTATTTTATGAAATTATTTAAGTAAGAAAAGTTTTTAAAAAATTTACCATTTGAAGCTGTAGTAGCTCTATTTATTCGACCATCATCTTTATTTATTAAACTAGGCAAAACTTCTGATATAACACTACTTCCAAATTCCTCACTAGCATCTCGTGGCAGCTCTGAAGGTAAATTATCAACAGCCATAACTGCGATACCTTTATCACTAAGGTCAATTTCTTTCATTGTATTAATATCAATTGAATAATAAGGTTTTGCGATTGATGTGGATCTAATAGTAGTTGGTATCGATCCATTAATATCGCAGGTTATATCACCTATGACTTTTAAATTTTTAAATTCATTAATTTGATTTGGATAAAACAATTTTGGAAATTTTGGTTCCCAATAATGACAAGCTATAAACATGCCAGTTTCAAATAGATAATTTTTTACTCTTGATACATCTTTGCCATCTTTTCTTTCAATATGTTCTGTGGGTGAAATATTTGTAAAAATAGCTTCATTATATTTTTTAGTTAAATAATCATTATTTGAAACCTGTTTAATATTTGTTTCTTTTAACAATTCTATAGAACCTTTAGAAGCACGTCCGCTTCCAGTAACTAATATTTTTATTTTATTAAAATTTTGTTTACCAATTAGTTTTTTAATTTCTTTATAGTTATTAATTTCAAAAGCTCTTGGTAGCGACTTCTTATTGAATAATTTTAAATAAAGATTTAGTGTGTTATAAGTACCAATAATACCTGCAAACCTACCAAATCCTAGATATCTATATCCTTCTCCTGAAATTTCTCTTATATTTTCATAATCAATTAATGTTATTTTTTTTTTTATAACTTCTCTTAAAAGTTCTTTTTTATATATAATTGCTTCGTCTTTTATAGCTTGACCAATATATTGACGAACTTTACTTGTGTGTGAAAAAAATAAATAAGTTTTATCTTTAATAAGCGCCGATATATCGACTTCTTTTACTCCAAAAATGATATTGGCTGAACTTAAATCATCTGTTATCTGAGCTCCAGCTTTTTGATAATCTTCATCTTTAAAACATCTTTTATTTGATGGTTGAACTATTATTTTTATATTAAAAAACTTATTTAATATAATTGATACTTGATCAGGAGAAAAGGGTGTTCTATTTTCATCAATTCTAGCTTCCCTAATAACAGCTAAAGTAATTATTTTATTTTTCATGATTAATTTAATTAATATATTTTAGATTGTTTTATGAAAAAATTAAAGCAAGAACAGAATTGCAATGTTTAAAAATTTGTTTCAACGCACATAGCTATACCCATACCTCCACCAATACAAAGTGTTGCTAAGCCTTTCTTAGATTTTCTTTTTTGCATTTCATGTAGTAATGTTACAAGAATTCTTGCTCCAGATGCGCCAATTGGATGACCAAGAGCAATTGCTCCACCATTAACATTTACAATTTCTTCTTTTATACCTAATTCTTTAATAACAGCTATTGATTGAGCTGCAAAAGCTTCATTAGATTCAACTAAATTTAAGTCACTAATGTTCCATCCAGCTTTTTTTAATGCTGATTTTGAAGCAGGTATTGGACCAGTTCCCATTAATTTTGGATCAACACCACATTGTGCCCATGACACAATCTTAGCAATTGGAATTAATTTTTTCTTGTTTGCAGTTTTACCATTCATTAAGGTTACTGCTGCTGCACCATCATTTAATCCCGAAGCATTTCCTGCAGTAACTGTGCCGTTTTCTTTAAAAACTGTTTTAAGTTGTGCTAATTTTTCTAAACTTGTGTCTGTTCTAGGATGTTCATCTTTATCAAAAATTTTTTGATCATTTAATTGAACTGGCACTATTTCTTCTTTAAATTTATTTTCTTTAATTGCTTTAATAGATTTATTTTGAGAATTAATTGCAAACTTGTCCTGATCATTTCTTGTAATTTGGTATTTTTCAGCAACATTTTCCGCTGTAACACCCATATGATAATTATTATATGAGTCTATAAGTCCATCTATTAGCATTGTATCTTGTAATTTTTCTTCAGATAAATTTTTTTCTTTTCTATAATTCAAGTAATGAGGTGAATTAGTCATACTTTCTTGACCACCAGCAATAACAATATTTGAGTCGTTTAATTTAATTGAATTAAATCCTAAAGTTATTGCAGCTAATCCTGAACCACAAACTTGATTAATTGTTGTGGCAGTTTTTTCTTTATCAATACCTGCATTAATAGCAGCTTGCCTTGCTGGATTTTGACCACAACCAGCTTGAAGAACCTGGCCTAAAAAAACTGTATCAACATCAGCACTACTGAGCTTTGAATGCTCCATACACTTTTTTATTACAATAGAACCTAGTTCAGTTGCTTTAAGCCCTGATAAACTCCCTTTAAAGGAACCCACAGGAGTTCTAAAAGCAGATGTAATAACAATATCGTTGTCTTTAGTCATAAATTATGAATACACAATAAATTTCAAATAATATAGATATAAATATAGATGAATAAAAAATTTTTAAAAACCATTTTATTTATAATAATTTCTGTAATTCTTTTGTATTTTGCTAGATACAGCTTCAAAGAATTTAATTCAAAAAAGGTAATTTCTGCATGCATATTAGCTCAAAAACAAACCTCACAAAATTTTGATATGGATATAGTTAGAAAAGAATGCGAGAAAAAAATCCAAAAAAGCATAAATAAATAAAGCTTTTTGTTTAAAGCACTACTAAATCTAACTTTTGTTTTCCTAATCTCTCATTGCCATTTTTTGTAACAAGATAAGTTTCACCCAAGTTCATTGCTAGTTGATTTTCTGAATCCATTAAAATCATATGCATAAAGAATACCATCCCAGGTTTTATAATTAAGGGGTTTCCAGTGAAGATCATAGGTGGGACGTCCATCCAATTTGGTGCAAAAGTTGATCCTAATGAATACCCACAAGCATTCATTCTTGAATCTTTATAACCATGATTATCTAATGTGTTTGCATGAA
>Ga0315339_1003223_pt1 | contig 11608 bp, 11 predicted proteins | sample ASW17metaG_FD_204514 | JGI IMG/M metagenome (GOLD analysis project Ga0315339, IMG submission 204514) | Ammonia-oxidizing marine archaeal communities from Pacific Ocean, United States - ASW #17 | ecosystem: Environmental > Aquatic > Marine > Oceanic | place: USA: California | collected 2016-12-05
CGTTACCGCCTCTGCCGGGTATATTTTCGATCTCGACCTTGACACCCAGTATCGGCTCAACCAATTCCGCCAGCTTGCGGTGGATGGAATCAATGTTCTCGAGTTCCGGCCCAGCGATGATCATCGTGACTGGACCCGACGGGAAACTGGTTTGAGCATTCACAGGTTCTAAAATGGCCAGAATCGCAACGGCCACCAAAACTGAAATCCAACTATGCATACCTTTTCTCCTTTGGCACCCTACCACGAAAATTATCTCTCTCACCGCGTGTCAGGCAAGAATGCAAACAGGGAATTTACAATTTTCCCTGCCATGCAGTTCGGGATCAAGAGTGACCGCCCGAGATTGTCGACAGCACAATTCGACTTTGTACACGGGCCAACGACGGCTCAATTCAATCGGGATCACCGACAGCGCCCCTGCGGTACCCGAAAAGCGAGGTCAGCAACTGCATAGTGCAACCACGATAACCAGTGCGGCGATGAACACCTTCGCGGCTTCCCCGGCAAAGAAAATGCCGTAGTCACCATCCGCCACCGCGGATGTGGCGAACAACATAAGTGCGGTCAGGGCGGTGAGAAGAATGCGCATCCAAAGATCAGGACACCCCATTTTAGCCAGTGCAGCAGGTTGACTGCGTGCTTTTGACCGGGACCTGATCTGCGGAGAGCATTATGGCCAGCGGCCATGTAACAGCGCCGCATCAACAGACCGAACACATGGCAGCACCGACCAGCATTGCATGACCGTCAAAAATCCCTTGCCAACAGGGAGCCGTCCACACATGGCTATAAGGCGAAGTTTGATGCAGCGTCAATTTAAGTCTGGTTGGGGAAGAATAGCAGATAATCTGCCGCAATTCGTCGGCATACGTCTTGAAAGCGGAAGGAACCTCTGATTGCCCGAATCGACAGCTCGTGAACCTAGGCGGTCATTCGGTCGTCAAGTATCTAGACACCGACTCCGGCTCCCTCTGCCCGCTGCATCTTCTGGTCGTCTTAGAAGAAGACAAAGGATCGGACCACGACGTTCTTCCGGCAGGGAGCATCGACGGGCGCGGTCGGATCGATGCAGGCAGTGTGGAATGACCAGCGCGACATGGAGCCGTCGGTGACGGAGTCGTAGCACTTCAGCATCGAGACCTCGGTGGGTGTCTGCTGGGGAAACCAGTACCACTCGTGGTCGGGACGGTAGGTGAAGCGTTGAATCTCGCCGACGCGGTCGTCGTAGATCCGGTAGTTGGTGATGTACGGCTGGTCGGCCAAAGAAGGCCAGGCGCAGAGCACAAAGGGGTTCTGGCGCACGGTCTCCATCGGCTTGGCGAGATTGATCGACATGAACCGCCGCGACATCTTCGCGTCGGCCTCTTCCCCCGTGTAGTGCTGCTCGCGCCCGAAGTTCCGCAGGTTCGTCGTGAGCAACTCGCGGACCCGTACGCGGCCGCTGTTGTCGTTTAAGTCGCTGTGCACAATGTTGGCGTAACTCTCGTTCACACCGGGGTTCTTGTTGTCCTGGTCTTCCGTGCGATCGCCCTCGTAGTCTTGGTCAAATACGTCGTGGTTGAACACGAGTGCGTCCGTCGCGTCCGGGAAAAATTCCAAGAGGAGCTTCTCCATCTCCGGGTAGTACACGCCCTCCACCTCGGCCGCGTCATAAAAGTTCTCGCACTTGGACTCGCAGTGCGCCAGCGCGACGCCAAGCCTGTCCATGCACTCGGGGCTGTTGGGCGAGAGACCCGGGTGGTACTCCTCGATTCTTCGCGCGTCACGCAATACGTGCGGGAAATAGATGGCTCGCCGCCCGTTGTCCTGCTCAGCCTTGCGCAACGTTTCTGCCTCGGCCGCGCGCGCGGGGTCATGCCATAGCGCATTGGACGGGACGATGGAGTAGTTGGGCTGCTCGTAGACGGTATAGCGCAGCGGAAGTGCCACGCCGCCTTCTGGGGCTTTGATGTTGTTCTCGCGGATATAATCCATGCACGCCGCATACTCACGAAACCCGACGCCCCACTTGGTCTCGATTGGGCCCGGGGGAGCGTTCTCGAGCATATCGATAACCCTCTGCCCCTCCCCCCCGGAAAATAGGGCGAGAGCCGCTGCTATCGCCACAGCGGTTCCCCCGTCCCCATCTCGTTCGAAGGACATGAAGGACAAACCTCCGTTCGCAGCGATAGGAGGTGGCTGCCCTTCCGTGAGTTGGAAGGGAGGAACATAGGGCGATGAATCCATCTCCGTATCCGCCGCAATATCGTTCTCGGTGGCCTTGAGCTGATCCATGGCTTTCCCTCGGCAAATTGCACGCCATCGTGGCACACAGGGCCTGCGCTTTGCTAGATCGTGAAATTCCTGTTCATACGAACTTACGCTGCGCCCGCCACGCAAACGCTGCGACCAATCCAACTAGAAAATGCCGTCAAGACCGCTAAATCACCGTCTTTGGCTAATTCTTGCCAATCAGAACCAATTCAAACTCCGTCCGCTTGATCGTGGACAGGAGACATATTGCGAGCGTTTGTCGGCTTAACCCTTGAAAGCGGAAGGAATCGCGGGCCGCTGGCGAAGACGGCTTGTGACCCTGGCTGTTCTCTAACTCGGGGATTGGTTGTCAAGCTCTCTATGCTGTACCTGCCGGGTTCACTGTTCTCTCCGCAGTAGGGGCTGGGCCCTCTGCATGATGGCGTTGGAGGACGCTGGCGGATCAATGTGTGAATCGCGTTTGCCTATTGTGGATTGACAGGCGCGCGGACCCACAAGTTGCAGGCGCACCAAAAAGACGGCTTCCCCAAAGTGTATCGCCGCGTTTGGCTGATCACCAGGCGGAGAGCCCAGATGCGTAGCTATTTCACGTCCAGCAAGATCAGTAACACAGACAAGGTGAACACCGATATGACCGTCGAGATCACGACGGCGGCCGACGAGCGTTCGACGTAGCTACCGTAGCGCTGGGCAACGACGAAGACTGGTACGCCGGTGGGCAGGGCTGCATGGATGACAGCAGCAGCAGCCCAGATACCGCTGAGGCCGAATACCTGGTAGGCCAACCACCAAGTAAGGAGTGGCTGCACGATTAGTTTTGCGAACACGAGCCAGGTTACTTCCCTAGGGTCCGCCTGAACCATGCGGCTGCCGATGAACAACCCAGCCGCGAACAGAGCACACGGTCCGAAGGCGCCGCTCAGCATGTCGAAAAAGGTTACGGCCGCGGTCGGCAACTGAAGGCCACTCGCCGAGGCTCCAAGGCCTGCCACCGCCGACACGACCAGCGGACTGAAAAACGCGCTGATAAAGGGCCGGAGCAGATTGCGGGATTGGCCCTTCCCGCGGTCGATTTCGGCAAGGATGATCGATATGGGCAGGAAAAAGGCCCCGGTGATGACAGCGCCGATGATCGCCGGTACGAGGGCCGCGTCGCCGAACGCGATGAGCAGCAATGGGATGCCGATATAGCCGGTGCTCGGGTACATCGTACACATGCCGTGTAGGCCGTAGGTTGTCAGGCTTCCGCGGAAGAAACGGACGGCAACCAGCAGGCTGAAGCATAGAGTCAAAACCATGCCGCCACCCAGGGCGCCGAGAAACGGCATGTTGAAGAAATCTCCGACCGGAGTGCGGTACAGGGAAATGAATGCGAGCGCCGGTCCCGCTGCGTAGTAGACGAACTGGCTCAGAGCCTCGCTGGCGTCTCCTCTGAGCAAGCGCGTCCGTGCTGCCAGGTAACCCGCCAGCATGATGGCGAAGATAGGCAGAATGACTTCAATGATCGTGGCCATGGGGAGCGGAGCATGGCGGCCTGTTGCATAAATGTTGACCGGTCACTCAGCTCTTGGCCCCACCGAAATGACCAATGCCGTGCAGAAGAACTGTGAGTGGTCGAGCACTCATGAGGCAAAGACATTCCCGGGGGTTGGTGCGCTACAGGACGATGACCGCAAGTCCCATGATAATCAGCAGCCATAGACACACCTGACGGTACAGCTCGTTGGACGCGCGTCGGAATAACCAGGCACCTGCCCACGTGGGCAATGCGAACGGCAGAATCAGTACGACGCCCAAAATTAGGGCACCCATGTCGGCTCCGCCTCCGAGTGCGACCCCGATCATGGCGAGCGCGGCCATAACGCCGAGTAGAATGACAATGTTGGCGCGCTGAACGGCAGCCCGGATGGTCCCTGAGAGAAAGTAAATGGTCGCTCCCGCAGCGCCCATGCCAAAGAAACCAGTCGTAAATCCGGTGAATGATCCGGCCACCACACTGGTCAGCGTGTTGCGAGGTCCGTTGTAATTCCAGCCACGAATAATGACGAGCGCGCCCATGAGACGTCGAGTGATATAGGGGTCGGTAATGAACAGGAGGATGAGGCCGATGGGAACGAAGATGAAGCCCATGAGGCCGGCCGGAATGACGTCTGGCCAGTGTGCGCCACGCGCGGCGTCAGGAAACAGCATCACGTACCCCAGGGCCGCGAGGCCGATGCCGACCGCGACAGCCTCGGCTGGCCCGTAGATGAACGTGAGAAGCGGGATCATGACGAGGCTTGATCCGAACCCGGTAAACCCATTCAGGAAACCGCCTATTGCAGTCACTAACACGGCATAACCGAATTCAGGCCGCGCGTATTCCGTCCAATCGATCATCAACAAGGTGGTTTGGCCGGCAGATGTAGGTCCCGCTCCGATCACTCTCGGCGTCATCTAATACCAAGCACCTATCGCAGCGCACATGGCGCTCGGCCCAATGCATAAGAGCAGAAGTGACCGCCTGAATATCGAGTCGAGCAAGTATCCTCTGGACCAGTACGCCACAGCTATCCAACTCGATGAACACCTCCGGGAGTATAGACGTGTCCGGTGTCCAAGCTCACGTGGCTACAAGCCTCATCCACTATCGATGAAGGCGCTTATGCAATCGAGTGAGAACAGAGTGCCCGCAACTTGCTACGAAGCGAAATTGGAAGCAGCGTCACATTGCGTCTGGTTGATGAGGAATAGCGGACATTCTGCTGAAGTCCATTGACTTTGCCCTTAAGAGCGGAAGGAAATTCGCTCCGGCTTTCTCAACGCCTTCTGACCCATAGCAGTCACGCGCGGCCACACTTGGATCTGCCAATACGAATGAAACCAGGCGGCTGTTTGGCCAGGCAGGCATGAATGTCACAAGGTTCGACCCGGATGTTGAGCAACAGATCATTTGGTGCCAGAAACTGACTAAGGGCACGCGCCACCGTATCCTTCGGCTCGACGTCGTGATCAGAAATTCGTAATCACGGAAGCGGAGACCTTAATACGGCTCGTCTCCCGAGATGGTCGTGCGATGCATATGGCGGCGGTCGACGGCGTGATCGTAATCTTGCACGGCGTAGTGCATGAGGCTGCGGTTATCCCAGAACACGATATCGTTGGCCCGCCATTTGTGGCGGTAGATGAAGCGCGGATCGATCGCGTGCTGGTACAGGAATCCGAGAAGCGGCTGGCTCTCCTCGTCTGTCATGCCGTCGAAACGGAGCGAGAAACCGGGACTGACATAGAGCGCCTTCCTGCCCGTCTCCGGATGGGTGCGGATGGCAGGATGCGTTACGGGTGGCGTCTTTTTCATCGCCGCATCGCTGTACGGCTTCGCGAAGCCGACTTTGTTAGAATTATACCGCGCTTTGGCAAAATCGTGCACGACATGCAGACCCCCGAGCAGGTCTTTCATTCCGTCCGACAAGGCATCGTAAGCCGCGAACTGGTTGGCAAACATGGTGTCGCCGCCGATCTCCGGGACTTCGAAGGCCCGCATGATCGAACCCAGTGACGGCCTGGCCATGTACTGCAGGTCGGAATGCCAGTATTCGCCGACCCCGCCGCGACCGACCATCTTGCCCTTCTTCTTGAGGTTGGACAGCACCAGGATTTCCAGAAATTCCGGCAGCAGGTATTCGGTCAGCACGTGAACCTCGAGCTCGCCAAACCGGCGGCTGAAGGCAACTTGCTGTTCCGGCGTGATGTCCTGATCCCGGATCAAGACCAGACTGTTCTCGATCAATGCTGTCCTGATCTGGGCGATGGCCGCGTCCGGCAGGTCTTCCCTGAGGTCCACATTGAGAATCTCCGCGCCGAGGGCAGGGGATACGCGCTTGATTTCGATTTTTGTCGATTTCGAAGGCGTTTTGGTTCGCTTCTGGGAGGATTTGCCACGCGAAGTCTTGCGTGAGTTTTCAACGCTTTCGGTAATTGCCATGACGGCCCTCGTTTCGCGACATCGTTAGAGATCTACCCGCTATTCCGCAGCCACCTGCGATTCAGCGACATCTCAAAATGCTTTGGGAATGGGGAGAATGTCAACGAATCGGTTCATTCCGCAGCGATCGATTCCCCGGAATCCGGCTAACGCATTCACACATCTCTGCTGAGCTATTTGAGTGGGATTAGTTTCGTTCCCCTCACCCCAGCCCTCTCCCGATGACGGGAGAGGGAGTTTTGGTTGCGCCCGTGAAGTCAGCTTCCCCTCTCCCGCCACAAACCGTAACCGGGGGGAGAGGGACAGGGTGAGGGTAAAAGATGGCCCGGACCGGAAATACCGCGCCCACGCATCCCCTCAGGGTACCTCGATCTCCAGTCCGAGGATCAACGAGCTCCACGACTTGCCGTGACCATCGAGGTTGAGCGATTCGTTCACGCCGCCCTCCAGTGCCTCGTCCATGACCATGTTGAGGCCGTTCAGGTTGGGCAGTTCATAGCGCTTGATCTCGCCGCGCAACAGGCTTCCGAATTCCTGCTTCAAACGGGCCGGCGTGATTTGCGCGAGGATCACCGGATAATGCTCGGCCGCATAGGCGAAGACGGAGACGTTGGAGCGGTTGCCCTTGTCGCCAGCGCGGGCATGGGCGATCTCGCGCAGGGGGCGGCGGCTCATGTCTCGATGACCTCGACCGACGGCGAGACCTGGTCCCGCCCGATGAACGTCGAATAAGTCATGACGCTCGGCGTAATGTGTCCGCGGTACCCGCCGCCGCCGGATGGCCCACAGTTCAGGAGCGACTCGACCTCCCACAACAGGTTCTCGGCATCCTCGCGGCTCTGGCCGCGCATGGCACAGCGCAGGCGCACGTCCTGGCTCTCCTCCGGGCCGTCGAGGGCGCTGGCGTGAACGGAGGCGACCCCGATGAGATCGATGCGCCGGGGCGCGTTGCTGCCGTGCACGCTGGCCAAACGCTCCTCAACGACTTCGCCGGCCAAGCGCGCGCGAGCCGCGGCGTTGGCACCAGCGTAGGAGACCTCTCCTTCAGCCAGGAAGCCGCCGTCGAATGCCACGGTCACCTTGAGTTGCTCGGGCCTCTCCGCGCCGGACCCGCCCGTGATACGAACGCGATCCTTCCCCACTTCTGCAAGGCTGGCGTTCGAAAAATCCGCAATCACGTCCGGATTCAGATAGCAGGCCGGGTCGTGCACCTCGTAGATCAATTGCTCTTTCACGGATTGTTCGTCGACGCGTCCGCCCGTGCCGTCGAGTTTGGTGATGACGGCGCTGCCGTCGGCGGTAACTTCTGCCAAGGGAAAGCCGACATGGGCGAGATCGTGCACATCCTTGAGCCCCGGGTCGGCGAAGTAGCCACCCGTGACCTGGGCGGCACACTCCAGGAGGTGCCCGATGATGGTGCCCGCGCCCAGGACCGGCCAGGCATCCTCCGCCCAGCCGAAATGCTGGCGCAACGGCGCCAGGAACAAGGAAGGGTCGGCGACGCGACCCGTAATGACCACGTCGGCGTCCGCTTCCAGGGCCGGCAGGATGGTGTCGGCGCCGAGATAGGCGTTGGCGCCGATGAAGGGCCGGCCGACCTCGCCCACGGTGCAGTCCGGTTCCCACAGCTCGGCGTCCAGGGAGATGTCCTCTGACACATCGTCGCCCAGCACGGTGGCGATCTTGAGTCCGCTCAGCCCAAGGTCGCGTGCCACGGCCGCCGTCGCTTCGGCCGCCGCCTGCACGTTGGCGACACCCATGTTGGTGACCACACGAGTTCTATGCTCCCGGCAGAGCGCCAGAATGGCCCGCATACGCCGCTCGAGCAGAGGGTTGTACCCTTTCGCGGGATCGGCCTGCCGGTCCCGGTGACCGAAGGCCAGCGTGCGCTCGCCGACGCATTCGAAGACGATGGCGTCGAGCTGCCCACGTTTGACCAGGTCCACCGCCGGATCCAGCCGGTCCGACGAGAACCCCGCTCCCGTACCGATGCGGTAAATGTCCTTACTAGCCATGGCGAAAACCTATCAGTTTGGAAATAACTTGCGACGTGGCGAACTCACGACGCCGAGCTCCTAGATCAACTTGTCAGCTCACCCTTTCCGGTTCTCCTGCCGCATGTCCTCGACCACGTTGTAGAGGTCGCTCCAGTCGTTGTCGCCGTGGCCCCGCTCAAGCGCCGCGTCATAGGCCGCGAGCGCCCCTGGCGCGGTGAAGCAGGGGAAGCCTTCGCGCTCCATCATCATACGCGCGATGTTGATGTCCTTGCGGGCATGTTTGACGGCGAAACCGGGGTTGAGGTCGCCGGCCAGAACCTTCGCGGGGAAATGCTGCCGCGAGTGCCCGTTGCCAGCCAGAGTGTCGTTGATGATCGAGAGCAACTGGTCCGGGCCGACCCCGCCCGATTCGGCTAGGCGCAGCGCCTCCGCCACCATCACGGCGCCGACCGTGGCCAGGAAGTTGTTGACGACCTTACAGGTCATGCCGTGGCCCGCGTCGCCGCAGTCGAGGATCGTCGTGCCCATGGCCTCAAGCGCCGGCATCGCCGCGGCCTTGTCCTCAGCCGATCCGCCGACCATGAACATCAAGGTCCCCTCGCGGGCATCGTCGGAGGTGCGGCCCACGGGCGAATCGACATAGCCCCAGCCCGCCGCCTTGGCTTGCGCCGCAAACTTCACCACGGCGCCCGGATCGATAGTGCACATCACGATGACAATGCGTCCCTCGCCGGGACTCTTCAGCAATCCGTCGGGTCCATTCAAGACCGCGTCTACTTCGGGTACGTCCGGCACCATGAGGATGACGAGCTGTGAGCCCTCGCCGGTGGCGCCGGGCGTGTCGACCATCTCGCCACCCTTCGACGCGAAGAGTTCGCCGGCGCCAGGCGTGGGGTCGTACCCCTTAGCCTTGAAGCCCGCCTTGAGCAGATTGTTCGCCATCGACTCGCCCATCAGGCCGAGGCCCATGAAGCCCACTTGTTCGATCGTGCCCATCTGTCCTTCTCCTTAGAGCTGCTGCTTTTCTGTGCCAACCGGCGTACCGGGCTGCGCGAAACCTACATGGCGTGCACGGTCGCTTCAACGACGCGCCGCGGGCCAGGGTCCTGCCGCCCACATGATGTGTTCGGGCGCCGCAGGGGCGGCTTGAAATTCGTCCTTGGTGTCGAGGTCGAGGACCTAATTCGCCTACTCAACCGTCTTCCGCTGACCCACCCGCCGGCTTGGCTTGCCGCTCGCCTTCTGACCCGACGCGGTCGTTCTTGATAGCCCTCATTGAACGTTCGTCGGCCGGCTAACGGACTGTTTGCCAAAGTTTGACGCCACTTCAATCTAAAAATTATCCTGGGAAAACAGCGGGACGACCGTTTCCTGAAATCGTAATGATGATTGAGCAGTCACCAATGCTTTCTCCTGTCATGACTTACAAAAAGAAATTCACCAAAGTACTCGGCCGCCGCATGGCTTATGTTGAGGCGGAAATGGGCGATCCCATCGTCTTTCTGCACGGCAACCCTGCCTCGTCGTACTTGTGGCGCAACATCATCCCGCACGTGGAACATATGGGTCGCTGCATCGCGCCCGGCCTGATCGGGATGGGCGATTCCGACTGGTTGGAGAACAGCGGTCCCGACAGCTACCGCTTCATGGAGCATCGCCAGTACCTCGATGCGTTGTTCTCCGTTCTCGACGTATCGCGGAATGTCGTGCTGGTCGGGCACGATTGGGGTTCGGCGCTGGCCTTCGATTGGGCGAATCGCAATCGCGACGCCGCGCAGGGTATCGCCTATTTCGAGGCCATTGTCCGGCCGCGCACCTGGGCCGACTATCCGGATTCCCACCCCGGCGGTGCCAAACGGGAATTCTTCCAGGCGATGCGCTCGGAGATGGGCGAAGTGATGGTGCTGAAGGACAATCACTTCGTGGAACAGGTACTGCCGGCGGCGATCCTTCGGGATCTCGCGCACGAAGAGATGGCGGAATTTCGCCGGCCCTTTCGTGATCCGGGCGAGAGCCGCCGCCCCACGCTCACCTGGCCGCGAGAACTTTCGATCAAAGGCGAACCTGCCGACGTCGTCGAAATTGTGCAGGCGTACGCCGATTGGTTGTCACAATCCGACGTGCCCAAGCTATTCATCAATGGGGACCCCGGCGCCAGCCTCGTGGGCGATCAGCGCGAGTTCTGTCGAAGCTGGCCGAACCAGCGGGAAGCTACAGCCAAAGGCTACCACTTCCTACAAGAAGACCAACCCGATGAAATCGGCAAAGCCATTGCGGCCTTCGTCAGCGACCTCCGAGGTGTTTGAAGCCGTGTCTCAGGCGTGAGCCGTAGATGAATCGGCAGTGATTTACTGACTCGGCAATGCGCAGCGATCATTTGTTAAGCGCGGATAACCACCCTCAACCACTCGGAAGGGCACATACCCTCCCTGGCTGCGGCCTCAAAGAGATCTTCCTTCTGCACGGGCGGGACGAATACGTAGAGGCGGGCGCTGTAGGGCGTGGTCTGATCCATTTGCGTGCCTCGGCTGTTCGTTGAGTGTGTCATATATATTATACTGTTGCGTATATGACACGAAAACATATTTAGCCTCGGCTACCGGTTTCATGATGAAAGGGGTAGCCCGTGGAAATTTGACCATCGTTGGCCGAATTCATCAGGTGGTGGCAAGGGGCTGTCCGTGCGGATGGTAGGCCCGCGAAAACTGTCGACGGTCAAGGACAGTTTTCCGCCCACGAAGCCGAAGCTCACACCTACCGCGCCCTGCTTTTTGGCAGTGCCTATCAGAAGGCGGAATGGTGTTACGAAGTTTAAGGAGTGGCGTTTGGTTGGACGACTGGGCGGCTACCTTGTCGCGGGTGTCGCCTCTCGACTGTTTCGGCAATTTTCCAGAACGGTCACGGCTAGGCCCGCCTTGCCACGCTTGATGCCGAACGAGGCGATGGTTCCGAGAAAAGAATTCGCACGCTGCGAAACCTTTTTATGTCCACGTCCAGGTCCGTGATCGCGATCCACTTCCGTCAACATCTGTCCGCCGTTCCACTCGGCTTTGATGCGAGACGAGGCAACGGCGTAACACTGGTCGCCAGTGGCCTTGCCGGACCGGCGCATGTAACTTTCAAAGACGACGCGTTTGTCCATAGCGTGGGGCTATTGGCTTCCTGTAGATGCAAAGGAAGACATCACATCTCGTTGGTTGGCTAATGACGACATAACAGCGAACCTTAGATCCATTACCGCCAAGCACATCCTTGTGGTGGCTGATTCTTGCTACTCAGGAACACTCACTCGAAGTATTTCCATGAAGTCCCAACCGCAGGCTGAGAGAACTGCTTTGATCAGGCAGTACGTTGAACAAAGAGTACGGGTTGCACTTACATCAGGTGGCCT
>Ga0315339_1003224_pt1 | contig 11607 bp, 8 predicted proteins | sample ASW17metaG_FD_204514 | JGI IMG/M metagenome (GOLD analysis project Ga0315339, IMG submission 204514) | Ammonia-oxidizing marine archaeal communities from Pacific Ocean, United States - ASW #17 | ecosystem: Environmental > Aquatic > Marine > Oceanic | place: USA: California | collected 2016-12-05
AGAAGGATCATGGACGGCTCTAAATTTCGAATCGAACGGAACCGATCCTATTCAGATTGTAGAGCTTGGAGAAACCCCAGGAAACGGTTCCCAATTGTTGCAAATTTCAGGAAACCGAGCTGGCCGTGAGTCACCGATGGTTCTGTTTTCTCTCATGGGTGAGTTGGAAGCTGAGAATACTGTGCACTACGATGCCAGTGTCTACGACGGGATTCAGTTTTGGGTAAAGGGAAACCAAGGGGGAAGGATGTCCTTTAAGATCCATACTGCTTATACGGTTCCCATATCGAATAGAGGGTTATGCGATGCTAATGGTTACGATTGCTGGAACGAATATGAATGTTGAGGATGACTGGTCGTTAATTCGCTTACCATTTACCCGTTTTCTACAGTCGGGACTTCCGAATGACGGCCCCCTCAATCCCAGTATTCTTAAGGCCATTGGGTTTTCATTAAGATCGAGACCTGGTACGGTCTTTTGGCTCGATGATATTAGTTTTATGTAGACAACTGATAGCGATTCCTCCTTGCCGCATTAAACCCTGTAAGGTGATATCACTATTCGCGTGAGTTCCTTCCACTGTATCCAAACGAAAGCCTCCATCCCGAGCTGCTTGGTCAAGACCGAGATATTCAAAACAATTTTCAGCCAGCATGGATAGAGTTTCTCGACCGAAATCAACTGTCGCGAACTTGGTGAAAAGGGCTCCTGGTAACGATGCAAGAACCGGATTGAACGCCCGAAGTTTCATCATTCGAAGGACTAAATAGAGTCTAAAATAAATTAACTGAATTTAGATGCCGGTTAAGTAGCTCTTGGTAATGCTAGAACAGTTTTGGGACCATCCGACCAAAATCACAGATTAGATAATTTCCTTGATCAATTTCCCTTCCAAAAAGGTCAGCCGCTCGTCCCTACCGAGGTGTGGGTAGGTTAGCTGGTTTTGGTCGATTCCAAGCTGGTGAAGGATGGTATTGTGAATGTCGCGAAAGTGGTAGGGCTTTTCTATAGTCCTTAGGCCTATTTCGTCTGTGGCTCCTACGACTTGTCCACCCTTGATACCGCCCCCGGCCATCCACATGGTGAATCCGAGATTGTGGTGATCGCGACCTATTCCTGTTTGAGCTTCCGGTGACCGGCCGAATTCTCCACCCCACAAAACCAGGGTGTCATAAAGCAATCCACGGCGTTTTAAATCTTTCAGAAGGCCGGCGACAGGTTGGTCGGTTTGTGCGGCCATGCGCAGGTGGTTTTCTTCAATATCTTTGTGCGCGTCCCACATTAAATCTCCAGTGCCGCCACCAGATACCACACAGGTAAAGCGAACGCCCTGCTCCACCAGTTTTCGCGCCATCAAACAACGCCTACCGTAATCATTAGTCGGCTCTTTGCCGACTCCGTAAAGATCTAACGTCTCCTGGCTTTCACTTGAGAGGTCCAAAACCTCCGGCGCCTCTGTTTGCATTTTGAATGCCAGATCGTAGGAATTGATACGTGCCGCAAACTCATGATCGGCCTGATGCAAGTTTGACTCATTCAGGTCGTTGATGAAATCCAGCGTTTGTTTCCTTTTTTCCAAGGAAACTCCTTTTGGAAGATGTAGGTTCAACACCGGATTTTCCCCAGGGCGAAACATGGTCGGCTGGTAAACGGCCGGTAGGAAGCCCTGAGTGTACATGGGTTGACCGGCTGGAAGAGCACCTTGGGGGTCAGTCATCACGACATAGCCTGGCAAGGACTCAGACTCTGAGCCTAGTCCGTAATTCAACCAGGAACCCATGCTGGGCGAGCCGGGGATTAAGCGTCCCGTAAACAGCTCGTACATCGCTGCCGAATGCACAACGCTGTCACCAGTGCAGGACCGAATGATCGCGAGGTCATCCACGCAGGTGGCCATGTGGGGAAACAAATCTGAAACTTCGATTCCACTTTGTCCGTAGCGTTGAAACGTTCGTTTGGTTCCCAGTAACTTGGCATCGCTTTCAACGAATTGATATTTTGCCTCCCCGAATGATGCTGGCCGTTTTTGACCATGCAATTCGTTCAGCAGCGGCTTGGGATCGAAGGTCTCCATTTGACTGGGGCCTCCCGACATATAAAGAAAAATAACGGACTTGGCCTTCGGCGTGAAATGGGGAATTCGCGGAGCGAGCGGGTTTTTGGTTGAAGGGTTTCGCAACGCTTCGGCATTCAGCATTGACGCGTAGGCCAGTCCACCGAAACCACAAAATGCATCCCGAATAAATTCACGCCGAGTTCTCGTTAACCGTGAATGAGGTTGGTGTGCGAAATGTTGTTCGGGGTCAGTAGACATAGAGAAAGTCGTTTACATTAAACATGGCCAGGGTGAATTCCCGTAGAGGCTGATTCTGGAGAAATCGGACGGAGAGGTCGGCTTCCTTTTGTGTGGGTTTTCGTCCAGCGATTAGCTTCCACGCTCTATCAACCAACGCTTCTTGTGTATCGTGTTGCTCGGCGGTCAATCGATCGGCAAACGACTGAGCGAGATCGTTGGAAATATCTCCATTGAGTAGTTCCAGCGCTTGTGGCGGGTGAGTGCTGGACTCCCTGCGCCCGCAACTGCTCTGCAAGGTAGGCTGGTCAAAGGTTTCCATGAACGGCAGCCGAAGATTTCGTTTTGCAATCAGGTATACAGAACGACGATCCAACTGCTTGGGGTCCTTAGGTACTTGCCATTGGTCGGGTTTGTAAAGCAACTGTATCAGTTCCTTCTCGACAGGAAGCATAATGCTTTCACCATACATCTGGGTGTTTAATCGTCCGGAAACTGCAAGTAGTGAGTCTCGGATTTCCTCGGCCTGTAGCCGGCGTCGATTGAATTTCCAAAGTAGGCGGTTCGCCGGATCAATATTGTGGGCATGCTCGGTGGCGAGAGTACGTGAGGATTGACGGTACGTCTTACTCATCATGATTTCCTTGTGCAAAGGTTTCTGCCGCCAACCGTTATTCACCAGTTCTAGTGCCAGGTAATCGAGTAGCTCAAGGTGGCTGGGTCTTTCTCCATTGAAACCGAAATCATTAGGCGTATTCACCAGTCCATTACTAAAGTGATTGAGCCAAATGCGGTTTGCCAGGACCCGTGACGTTAATGGATTTTTCGGATCGGTCACCCATTCTGCCAGGGCGGTTCGCGGTTTGTCATAATCGGCCGCAAATTCGACAGGTTGCACCCGATTGATAATATCGGGTGGCCGCATGTTTACCAGCTCACCCTTGAACTCCCATATACCCCGATCGAGTATCCGTACTTTGGTCCGCTTTTCCGGATCATTTTTAATGGAGAGAACCGTGGGAAGCTGGCTTAACAGTTGGCTCTTCAGATCGCCGATTTTCGTTTTTATGGCGGTTTCATCTGTGGCCAACCCTTTTTCTAATTTTTCTTCGAGCACGGCAATTTCCTCTTTGATAGCTTTCGTATTTAGATTCCATTCATCTATCATCTCCTGAGGCGCGAGAAAATGGTTGTACTCCTGTGTTCCTGCCATGAAGGCCTGCAGCGAGTAATAGTCTTTCAGACTGACAGGATCCAACTTGTGATCGTGACAGCGTGCGCATCCCATAGTGACGCCTAAAAAGGCAGATCCAATGATGTCCGTTCGTTCGGTGAGCACTTCGTTTCTGCTCAAGGCGATTTCGGGATTCCCAGCATTGCGCCTAACAGGGCCGAAACGGTGAAAGCCAGCGGCAATCCATTGGTCTTCAGTAGGATTCTCAAACTCATCACCGGCGATTTGCTCCGTGATAAATTTATCGAACGGCTTATCTTCGTTGAAGGAGCGAATCACATAATCCCGAAAGCGCCAGGCACCGGATAAGTGACGGTCGTATTCAAATCCCTCCGACTCGGAATAGCGGATTACGTCGAGCCAGAGTTGGCCCCACTTCTCACCGTAATGGGGATTGGCGAGTAAGCGGTCGATTAGTTTTTCGTAGGCGTCTGATGAATCGTTGGCCAAAAAGCTTTCAACTTCTTCGGGGGTTGGCGGCATCCCCAGGAGATCAAGTGTGGCCCGTCGAATGAGCTCAGCTTTACTCGCTTCCGGTGACGGCTCCAATTTATTCGCCTCTAGTTTAGCTACTATAAATCGGTCTATTGTATTTGTCCCCAGACCTTCATTTCTCACCTCCGGGATCACCTGGGTCGTGGGTGAATTAAAAGCCCAGAAGTTTTCTGGATCCTTCATTCCCTCGGCGGCTGCTGTTGCCACGGAACCGCACAAACCCAGAACGAATAATACGTTCAATACTATGCCCGTAGAGGAATAGGCTTGGGATAGTCGAATAATCATGTGTTGTAAATCGCAGGGATACGTTCGGGATTTCGAAAAAAATAGAATGAGTAAAACAATAGGACGTCAACGATTCATCGAGACAGACATCCTGACTTGATCGAGATGCCGCTGTCCACTTTAAGCCAAGGAATTCTCTTATTCCAAATGCAGGGTATGTCTAAAAGGTGTATAACCTGTTAAATAGACACTCTCTCCATTTTGCTTGGGCAACATACCTCTGATTTCCGCCCACTTGTGCTCAGCGATTCCGGGGCCAAAAGTAACAACATCCCCACCCTGTTCGTACTGCCCCATCCCGTTCTCCAGAAAGTAGGCTCCTTCCAGATTATTGTCAGCCACCACTCCCTTCAAGTTGCCTCCGGAGCGGAAGCTCATTTCTAGAGATACCGGAACATGAGGCGTTCCCTCGATACGGATATCAATCCTGACCTTGCCGTCCGATTCTGTAATTTCTACACGATAGTTGAGGGTTTGAAGCTCGCTCATGGCGCGCTTTTCTCTGGGCATCTTTTCCATGTCGCCATCGACGGTTCTTTGATCTTCCGGAAAGGGTTGATAGTACCCATGGGTATGAGATTTAGTCAGGACGACCTTCCTTCCGGACCATTCAGCATACTCTGAGATGAATTGTCCTCGACTTCCAAAAAACGCTGCCGCCAATCGGATAGACTGCAAAACCGAGCTTCCTTTCATGAATGACATAAAGGTCGGATTCTCCTCAATGATTGAGAGATCGGCGTCGCCGTTTCGGATTCTAAAAACTCCCGAATGAGCGAATCGTTTGGCATAGTTGTCGCGAATCTTTGAGGCGACAGGTAGCTCTTCGAGCAATTCCGGATCTTCCAGTAGCTCGGAAATATACCGCGTAATTTTCTCCGGCATCCGCTTTTCGATTAATTTGCAAACAGCAGCATATACCGGATTGTTATCCTTCAGGGCGAAGTATCGGTAGGCATAATAGTAGTTTGCTACATAACCGATTCGGGCACTATCTTGCCGCCCCGAGGCATCCGTAAATACCTCCCCACCCGGCTGAATATAATACAACGTCATATCCAGGTTTTTCCGTACAATATCCATCAACTCAATACGGTCGAGCAAACGGCCCATTGTTAAAAACATCGTGTCGCAGATCGGAGAATAGATACTCACGCTCCGTTCCGTGAATTGCCCATCGGGATCCATATCGATGCCTTCGCCCAGCCAATCATCGATCCGATCAACGTAAGCCTGTGACGGAAACAGCGAATGGATACGCGCCAGAGCAGAACAAACGACCCAGCGATGATTCGGTGTATGAACCCCTCCAATCTCAAGGCATTTTCCCGTATTTCTCAAAAACTGCTCCATCTTTGCAACAACGCCTGGCAATCCGGGACGATCCAAACGCTTCAGGTTCACGAATATCGGGCTGAGATAATTCACGATAAATGCCGCGTCGGGAGTTGAATGAAAATTGGTGCTGTGTAAATCGATCGTCCCATCTTCATGTTGAACATTCAACACGCAGGCCATTGCCTTTTCCATGGGCGCTTCCAAACGACCGGAAAGATAATACTGAGAGGAAGGCGACGTATAAGAATTCGCAAGCCGACCGGCAAACCCAACGGTGCTGTTAATGTTAATCACTTCAAACCGATCTGCCACGCCCCCATCCCAGCGATCGCCTGGTAATTCGATCTGTTGGGGAAGCAAATCCTCCACCAACTCATCATTGATTTTGGTCAGCGTTATCAGAATCGAATCTAGCTTTCTCGAGGTGGTGGAAACTTGAGAATAGAGGAAACTTGGCGCGACTGCGATTGCCGTGGTCACCAGTCCGGTTTGCTTAATAAAGGCTCTTCTTGGTGTATTCATATCATCACAATCCATCAGTTCTGTATTGAAAGCAAATGACTTTTCGAACGTTTCCAGACAGTTTATTCCTTTCGTCGATCTCGAGTGTCTCTAATTTAAGAAATCGCATATCTGCTTGTGCAAAAAACAAAATTACCCCACCGTTTCTGTGCCCAAGACGCACTTGAAATGATATTACCCTATTAAAGAAATTACTATGAAGAATCCTCGTTTAAAAATCAGCTATTCTATCTTTATAATCTTGGCGATGCTCGTCGCCCTTCCCGTCTTCTCCCAACAGCAACAAACTAGACAACGCCCACCCAACCCTACAAACGAACAAGTCCAAAAGCGTGTTCCGGATGGTGTCACTTTTATCCCGAACATCGCTTACCGCAAAGGGAACGAGGCGTGGAAGCTCGACTTGGCCATGCCAAAAGAACGTGGCAATGACCCACGACCAGCCATTGTGTTTGTTCACGGTGGAGGTTGGCGCAATGGGGATAAACGAGCTGCATCGTTTTTAAATCCTACTTTGAGCTATGCCGCGAAGGGCTATGTCTGCATCACGGTAAACTATCGATTGCTTAAAGGAAATTCTCGGGACATCGATCAATGCGTGGAAGATGTGAAAAACGCCGTCCGTTGGTTACGAGCACATGCAGAGAAATACAACGTGGATCCCAACCGCATTGGAGCCACTGGCAACTCAGCAGGCGCACATTTGTCGGTGATGCTGGGGATCTGTCCAAAAGATGCAGAATTGGAAGGTGAAGGACCTTACCAAGATTATTCGAGCATGGTTCAAGCTGTAGCGGCCAGTGCCACACCCACCAGTTTTTTAATCCCCATGAGTGAACGTGGGAAAGAACGCTATGAACAGGAGAAAGCCAATCCGAACGCCAAGCGTGATGCGTTGATGAAACAGATTTCACCCGCGACTTATCTTTCGGCTGATGTCCCTCCCCTACTCTTGTTTCACGAAGCTTCCGATAACACTGTAGGCGTTTATCAATCAGACACCTTTATTAAGGCACTGCGCGACGCCGGAGCCAAAGACATCAACTACATGCTTTTCGGCGACGGCTCAGGGCACGGAGTATTCCAACGAAATATAGCGGTCACCGAACCTGCCCGCGAAGCGTTCTTTGCGCGGACTTTGAATCACAAGCAGGAATGAATCTTTCTGTGATGATCATCCAGAAATCTGTAGGAGCTGCTCATTGATCGTGGTATTCTTGTCTCTGCAAGTTCCCATTATTAAGGCCCAATCCACAAGCGAAGGCATCACAGGGCAACTCGGAGACAAAATGATTCACGCCTGGTTAAGTGAAAAGTCGGCGGATCTCCACGAGACATTCCTTAAAAAAATTGATTCGAAGGAAGATTGGCTGGAGCAGAAACCACGCTTCAAGGAGGAATACCTTTACATGCTGGGGCTTTCACCAATGCCTGAAAAGACTCCTTTGAAAGCAACTGTAACCGGCTCGCTTGAAGGAGATGGTTATGTGATCGACATGCTCCATTACCAAAGCAGTCCGGGCTTATACGTAACTGGAAACCTCTACCGTCCCGCAGCTGAAAAATCCGGTGAAAAGCTGCCAACGATTCTTTACGTGTGTGGACACGCGCAACGTGGAAGAGATGGAAACAAGACAGCCTACCAGTCTCACGGAATCTGGTTTGCAAGGCATGGGTATATCTGCCTCATGGTCGATACCATACAGCGTGGCGAAATCAAAGGAGTGCATCACGGAACCTATAGCCACAATCGTTGGTGGTGGCACTCACGGGGATACACACCCGCCGGAGTGGAAACCTGGAACGGCATACGAGGAATCGACTACCTCATCAGTCGCCCAGATGTAGATCCAGAACGCATTGGCGTGACCGGTATCAGTGGTGGCGGATCGGTTTCCTTCTGGGTAGCAGGCGCCGACGAACGAGTAAAGGTGGCCAGCCCTGTTAGTGGTACGGCGGATCTACCTGGCTATATTCCAAACAAGATTATCGATGAACATTGTGACTGTATGTTTCTTTACAATACGTACCAATGGCCGTGGCATCGCATTGGTGCATTGATCGCTCCCCGTCCATTGCTTTTCGTAAACAGTGACCGGGATGCCATTTTTCCCATGCCAGCCAATGAGCGAGTAATCAATCGGCTAGAAACCGTTTACAGTTTGTTTGGCGCCGGTGACCACGTGGATAGTCTGGTAAGTATGGGAGGGCACGCCTACCGGGAAGATATTCGAAAGGCATCTTTCCGGTTTATGAATATCTATTTCAAAAACGACCCGAGTCCGGTGCTTGATAGTGAGATCGATCTAGTTACCGGGAGCCGAGGCCAGGAAGTGCATCCAATCCCACCAGAAAAACTACGCGTATTTCCAAATGATTCAGACCTTCCTGGATATGAGTTGAATTCTGCCATCGACCGTCATTTTGTGCCGATGGCTAAGCTCGAAGTTCCAACGCCCGGCTCCTTTATTCCTTGGAAAGAGAAATTGCTGAAGGAACTACGTCAGGTAACTTTTCGCAGTTTTCCAAAGCGCATACCGACGGCTATAGAAAAAGGCACAAGTTCGGACAAAAGTATAGTGCTCGAAACCGAATCCGGAATAGCAGTTGGTTTACATAAGATTAAGGAAAGTACTTCCATTGAACGGATACCCCTGGTTATTAACTCGGGAAATATCGATATCGAAAAGCTCAGCAAGTATGGTAGCGATACCGATGTAGTCTATGTCTGTGATCCGCGCGGAATTGGAGCCACGCGGTGGGCGGTTAAAAACCCACCCAATTTCGTTGCGCGCTCACACCCACTCGTTGGACGTACCGTGGATGACGGACGTATATGGGATATTGCCGCAACGGCCCGTTATTTAATGGAAACCTACGAAGGAAAACTCCCACTCCACATATCCGGCGTAGGAGCCGGTGCCGTCCTGGGTGCCTATGCCATGCTTCTCGAGCCGGACATCAGTGGCGCCACTTTTGAATCTCCTTCAAAGAGTCACATGGACGAATCCTGCCCACCTTTACTCAACGTGCTTAGAGTCTGTGACGTTCCGGATGTCCTGGGTGCTCTTGCTCCTCGACCTGTAACCATTTCAGGATGGGACCCAATCGAAGGCGAAAAAGTAGTTCGAATTTACAGCGCGACCCATTCCGCAAACCAGCTAAACTTAATCACACGGAAATGAAAATATCACTGTTCTTGTTGCTCATTGGATTTCAACTTCTCGCAACCGGCTTGAGGGCGAATTCTCCCAACATCATTCTGTTCCTGGCTGACGACCAGGGTTGGACCGGCACCTCCGTCCAGATGGACAAGAACGATCCTCGATCCAAAAGCGACTTTTACCAGACCCCGAGCCTGGAGCGCCTGGCCGAACAAGGGATGCGCTTCTCACAAGCCTACTCCCCGCACCCGAATTGTTCTTCGACGCGCATGAGTATCCAAACGGGCAAGAGTCCGGCTCGCCTTGGCACCACGGACATCTACGACGTCAATCCAGGGACGCCGGGTTTCATCAAAATCTTTTACGACAACTTCTACCTCAACAAACCGCTCATCATGCACCTGCCCATCCTGGGGTTGCCGGAAGAGGAGATCACGATAGCCGAGTTCGTGAAACAACACAAACCCGAGTATGTCTTCGGGCACTTTGGCAAATGGCATATGGGTCCAAAAGATCCCAGTATCCATGGGTACGATTGGCACGACGGTCCCACTACGAACACCGAGGGTAATTTAAGAACGGATGATCCAAAAGAAATTTACACAGTCACCGAACAGGCAGTTCGTTTCATGCATCGACAGACCTCAAGAGACACACCCTTTTTTCTTCAGATTTCTCATTATGCTGTCCACACAGCTATTCAGGCAAAACCCGACACTATGGTTAGTTTTAAAAACGCGAAACCAGGTGATCGCCATACCAACGCCGGCTATGCGGCCATGACGGAAGACTTGGATGATTCCTTGAGGATAATCCTTAAAACCCTGGATGACTTGGATCTTTCCGAAAACACCTACATCTTTTATACTTCAGACAACGGTGGTGAAGTCCAAGGTGGCAATTCACCCACCAACAACAGCCCACTGCGCAAAGGAAAAACCCATACCTGGGAAGGAGGCATCCGGGTTCCGTTTATCGTGAAAGGCCCAGGCATCGTCCCCAATACACAGAGCGACGTGCCCGTGAATGGCTCAGACCTGTTTGCCACCTTTGCGGACTTAATCGGCATCGATGCAGAACTACCTGACAACCAGGATGGGGGGAGCATTGCCCGTTTATTGAAAAACAAAGGCAACGGCGAAGTAGAAAGAGGAGTAGATCATTTCGTCTTCTACTACCCACACTACCGGAACATGAAAGACGTGCTCCCGCAGGCCGCCATTCGTTACGGTGATTACAAGCTACGCAAAGAATACGAAACAGAAACCCTGATGCTCTTCGACCTTAGTAAGGATCTCGGTGAACAGAACGACCTCAGCCAGAGCAATCCAGAGCTCACTGCAAGCATGCATAAACGACTCAATACTTACCTGGCGGACATCGGTGCCAAAGTTCCTACTAAAAATCCTGACTACGATCCCAAAGAGGACAAGGGTCTGAAAAACCAATTCTTTTTCGGAGGTAGCCGTCCTCCTCAAAATCCGGCCAATTAGAAACTTGGACCATCCCTGACAGGCCTTTACACTAATCTTGCTACGCGGCCAAAAGTCTTCTAACGTCATTTTTCCGTCCAAATTAATTCTTGGATGAGAAGTATCCCGTGAATTACCATCCCCTGCAAGATTCTGTATACAGCCGACGCGATTTCCTGAACCGCTGTGGCATGGGTTTTGGTGCCATGAGTCTGGGTTCTTTGTTAGGTTCAGAGCTAAGTGGCGCTGGGTCGAAAGGAAGCTCTACGCTTGATCCAAAGGCGCCTCATTTCCCAGCCAAGGCTAAACGCATTATCCATATTTTTGCGAACGGAGGTCCCTCACAGGTTGATACATTTGATCCCAAACCGTTGTTGAACGAATGGCATGGCAAGCCACTTCCAATGACCCTAAAGACCGAACGCACCACAGGCGCGGCGTTTGGCTCTCCATTCAAATTTAAACCCTACGGTCAAAGCGGCACCGAAGTGAGCGAACTGTTCTCTCATGTGGGTGAATGTATGGATGATATTTGTTTGGTGCGGTCGATGCATACCAATGTGCCAAATCATGAGCCGTCTCTTTTGCTTTGGAACTGTGGCGAAGCACGTCTGGCGCGGCCGAGTATGGGGTCCTGGTTGACCTATGGGCTTGGGACGGAAAATCAGAATCTTCCAGGGTTCGTTGCGATGTGCCCGAATGGACTGCCGGTCGCGGACTCCATGAACTGGCAAAATGCGTTTCTTCCAGGGATCTATCAAGGGACCTACATTGACACCAAACATGAAGATGTCGAAAAG
>Ga0315339_1003225_pt1 | contig 11603 bp, 11 predicted proteins | sample ASW17metaG_FD_204514 | JGI IMG/M metagenome (GOLD analysis project Ga0315339, IMG submission 204514) | Ammonia-oxidizing marine archaeal communities from Pacific Ocean, United States - ASW #17 | ecosystem: Environmental > Aquatic > Marine > Oceanic | place: USA: California | collected 2016-12-05
CCCGCCGCAAGCGCGTCCGTCCGCTCCTGCAGGGCCTCGAACTGATCGAGGGTCGGACCGCAGGCTTGCAAGATGTCGCCAGGGTCGATCACAGGGTCGAACAACTCCGGGAAACGAAGAAGGACGAGCTCGCGCGACGCCATCTGATCGCCGTGACAGGCTGCGCAGGTCTCATCGAACCCCGCGGCCGCGACGCGCCTCTCGGACTGGGAGATGCCGTGGCAATCGGTGCAGACCGCCGGCGCCCGTTCGCTGTACCGCGCATCGGCAAAATGCTTATTTAGATGGCTCGTATGATCGAATTGGATCGCGGTTCTTCGGTCGTGCGGATAGTCGGAGCCAAACTGCGGATGCGCCGTATCGAAAGTGGCGAACTGGTCCTCGTGACACGTTGCGCACTGAGCGCCGCTCAGGGTCGACAGGTTGGCCGCTTCGCCCTTGTGCTCCGTATGGCATGCGGCGCAACCGATCTCGCCCACCAAGCGATTGCGCGCAACAGGCGCCGCGCCAAGAGCCGCCAGGGTCATGTTGTGCGCGGTGGAAGGCGGTCCGCCGAAGCTATGGCAGTTGGTGCACTTGGCCGTCATATTGCCGGGCCGGAACGCGGCGCGGAGCCAGAGCGACGCCGGCTGGCCGTGGGCTTCGTGACAGGCGGTACATTCTTCCTCGGCCGTGAAGCTTGCGTGGCCGCCGGTCAGTGCTCCGGCGTCGAGGGACGCGGATGGCGTCGATCCAAGGGGCGAGAAACCAAAGAACGCACCGATCAAGGCCACGGCCAGCGCGAAGGCGACAAGCGAAAGGCGACCCCGGTGGGCGCGAAGGCTGCGCCGCGGCGCGCACGGCGGGTGCGACCGGCCGCAGATCCCGTCGGCGCCCGGACCTTCAGAGCACGGTCCGCCCAAGGCCGCGGGCCTCTCGCACGCGTAAGTCCTTCCCCTTGGCGTCGGCGCGCATTCGTACACGCCGCCGCAGGTGCCGTCGTGGTTGGGGCCGTGGCGGCATGGCGTTCCCCAACGCGCGGCACGCTCGCAGCGGTAACTAAGGTTGGGCCGCTCGTAGACGCTCCGGTCGTGACGAAATTGTTCGTCGGGATCGAGTGTCATAGGGCGTAGATGTTGACGACCAGTAGGTGCCAGACTGACAGGGCCAGGACGGCGACCGCCAGCGGGACGTGAACAAGAAGCCAGCGCTTCATCAGGCTCTGAAAGGCGTAATGCATGTCGACGCGGTTCTTCAATTGAGCCAGGTCCTCGAATTTCTCGAAGAAGCTTCGTTCTCGGTCGTCGAGGTACCGCGAAATGGCCTCTCGTTGCGTGCGCAACCAGGAGCCACCGCGCCGGCTAAACGCCACATGCGCCCAGAAAAACCGCGGCCGGTCGAAAAACCAGCTCATCGTATTGGTGTAATGCTTGGCCAGGGTGTCACTGCCGGTTTCGCCCGTGCATTCGAGGACTATGGCTTCGGCGCGCGCCCTCAGGTCCGCAACGTGCGCCGGGATTCGTTCGTAGATAACCTCCACACCCGACTCCGTGAGCGCCTGCGGAAATACCCTTTGCATTGCATAGCCAGCAAGCCCCGACAACGACAGCAAATAAAACAGGATGGCGAAGACCTGCTCGTAGAGCCCATTTGGCCAAATCGTCCCGGTGTGCAGCCAAAACACGGCGACCGCCAGGACGCCTCCGGCGACATGTAGGCGGAGCCAGTAGGCCGATCGGATCAGCGGGATCATCGCGAGGCGCTTGCGCACATTGTACGACACGAGAAGAATGATCAAGCCGAACAGCCAATAGCCCGTAGCGACAGCGGGATCGCCGAGCCTCTGGCGGGTCATCGTGGCATCGACAAAAAGGTACGCGAACAGAGCCACCGCGAGGCCCCACAGGACGACGCGCTGAATAACGGCGCTGCTCACTACACTGCCCCCGCGGACGGGCCGGGACCGTCTTCGTCCGCATCAAGCTGAAAAGCGACGCGTTGCAATGCGTCGTGAGGGCAGGCCCGGACGCAAGCAGGACCACCCGGGTTGGAGGCACACAGATCACACTTGGTCGCCTTCATGATTGGCCGTTGCGTCGCCGGATCGACGACCGCTTGCCCGGCGAGATCGCGGATGTTCACCATGCGAATGTTGTTGTAGGGGCAGGAGTTCGCGCAGGTCGCGCAGCCGATGCATGTGTCGTCGTTGATGACGACGGTGCCCCCCGCTTCGCTGCGGTGGATGGCGCCGGTCGGGCAGCCGATCATACACACCGGATCAGCGCAATGCATGCACGCATTTGCGACCATCCACTTGTCATACGTCGGGCCGTGGCGAACGAAACGGGGGTTTCCGCCATGCGTTGCCGCGCACGCACGGACGCAATCGTCACAGCGCACGCAGCGCTCGAGGTCAATGAGCATCGCCTTGGTGCCGTTGATGAATCGCTCCTCAACCGCCCATTCGAGAAGCGCGTTTTCGGCCACCGGACGCGCCACGAGCGAGTCGATCGTATTCGTCGGCGGGTCGATGTTTGGAAACACGTGGGCCTCAAAAGCCGAAGCAGGCACGCGCAGCAAATCGACGTAGCCGAGGGCCGTCAGCGTCGAGCGAAGTTCCAGATCGCCGCCCTCCCGCCAGCTGGCGTAGAGTTCATCCAATCCAAACTGATCCCCCGCGCCAAGATAACGGATCGTGCGCTCCCCGTTGCCGAACTTGATCGACACGCGCGCGAATCCAGCACGGATCAGCAGCAGGCCGTCGGCGTACTCGCCCTGGCGCGCTATGGCCGGCTCGTTAGCCACGCCCGCCTGCCCGGCGCTGCGCAACTTTTTATACGAAACGTTCCAGTCAAACGTGCCGAAGGTCTCGAACAGCGTCGCATCCGCCACTTTCTCCAGCGCTGCTTCGTCAAGGCCGGAGAACGGCGGCGTTTTGCTCAAATGGACCTTGAGCGCGTTTTCCCGATAATTTGCGTCTATGGTCCGGCGAAAGTTGTCGTCGTGTTTCCGGATATCGCGCAGGCCCTGCCAACGAATTTCAAGCAGCACCGCCTCGCTCTCGGCGAACACGGTGGCCGTCCTCGGCACACGGCCGAGAGCCGCCAACTCGCCGAACAGCTGGCCGGGAAGCAGTTTGGCCGTGCGGTACTCGTCGAGAACCGCTGGCACATCCTGCAGAAAGACCCGCGCCGCGCCGCCGGAATCGACGCGAATATCGCCACCGCGATAGCGCCGTGTGTCGCGCTTTTCGGGCACGCGGGAGTTTGTCCAAACCTGAGCGATGGTTTGAAAAATGTTGCGATGCTTTGCCGAGGCCCGTCCCAGCATCTCGCGAGGCAGGTGGTCTTGAAGGGTGACCCGGACCTCGCCCTCAAGAAGGAGAAATGCCGAATTCCCGTAATCCCCCTCGCGGACGATGATATCGCCGGCGCCGTAGCGCATGATTCGGCAATCGTTCTTGAGAATGCCTTCAAGCGGCGCCTGGCTCGGGAAGCGCTCCCCATCCATGTCGCCGATCACAGGCCGGGTCAGAAGATCGGTTACGTCCTCGTCGGACATGTCGGGCCCAAACGGGGTATCCCAGCGTTGAGGACGTTCGAGATGTGCGACGCCAGCCAAACCAAATCACCCCGCAGCACCGGCTGCCGCCGGCGCTTGCTCCCCAAGGGGCCCGGCCAATGGCGCCCGACCCCCAGGCGCTTCAGTGCGCCCTATTTATAATCAGCCTTGGCCGGCAAAAGCCCCCCAACTTCACCGGTCAAATCCTTATCAGCGATCGCGGCCACGAGATTGCGCGCGTTCGCCTCGGTCGGGTCCGCGACCAGCGCGGCGGCCTCAGCGACGCTGGTGACCGCGCTCAACGCAGCACTTGCGTCGGTTGCCCGTTTCTGTTGGGCGGCGACATATTTTTCGTTGTCGCTTTTCGCGATCGCGCCCGCCGCAGAAACCAATTTTGCCGCCTGCCCCTCAACAAAAAGACGCGCCAGCTCGACAGGCGTCATTTCCTTGTTGTCGTTCGGCGTCGGGCGGAAAAAGCGGTGCCGGACCGAGCCTTGCGAATATTTGACGAGTTCAAAGTCCGGATTGATCGGATGGCCGGCGCCCAACATCTGCCCCAGCGTTTCGCCGGAGAGCCCTGGATTGGCCAAACCGTGACAGTCCATACAATTGGCGGCGATATCATATCGCTCGGCCGGCCAGAGCATTCCGGCCGCCGACGCCTGGGCGATTCGCTCCGTGCGGTGCGCAGGGTCTTCGTTTTCAACCTTGATATCGGCGCCGCCGAAATTATTGTGAATCTTCAGCCATGCCGAGGCGTTGCCATGGCAACTCTCGCATGACGGTCCGAGGCGCGCCCGCGCCGACGTGCCATCTTCCTTGGCGACCAGGGTGTAATGACAGGTCGTGCAGGTCGGGTTGCGGCGCATGTTGCGATCGCCCGTTGCTTCGGCAATGGCACGCGCGTTTTCGGCTTTGTGGACCGCGCGGAACGACTTGAAATGCGTCGTTTCGCGCCATACCTCAACTTCAGTCTGGTGGCATTCTTCGCACGCCTTGGCGCCGATCGAAAAAGGCTCCTGAGCCGAGGCACCCCGGTTCCCCAGGAAGACAATAGCCGCCAGAACCACGATCGCACCTGCGGCCAGCAGGCCGGATAGATTTTGCATCGGTTGCAATTTCATTGTTGCAATCCTCCCCGTCGGCATCGCCCCACTTCGGGTGGCGGCGCCGTGAAAACCGGCGCACGGCCCGCAAGACTTACCCTGTTTTTAGTCCGAAGCCGTACGGTCACGCTAATGATTTTGCCCGAAATGGTCAACGCCAGGTGGCCACAACGGGGACGAATAATGCCATTGATAATGCGCTGGTTCGAAGGCCTCTAGAGCAGATTGAAACGCATGTTTTCGCGCGCGACCACGGCCCCGCTCCACATGCGCCCGGCGTCGCTTTCCAATTGCTCCATAAAGTCGTCCTCATGGTCCGGATCGTGATGGTAGATGGCTAATGTCTTGACGTTCGCCGCTTGGCACAACCGGACGCCTTCTTCCCACGTCGAGTGGCCCCAGCCGACGAAGTTGGAGAATTCACTGTCCGTGTAGGTGCAGTCGTAGATGACCATGTCGGCGCCCTCGATGAGGCCGAGAATGTTCTGATCGGGTTGCCCAACGATGTGCTCGGTGTCTGTCACGTAGCACATCGCCTTACCGCCATGCTCGATGCGGTAGCCGATGGCGCCGTTGGGATGGTTGAGCATACAGGTCTTGATGGTCGTGCCGCTGAAAGGCGAGAACGTATCACCCGGCAGGAAGTCTTCAAACTCCATGCGGGCGCCCATGAATTCGAGCGGAACCGGAAACGTCGGCTGCGACATCTGCCCCGCGATGATCTTCTCGATTCCGCCTTGTTCGTCTAGATGACCCGCCATGATTAAGAAATCATTCTCTTTCGAAAACGCAGGCGTGAAGAAGGGGAAACCGTTTATATGATCCCAATGCGTGTGAGACAGCAGAATCTTGGCGTGGCCGACACTTTTTCGTTTAAGCCAATGGCCGAGGTTGCGAATCCCGGTTCCGGCATCGAGGATGAGCTTATTGCCGCCGAGTGAGACTTCTACACAGCTCGTGTTGCCGCCGAAAGCGACATGCCGCGGAGACGGACAAGCTATACTTCCGCGGACGCCCCAAAACTTTACCTTAAAGCTCATGGAGCCCGCTCCCTCGCTTTTTCGTGGCCCCCCAAGCGGCAATCAAAAATCTTGGTCTTCACGCCACCTTCATGCCTCATCGCGGCGTCCGCGTCCAGCCCAGGAGGGGCCGCTAGCTAGCGGCCCGCCGGGGAAAAGTGAGGGTCACCGTCGTTCCGACTCCGGGTTGGCTCTCGATTGCCAGAACCCCGCCTATTGGGTAGCGACGATCGAGCGCCCATTCTCGGTAAGCTTGCAGACCAGCCAGTCGGGCTTGATCGGATTTTCGAACCAGGGCTCGCACCAGCCGCGGCGCAGGCAAGTGCGGATGGTTTTCGCCCTGATTTGCTGCCCGGTCTCGTCGAACAGGGGTAGCTTGCCGCCCGGCTGATTGAGGCCGCGCCGAAGGTAGCGCCGCTGCGCCACGGTTGGTCCCCCGCTCATGGTTCGACAGTATATCAGGCGGCCCAAGCACGCCACTAACCTCTTAGACTCGCTCCGTAAGCGCTGCTACCATGAGGTGCGCCGTCCGCCACTATGGGGAATGTTATGAGAATAGCGGTCATTGGAACGGGCTATCGCGCCACCGGTAAAGACGCACCGCCGCCCGAGATCCTTGAGGTCGCAGCGGCAGGATTTGAGCCGCGCCTCGTTGAACAGCGGTTGCCGGCTTTCCCGCTCAATCAAATCAATCGGACCCTGTCGGAGGTCTCCGTCATTGAGGCCGGCCTGCGCGCCGCCGGCCGCGGATTTGATGCGGTGTTCATCAACACGGTCGGCGATTATGGGCTTGCGTCTCTACGATCCGGGCTGTCGATCCCGGTGATCGGCGCCGGCCAGGCGACGATGCACCATGCCGCGCAACTGGGGGAGCGATTCTCGATCGTCACCATCTGGCCCGAATCAATGCGTTTCATTTATATGCACCTGCTTCGCGTATATGGCATGGAAGCCCATTGCGTCTCCGTCCGGTGTGTGGCTCAGAACGGAGAACTGCCGAGCTTAGGCGATGACGAAAACTTTTTGACCGATATGCGTCAGGGCGAGCGCACCCAGTTGGACCGCATCGTGGCGACGTGCGAGGCGGCGATCCGCGAGGATCGCGCCGACACGATTATGCTCGGCTGCACCTGTATGTCGCCGATCGCAAAGGATATCGCTGAACGGTGCGCAACACCGGTCCTTAATCCGCTAACGACGGGCTACAAGGCGGTGGAGATGGCCCTGGCGCTGGGCCACAGCCACAGCCGCCTCGCCTATCAGCAGACCGGCGGAGGCGGCGCCAACCAATTCAATGCGATGGCCGACGCGGTCATCAGTCTCGAGGACGATGAACCGTCAGCCGAGGCGGCGGAGTGATCGGCCGCCGCTAAGACCGGGAGTCGGCCGTGATAAGTGTCCACTCGACAACACGGCGCAGCACCTTGCCGAACGCTTCGTCAAAGGCAGTGATAATTCCGGCCATATTGGTACCGGCGGCTCGAGCCGTTGCCTCGAAGTTTGCAGACGCGATGATTTCGCGCTGCGGCTGCTGAACGATCTTGGCGTTGAGGCGAACCCGGATCAGCGGCGGCGCCGCCTCGGACTCGTACTCGGCCTGAAACTCGCGCAGCTCGCTTTTCAAGTTGAAGTCCGAGCGCAGATCGGCCGCTCGGCCGACCGCGACGATGCGGCCGGTATTCTCGAACGACTCAACCAGCAGCGTTTGAACCAGACGCGGCGCCCGTTCGATCCAGCGGGCCCCGGCGAAGTACCGCAACTCGAGGGCGTTGCTGCGAAGAGCGATGCTTTGTGTCGCGAGACCGCCGGACGCGAACGGTACCTCCACAACGAGTTGCCACGATACCTCTGGCAGCCCCGTATCGAACGAGGATTTTGGCGACAAGGTGTAGAGATCGGGGGCCGGCCCGCTTCCTGGCATCAGCCCCGTGCAGGCGCTCAGGCCCAGGGCCAAAGCCGCGACCCTGATAAGACGCCCTCCAATAATATGAGCGCTCACTGCGTTTCAAACCCCTCTTGCGCGCCGCCAAATAGGAACTGCGCCGGATCGGACTCAAGTTGAGCCGCCAGGCGCGACAGGCTTCCCATGAGCTGGCGCATATCGGTGATCAGGCCGGACATCTCGTAAAGACCCTCGGCGGAAAAATCGGCAAGCGGCTGACGGGCATCGCCCACGATCCCGTTGATCTGATTGGACACGCGTGTCACCGACTGGGCGGTCGATTGCACTTCGGCGAGCAGACTGCGCACTTCGCCGTCAACCAGCGTATCAATACCGGCCAATGTCCCACGCAAAGTCGAAAGCGTCGCTTTCGCGTCATCCGAAATCTCGGCAACTTCGGTGTCGAGAGAGGCGATCAGCCCGTTGAGCGCATCGGTCGCCAAGGCGACCCCCGTCGACGTCTTCTCGATATTGTCGAGGATCGATCCAATATCGCCCGAACGGGCCGCAAGTTCATTTGAGAGAACCTGCGCATCGTCGAGGATGGCCGCCAACGAGACCAAGTTTTCCTCACTGAACAGTTTAGTCGCCTGCTCGATCAGTTGAATGGACTGGGCGATCAGTTCCGGAGCGCCGGCAAACAACCGCTGGAACTGCGACGGCACCGAATCGATTTCCGGATAGCGCTTGCCCGGCCGCGCCACAAGTTCCGCGCTGCCAGCGCTACCGCCGGTGATTGACACCAGGGAGACGCCGGTGATGCCCTGTAATTCCAGGGTTGCCACGGAGTCGGACCGGACCGGCGTCGTCGCCGCGACCTCAACCGTCACTTCGACGCGGCTCGGATTGTCCGGATCAAGTTCGATCGCGGTCACCGTGCCGACGGGAATGCCGTTGTACATGACGCTGCTCGCCGTCGACAGGCCCGAGACCGACCCCTCGAAGTAGATCGTGTAGCGGGCAAATTCCCGGTCGATGTCGATCTTGGCGAGCCAGATGACAAACCCCAGCAGGCCAAGCACGACGACAATGACGAAGGAGCCGACGAGAAGATGATGGGCGCGGGTTTCCATGGGCTCCCTATGCGCTCAAAGCCGCGCGGCCGCGCGGTCCGTGAAAATACTCACGAATCCAGGGGTGATCGCTTTGCAGCATGGCCTCCATGGAACCGACAACCTCAACCTTATGATCGGCCAGAACGGCGATACGGTCGCAAATGGTGTGCAGGCTGTCCAGGTCGTGGGTCACCATGAATACCGTCAGTCCCAGCGAATCATGCAGTTGCTGGATCAGGCGGTCGAAGGCCGCGGCCCCGATGGGATCAAGGCCCGCCGTCGGCTCGTCGAGGAAAAGGATTTGCGGGTCCATCGCCAGGGCCCGGGCCAGGCCGGCGCGTTTGCGCATCCCGCCGGATAGCTCGGACGGATACTTGTGGCAGGTATCGAGGCCGAGCCCCACCATTGAAATCTTAAGGGCGGATATTTCGTTGAGGAGCGCCTGCGGCAGCCGCGTGTGTTCGCGAAGTGGCACCTGGACATTTTCATCAACGGCGAGGGAGCTGAACAGCGCGCCATCCTGGAACAGGACGCCCCACGACTGCTCGATATCCTGCAACTCGCCCATGCTGGCGCCGGTCACGTCGCGGCCGAGCACTTCGATCGAGCCCAGTGCCGGCCTGTTGAGCCCGATGATCGTGCGCATGAGCACCGACTTGCCGGTGCCCGAGCCGCCGACGACACCCAAAATTTCTCCCTTGCGAACATCAAGGCTGAGCCCATCGTGGATCACCTGGTCGCCGAACTGGGTGCGCAGGCCGCGGATGCGGATCGCCATTTCGGTGTCTTCGCTCATGCTTAAACGCCGATCGTCTGGAAGAAAATGGAGAACAGGGCGTCAACAATAATGACAAGGAAGATCGCCTCCACGACAGCGCGCGTCGTCTTCTGGCCGACACTTTCGGCGCTGCCGCGAACCTGAAAGCCCTCGTAGCAGCCGATCATGGCGATCATAAATGCGAACACCGGCGCCTTGAGGATCCCGATCCAGAAGGACCACATGCTGACCGCCGAATTCAGCCGTTCGATAAATGCGCCCGGCGAAATGCCGAGGGCCAACCACGACATCAGCCCGCCGCCCAACAGCGCCATGACATCGGCGAAAAAAGCGAGCATCGGCAGGGTAATCACGAGGGCGAGGACGCGCGGCAGGACCAGAACCTCCATCGGGTCGAGGCCGAGCGTCTGCATCGCGTCAATTTCTTCGTTCACCTTCATCGAACCAATTTGCGCAGTAAACGCACTGCCCGACCGCCCCGCAATGACGATGGCCGTAAGCAGAATGCCGATTTCGCGCAACACCGAAACCGCAACAAGATTGACGACAAAGACTTCGGCGCCCAGGCGCTGCAACTGGCTCGATCCCTGAAAGGCCAGCACGATCCCGATGAGGAACGAGATCAGGCCGACGATCGGAACGGCGTTGAGGCCGACCTGCTCCATGTGATGAAACAACGGTGTCACGCGAAGCCGCCGCGGGTTGATGACGGTCCGCGCCAAGGTGACGAGAATGCGTCCGAAGAAACCGATCAGATCGACCGTCTCCTTCGCGATGTCGATCGTCGCGCTGCCGATATGGTCGATCAGTTTTAGAAGGCCGAACCCTTCCGGAAGGGGAGGCTCGGAAACCTTGTCGTTGCGTTCGATCGTTTCCAAGAGCGCGACCTGATCGCTGCTTGCACCTGAGAAATTGACCACCGCTCCGGCCGCCTCCCAGTCCCGCGCCGAGCGGTACATGGCCCAGGCCCCGGCCGTATCCAGGCGCTCCACCGCGCTAAGGTCGAAGGTGATGTGGCGGGCCCCCGGCGTGAGGCGGCGGATTTGATCGTCAAGCGGACCGATGCCGTGCACATCCCAAGGGCCGCCCGCGGTGACGACAAAATCACCGCCGCGTTCGCCCGCTTCTAACCAGCCCAACTGCCCTGCCATCTTCAGTGGCGTCCCAAAAAGCCCCGCCAAGCGCAAAAAAGGGGCCGAAAAAGGCCCCAACGTGACTGAAAAAAGGATGACACGCCCGCTCGACGCAATCAAGGAACGACGGTCGCGAAACGGTGACAGGCGCGACCGCCGGGAGACCTTGCCCACGCCCGCCAACGACATTATGTTGCGAAAGCGTTGCACATTGACCCGGCGCGGCGGCTTGTTCCGCGGGGACGGCGCTTCTGAGCGGAGACCACGGATGACGAAAGCAAAGACCCTCGCCCTCGGAACGGCATTGGCAGTCGCCCTCTTAGGCGCTCCCGCTGTCGCCCAAGATATCGCCAAGGGAGAAAGGATCTTTAAGCGTTGCGCCGCGTGCCACACCCTCGAAGCCGGCGGCAAGAACAAGGTTGGTCCCAATCTAAACGGAATCTTCGGCCGCCAGATTGGCGCGGTTGAGGATTACCGCTATTCCAAGGCCTTCCGGGAGGCGGATTTCGTGTGGACCGAAGAGATCATGCGCGTATACCTGGTAGCGCCGAAGAAGTACGTACCAGGAACCAAGATGAGTTTTGCCGGACTGCGTAAACCCGCGGACATCGACAACCTCGTCGCGTTCCTTTTGCAGGCGACGGTCACCAACTAGGGCTTGGCCGCGGGATCGGAGTAGGGCGGCGCCTTCGGGCGCCGTTCTCGTCTTACTCGCGCTCCACGAAGACCGACCCCTTGGCGTGGCGCACGACGCGCTCCGTATTGGGCCCCAACAAATAGTCGCTGAGTTCGGGCCGCTGCGAAGCCATGACGATGGGATCGGCGCCAACCTCGTCCGCCGTCTTGAGAATCTCGTCATAAACCGACCCATGCGCAACATGCGCACGCACCGAAACTGCCTCGGGAACGTTGTCGCGCGCAAAGGCCTCCAGGCGGGCCCGCGCATTCTTGCGACTTGTTTCAGGGTAATCCTTGGGGAAGTACTGAACGATGACGGCGCGGTCGAGGGCGGGAAGAACGGTCAGGAGTT
>Ga0315339_1003226_pt1 | contig 11600 bp, 10 predicted proteins | sample ASW17metaG_FD_204514 | JGI IMG/M metagenome (GOLD analysis project Ga0315339, IMG submission 204514) | Ammonia-oxidizing marine archaeal communities from Pacific Ocean, United States - ASW #17 | ecosystem: Environmental > Aquatic > Marine > Oceanic | place: USA: California | collected 2016-12-05
ATACCAGCCCGCCAAACTGGTGCTGTTCAAGGGCGTCACACAATCGCCATGTGGCGGAGCATCCGGCGCAACGGGGCCATTTTACTGCCCGGGTGACAAAAAGGCCTATCTGGATACCGCATTTTTCACCACTTTATCGCAGAAACTGGGTGCCAAGGGTGATTTCGCCGCCGCTTATGTGATAGCACATGAAATCGCGCATCATGTGCAGAATGAATTGGGCATATTGGGAGAGGTCAACAAAATCCGCGCGCAGTCGTCAGAAGCCGAATCAAACGCGCTGTCGGTCCGCATTGAATTGCAGGCCGATTGCCTGTCCGGCGTCTGGGCGCGCCATGCGGATGCGCGTTTTGACAGCCTTGAACGTGGCGATCTGGCCGAAGCGTTGAATGCGGCGCGTCAGATTGGCGACGATACGCTGCAACGCAACGCAGGGCGCGTGCCTCAGCCGCATACATTCGCGCACGGGACGTCTGAGCAGCGCGAACGCTGGTTCAAAATCGGCTGGGACAGCGGCAAAGCGGGGTCATGTGATACATTCACCGCCAAAAGGTTGTAAAATCCTCTGGACCTCAGGGACGAGTGCGGCTAATCCAGCCCTCGGTGGCCCGAGTGGCGGAATGGTAGACGCAGGGGATTCAAAATCCCCCGCCTTCACGGGCGTGAGAGTTCGAGTCTCTCCTCGGGCACCAACGACTTTCTGACAAGAAAGTCGACCGTCTTCATAACATAGCGATGAGCGACAGTCATTTCGCAGAAATGATGAGAGCTTCGGGAGTTCTAGGTTTACCGCCTTCGCTGCACCACTTGACATTTTTCCTAGCGGAGGCGTCTCTAAGCCTTAGAATAGCAAGGCTATTTCGGTAGCTCTGGGTCCTTCATTCCGGGCGATAACTGCGGCGTTTCTGGCGTCCATGATGCGGTCCAACAGCGACTCAATCTGTTTTTCGATACCTGCGAACTGGCGAGCGCTTGATTTGAGGATCTCGGTGGCTTGTTGGCGCTGATGATCCCAGACGTATCTGAGCATCTTCGTGACAAGATGACAGAGGGTCTTGGTGGGTTGGAAGGTCTTGACCAGCTTGCCTAGGCCATTCTCAACCGTGTCGCGCGCAGTTGACTTGCCGTAGCTGTCACAGGCTTTTGTCTGACACATGACCGGCCCTTGGTCCAGGACGACCTCAGGGGCACGCCGCAATCGCTGCAACAGACAAAGCCACGTTGTGCGAAGTCATTGCCGATGTTCTTGCGCTTCGCGGCTTTGGCGGTGCCGTAACGGCGTGCTTGCACCTTTTCCAACGTCTCGACCGAGATCAGCGGCTCGTGGTGGCCTTTCAGCCAGTTGATGCCGTAATTTTCGCTGCCGATGTCGCCGATATAGAGCGGCTGTGTCAGGATACCCGTCCCGCGCTGTTGGGTGACTACACCACGTTTATCGCGCGGGAAGTCGGGCAAAGCCACGAAGTGCCGCTTCACCTCTTCCTGGGTTTGCACATGACCCGAGGCGTAGTGTTCAAACACTTGACGGATGATCGCCGCGACAGGGCCATCGAGAAACAGCATTTTGCCCCGGCCATTCACGGTTTTATCGCGATAGCCAACCTGCGGATTGTGACTCCAATAACCCGACTGCATCCGCGCCTACATCTTCTGTGCCACCTGCCGTCCGTTCTGTTTGCGCTCCAGCGCGCCTTGGGCGGCCATGATGGTTTCGATGAACTCACCCTCTGTCGTGGCGTCCCCGAATTGTCGCCCCGCTGATCTGGCTCGAAAAACTCGAGAAGGCACGACGGAGATTATTTGCAACTGCCAGACCGGCGAGCAGACCCAAACTGGTGGCTCCAGTGCGCCTGTCTTATCCGGCACACGGGCTGTATCAAGTCCGAACGTTAGAATCTCGCGTTTCTGTGTCGGAGCCGGCGGGCCAGAATGCATCGTCTGCGACGCCGCTCTCGCGGCATTGCGGAACATGGTTTCGATGTAAGCACCGATGTAGTTCAACACGCCGCTTTGACCTTCAATATAAAGCTCCAGAGGACGAACGCATCGCCGTCCGGCTTGCCCGAAAAGCCGGTGGTGCCCTAAGGGAACAGGCGGGCTGTTGCCGTGATGTGGGCGTTGGGGACTCGCGCCCCGCGTATCGAAAGCGATGGCGTTTTTGCGGTACCATGGACGGCATCATGGAAAAAGCTGCCCAGCACGATCAGATCCGCCTAAGTAATTGTCCAGTCCATCGCCTTGAAATCTTCACGGAAAGCGAAGCGTTCGAGATGGCTGTCGACGATGTGTTTGGCGCGTTCTGCTCCGCAGGCGTCTTTCAGGGTGATCTGAACCATCAGCTTTGATGTGTCGGCTGTCAGCACCGCAGGCCCAACAGGGAGTTCGGCGCGCCCTTCGGTTGGGGTGTAGTCGACAGTGATCTTGTGCGCGAAATGTTTGCAAAGCTGTTGCAGGTATTTTGAGGCATTCGGTGTTTCAAAATGCCCGGTGATCATAGGCATGGTAATAATCCGACAGATTCAGTTGGTTTATCTGGACTCGCGCATTTGAGCGCAATAAGCAAGGGCAAATAATTCCTGCAAAGCCAGCCCTGTTTGGTAAGCCATGCAATACCTCAGGGGACGATCACATGATCAGAGCACTCGCATTTGCGTTGGCGATCAGCGCTGCGCCGGTTTTTGCAGAGACCGTGACCATCGAAACCTACACAGGGGCGGTGGATGTCGCGATTGGCCCCGGTAAGATCGCCGTCCTTGATATTGCCGCGCTGGATACGCTTGATGCATTGGGCGTCAAAGTGGACGGCGTGGTCGCCCCACTATTTGTCGATTACGTGGCCGACGCGGTTGCGGGCGCAGAAAACGTGGGCTCACTGTTTGAGCCTGATTTTGAGGCCCTCGCCGCAGGGGGGTACGATCTGTTGATCGCTGGCGGGCGGTCCTCCAAGGTTGCGCCAGATCTGGCAAAGATCGCCCCCACAATCGACATGACAATCTGGGAAGACACGGTCGGGCAGGGGCTTGCCCGGCTTGAGGCCTACGGCAAAATCTTTGGTAAAGAGGCCGAGGCCGCGCAGCTTGCACAGGACTTCAATGAAACCCTGACCCGGACGGTGGCGTCACTTGAGGGCGAAGGCGGTACCTTGATTGTGATGACCAATGGACCAAAAGTCTCGGCCTATGGCTCTGGTGGGCGTTTTGGCTGGCTGCACAACGCGCTCGGGCTTGCCGAAGCCATCACCGATGTAGAGCAGACCACCCACGGCGAAGCCATCAGCTTTGAGTTCATTCGGGATACCGATCCGGATGTCCTGGTTGTCATTGACCGTCTGGCGGCCATTGGACGCGACGGCGAAGGCGCAAAGGCGACGCTTGATAATGCCTTGGTGCAGGAAACAAAGGCGTGGCGGAACGGAAAGGTCATCTATCTGGACTCTGCCGCTATCTACATCGCTGGCGGTGGCATCCAGGCGATGACACTGACGCTGGAACAGTTCATCCAGACATTCGCCGGCGGGTGACGTCATGATCAGGTTTGGGGCAGGATGGCTGGGGCTCTGTGCCTTGGTCTGCCTGTCGTTTCTTTCGCTATTTATCGGCGTCATTGACTTGTCGCCTTGGGATATTCTGCGCGACACAGAGGCCGCGAAACTGCTATTCATCAGCCGGTTTCCCCGAACCGCTGCCGTGTTGATCACAGGCGCGTCTTTGGCCGTGGCGGGGATGATCATGCAAATGCTGGTGCGCAACCGGTTTGTTGAGCCGATGACGGCCGGCACAGGGCAAGGCGCGGCCCTTGGAATTTTGCTGGTGACCTTGTTTATACCAATGGCCTCGATCCTGACCAAAATGGTGATTGCCTCGGCCATCGCGCTGGTATCCAGCATTGGGTTTTTGGCAATCGTGCGGCGTCTGCCGCCAACCCAGCCGCTTTTGGTGCCGTTGGTCGGGCTGGTCTATGGTGGGATCATCGGTGCGGTGGTGACATTTGTCGCCTATCAGGCCGACTTGTTGCAATATATCGAAGTTTGGATCAACGGCGAGTTCTCTGGCGTCTTACAAGGCCGGTATGAGCTTTTGTGGATCGCCGCCGTGGTGGCGATGCTGACCTATTTCGTCGCCGATCAATTCGCCATTATTGGGCTGGGGCGCACGGCGAGTATCAATCTTGGCCTGAATTACGATCAGGTCGTAATTATCGGCCTTGTGGCGCTGTCTGTTGTGACGGCTTTGACCGTGGTGACGGTGGGGATGATCCCGTTTGTTGGTCTGGTCGTGCCCAATATCATCTCTCGGTTTTATGGCGATAACCTGCGAGCCACTTTGCCGCTGGTCGCGATTTTTGGTGCGGGGTTGGTGCTGATTTCTGACATCCTTGGGCGCATCCTGCGCTATCCGTTCGAGATCCCGGTTGGCACGGTCTTTGGGGTGATCGGCACGGTGGTTTTCCTGTGGCTGCTGTATGCGCGACCCGGTCATGCCCGTTAGACGGCTGTGCGGCCTGGCAGCGCTGCTGGTGCTGGCGTCGGTGTTGTTCATGACCTTGGGCGCACGCGGAAACTGGGGCTTTGTCCTGCCGTTTCGCGCGACAAAACTGCTGGCGTTGATCGTGGTTGCCGTGGCGATATCGACTGCGACGATCCTGTTCCAGACGATCACCCAGAATCGCATTCTGACGCCGTCAATCATGGGGTTTGATGCTCTTTATGTTCTGATCCTGACCACGGCGGTTTATGTGTTGGGCGGGCAGGCGGTGGCGCGGCTGTCTGATCAACTGGTCTTTGTCGTCAATGTGGTCTGCCTTGTTCTGGCATCGCTTGCGCTGTTTGGCACGTTGTTGCGGCAAGTTCGGGCCGACCTGCTGCGGATGATCCTGACTGGCATCGTCTTTGGCGTCCTGTTTCGCTCGCTGACCGGCTTTATGCAACGGATCATCGACCCGAATGAATTCGCGGTCATTCAGGTGTCATCTTATGCGCGGTTCAATCGGGTTGATACGGAGCTGCTGGCGCTGTCGGCGGGTGTGACCGGGCTGGCGCTGATGGTTGTCTGGCGAATGCGGCACCGTTTGGACGTGCTGGCACTGGGGCACGATGCGGCGATCAACCTTGGCGAACATCCGCGCCGCGGCCAGATAGAGGTGCTTATCCTGATTGCCATTCTGGTATCGGTTTCGACGGCCTTGGTTGGGCCGGTCGCGTTCTTGGGATTGCTTGTCGTAAGCTTGGCCCATCTTGTCACGCCGAGCGCCCGGCACGCGGTGCTGATCCCCTCGGCTGGTCTGATTTCGGCGCTTGTTCTGGTTGGTGGCCAAACCACGCTAGAGCGCGCCTTGGCGCTTTCAACACCCTTGTCTGTGGTCGTCGACCTGATCGGCGGCATTGTCTTTTTGTTGCTTCTTCTCAAGGGGTCGAGTCGATGATCAAGATTGAAAACCTGTCGCATGCCTATGGTGCCGCACGGATTCTTAAGGACGTTTCGCTGGACATTCCCAAAGGCGGCGTGACCGCGCTGATCGGGCCGAACGGGGCAGGGAAATCGACGTTGCTGTCATTGATCGCGCGGCTGGAACCGATGAAGTCCGGGCGGATTACGGTGGATGATCTGGAGGTCGGGCTAAGTTCCAACCGTGATCTGGCGCAGAAACTGTCGATCTTGCCGCAATCCGCCGAACTTGCGCCGCGCCTGACGGTGCGCGAACTGGTGGCTTTTGGGCGCTACCCGTATTCACAGGGCCGCACCACGGATGCAGACCGCGCAAAAATCACCGAAACCCTGGTAAGTTTTGACCTTACTTCCCTTGCAGACCGCGCGCTCGACAGCTTGTCGGGCGGCCAAAAACAGCGCGCCTATGTGGCGATGATCTATGCGCAGGACACGGATTATATGCTGCTGGACGAGCCGCTTAACAATCTTGATATCGCGGCCAGCCGGTCCTTGATGCGTCTCTTACAATCCCTGGCTCAGGAAAAGGATCGCACGATCGTTATTGTTCTTCATGACATCAACTATGCCTGTAGCTACGCCAATCATATCGTCGCGATGACGCAGGGTGCCGTGCGGGCGCAGGGCCGTCCCGCGGATATTGTCACGGCCAGTTTTATCAAGGATGTGTTTGCGACCGATGCCAAGGTTCACCTGCTGGACGGCCAACCCGTGGTGCAGGTTTGAAATTCCCTACCGGCCGATGCAACTTCCGGGAAGGTTCTAAACCCGAAGCGCGCGCCGGTAGGGAATTCAAGGGGTTTTCACCCCTCGACTGGTTGGAACAATTGTTCTTTGGGCCCGTCAGTGGCCTCAATTCGTTCAGACAGCGCATTCACCAGAACACCAGCGGCTCCCAGCAATGGGTTGATCTCATTGCCCTCACATAACAAAAGCGCATTCACATAAGCTTCGCTTTGCATGGAGTTGCGCAGTCCCCTGAAAACGCCCATCAATTGACGCTCATTCTCGGTCAGGACGTCGGCACAGACCTGGCATTCGGGATTGGAGAACTGAAAGGTCGAGCGTCGGGAAATCCGCATTTCACGAAGCATATCAAGCACCGCTGCCGCGACGCGCGGGCCTTTCAGGGCCCCAAAAGCATGCCGCGCCAAATCCGTGGCAGGAATCCAGGCCTGACTGGCCGGGACCGCGAAGGTCTGGAAATAATACCGCGCAATCGCCAGAATCGCCAGTTCGTCCGTCCCAAACTTGGCCGTCACGACATACTGTTCTTTGTCGGTCAAAACGCGTGGGCACTGGGGCCGTTTTTGGGGGGCTCTCATCGGGAGCCTGTCTTTCTCGTTTGGCCTATAGCGCGCACAGGCCGACCCTTCGCCGAATCCATATGACTATTGTTTGACGGCGTGGTTGGGGGCGTAACCTTGGACACGGGCAATCTCCATTTTCGTGCCCCGGGTGGACGGCAAGGATGTGTCATGGCTGAACACACGCCCTCGCTGGCCCTCCCGGAACTCATTTGTCTCGTTCTGAGCTGGGCGCAAGGCTGCGTCTGGCGTGTTTGGAGCTATATCTGACAAAAACAATCGGATACTGCAAGAGGCAAAATTCATTGTTGAAATTCCGCCGGATTATGAGTCCTGAAATTGACCTTTCTTTCCGCAAAACAGGTTGCTTCATGTGCTTTGCAAACCACATCCGCCGGCCAGGGTCGAACCCTGCAGGGCAGTTGCTTGACCCCCGAGGGCGAAAGTGGTTTTGCACCACGCAGGACGCCAGACGCATCGCGACGTAGCCACCCAACACTCAAAAGAACATGGGAGCACGCGGGATGGGTAATTCTCGAATATGGTTGGTTGCGGCGGCGGGTCTTATTCCTGCACAAGGGATGGCTCAGGACGATCCGGGGTTCCTCGGAACCATCATTCTGGCACCTCCGTCACAATCCGAGCCGGAAACTGACGTACCGGGATTGGCCGAAGATCCCATCAATGTGACCAGTGCGGGAATTGCGCTTAGCAACCCGTCTGATCTGTCTGAATTATTTGTGGCAGAGCCAACAATCGCCGTCGGCAGCGCGATCCCGATGTCGCAGAAGGTCTATGTGAACGGCATTGAGGAAAACAATCTGGCGATCTCGATTGACGGCGCGCGCCAGAACAACAAGGTCTTTCACCACAATACGACCACGCTGATCGACCCCGCATTGCTGAAGGCCGTGCGGATTGATCCCGGCGTCGCCCCGGCAGACGCGGGCCCCGGTGCGCTGGGGGGATCCTTGGCGTATGAGACCAAGGACGTTGCGGATCTGTTGGCCTACGGCGACACGTTTGGCGGCAGCTATAAGCTTGAATATGACACCAATGGCAGCATCTTTTCCAACGCGCTGGCGCTTTATGGCCGACAGGGCGGGTTCGAATATCTGGGCTATGCAAAATATGCCTCGGGCGACACCCGTGTCGATGGCGACGGCACCGACATCATCGGCTCTGGCACCGAGCTGTTAAGCGGTCTGGCCAAAGTGGCCTATGTCACCGACGGCGGCAGCCGGTTTGAGTTCTCGGCCGAGCAGGTCAACGATGACGAGGCGCGGCCTTATCGGGCCAATATCGGCCAGATCATTGGCGGACGGCCAGTGCCGTTGACCCGGCCCTATGAGTTAGAGCGTACAAACTTTGTCATCAGCTATTCCGAAGAGCAGGCCAAGGGCCTTTGGGATCCTGAAATTCGGCTGGCCTACAGCAACACCGATCTGGGTATTGAAGAGACAGATCAACATTTCTTAGGCGCGACGGACAGTTTTAGTGGCGTGATCCAGAACCGGTTTGATTTGGGCTGGGGCGCGGTCACCGCTGGTGTGGATTTCTATTCCGACACGGCAGTGCTGGATTATCGGTATCTGCCCAATCCGGCTCTGAATACGTCAACCGAAGAAAAGCTGCAGAATGTCGGCGTCTTTGCGCAAGTGCGCATGCAGCCCACAAATGAAACTCGCCTGTCATTCGGCCTGCGTGCTGATTTCCAGGAATTTGAGGGCGTCGATAGCTCCAAACAATCGGCCTCTGGCATTTCGGGCAACATTTCGGGCGAATGGGATGTGACGGATCATCTGACCTTCAGCGCTGGCTACGCGCATGTCTGGGGCGGTATCGAACTGGCCGAGAACTTTATCCTTAGCCCAACCTGGGCCTATCCGGGCGCAGGCATCGATCCGGTGACCTCCGATAGCTACTATGTCGCGGCGGCCTATACGATCGGATCGTGGGCAGTTGATGGCAAGGTCTTCTCGACTGAGATCAGCAATGCACGCGCGGCAAGTTTTCGCGCGGGGCCGGCGCTGACCACGGACGTTGCGTCTCGTGGCTATGAGCTTGGCATGGGCTATGCCTGGAAAGACGGTTTCGTTCGCCTGGGGTACGCCAGTATCGATACAGAGTTGAACGGCCGCACAGCGGATTCCTATACCGGCAATTATCTGACCATGCCGATGGGAGATTTCGTGACGGTGCAGGCCGCGCATCAGTTTGAGAATGGCGTGTTGATTGGCGGTGATGCACAATTTGCCTTCGATTATGACGATACCTACGACTTTGCCACCGGTGGCCAGGGGCCGACCTTGCCAGGTTACAGCGTCGTCAATACCTTCGTCGAGTATTCTCCAAGCAACTTCGACACCCTCACGCTGCGGGCCGAGGTCAACAACCTGTTCGACGCCTCCTATGCAAGCCGGGCAACCTACGGGCAGGAATTTGCGACGGTTGTTCCGCTCAATGAACCGGGACGGTCATTCCGGCTCAGCGCAGAGATCAAGTTCTAGTTGCCAGCGCCTGTGGCTTCCTGCCTGAAGAATGACGAATAGCGGTCATTCAAAGTCACCAAACATGCCGCGCCGTTGCATGCCAACGGCGCGGCATGTTTGCTCTCTCCTGTTCGGCCTTGTTCGCTCCGCAGGTTGGCAGTCTCGCAGGGTCCGGTGGCATTTTTTGCATTAAATACTGCCATGCCGACCAACGGATGCGCGCGCGATCCGCAGCCTAATCGTTGCAAGCATCTGGGGCCCAGAGAATGACATTCAGCAGACTGGTCCGTTTCTGAGTTTTTACGACAACCGTTCAATCAGCCCCGGGCACCAAACATTTCAGGTGCGTCGCGCAGTGATTGTGTTATTTGATCTTGCGACCCCTTAGGGCATCGCGCTTCCCCAAGAAGGACTGGTCCATTATCCCTACGGTTTCTCTGGTGCGTCTGGTGTTTTGGGCCGCGACATCCCCTCGGTATCAGACTGATCCCTTATAGGTTTGGCTGCCCTGGCAAAGCGTTTCGGGCTGTTTCCAAGCTTCACCATCGCCTGGCTCACGGCGCGGGTGCTGGGTCAGCGCGTGTTTTTCCTGTGTGATTGCATGACCCTGACCACGGGATCATTTCAGGCTCGGCTTTGGCCGCCGCCCGGGCTTGTGGCCTTTTTCGCGCTGACAGGGGTTATTCTGGTGCTCGGTGTCGGTCTGGCCGCACGTCAGCCAGAGGGTCGACACGGCTTCGAAGGCTGGTTGACACAGGCAGCACCTATCGTCCAAGCCTCCCGACGAGGCGATTTCCGCTGAAGCTCTGCCCTGAGTTTTCAGAATTCAGCCCGCTATTCGTTGCAATCCGAATTCGGGCGTGGCCATCCGTTTTTCCACGGATATCGCAGTCGCCTGCTGTGCAAAATTTGCCACAGTCCAGCGCTGCAAAAAGTGGTGAAGGGGCAATACCTTGATCTTCTCCACCCGCCGTGAGAGCAGTCTGAAATAGCCAGCTATTTCCGCAAGCGCAGACCACCAACCCAATAGGGACTGTCATGCGCGTTGCTCATCTTGCCTCTGCTTTTCTATGCGGCGTTTCCGCAGTTTCGTCCACGGCTTCCCTCTCTCAAACCAGTACTCCACCCTGGGGGATTGCGCAGACCCGAAACGGGCCACATGTCTGGGCGCACCCGGGCACAGCTCTGATGAAAGCGGCGCACTCCGTCAGAAAGCACTTGGCGACCCCCATGCGGTCGGTTTGCGCCGTGATTATGGTTTTGACCCCATTCCGGATCGCCAGTCTGCGCCCCTGCGGCCTGTCAGGTCCCGTAGGAGGTTTGTCATGAGCACGACACTACCACGCATGGAAACGGTGCATTTCCGAGGCGTTGAATTTTCGACTCTTACAGATCGGTTGCGGGTCTGTGCCGCCAATCTCAATCTGCGGCTTTCAGAGAGTGACGGCGGTGGCCTGTCTTTCGCGAGTCCACGGAGTGTCATTCAGTTTACGCCTGAAAAAAGACAGATCCGATTGGGCGAGAAAAAATTCGGCAAGGTGAGGATATCCAAATGATCAAAGAGCGCATTGTCGATGGCCTGACAGATGACCTGTCGGGTGCCGCAAAAACACATACCTTGGAGAGACCACAGAAGATGGGCGAGCTACCGGCGAATTTTTGGTTTGTTACTGTGCAATCCGTTGCCCCCCTGGGGCGCGATTTTCTGCGTGTCCGGGTTTCGGGCGAGGGGCTAGAGGCCTTTACCGGCGATCGCATCCATTTCCGTCTGGTCTTGCCCCGTCGGGGTGACAACGCCCCCGAATGGCCACGCCTTGATACGGCGGGCCGCACGCTTTGGCCCACAAACGACAAGGCGCTGCATCGCGTTGCCTATACCACCATTGCCTGCGACCCCAAGGCCGGCTGGCTGGATTTTGACGTCTACGTTCACGACGGCGGCGGCGTCACCGAATGGGCGCGTGAGGCCCGCCCGGGCGTGCGCGTTGGCTTAATGGGCCCAACAAGTGCGGGCCTTGTACACGCGCCACAGATGCTGCTGGCGGGTGACGAAACGGCTTATCCCGCTTTGTTGCGTATCCTCAACCACGTCTCGGGCCGCTCCAACGGCGAAGTGGTCCTGCTTTCTGACGATGGTCAAACCGACTACCCGTTGCCTGTCCCCGAAGGGTTTTTTGTCACCCACATAGGGCGGAATGCGGGCGAGGGGGCGTTTGTGGAATTGCTTAAGACCCGGCAAATGCCCGAGGCAGACGCCTTCATCTGGGTGGCCTCTGAAAAGGCACATATGCTTGCACTCCGGGCCCATTTTCGCGAGGGTTTGGGCTGGGAAGCCGACCGATCCTACATCGCGGGGT
>Ga0315339_1003227_pt1 | contig 11599 bp, 10 predicted proteins | sample ASW17metaG_FD_204514 | JGI IMG/M metagenome (GOLD analysis project Ga0315339, IMG submission 204514) | Ammonia-oxidizing marine archaeal communities from Pacific Ocean, United States - ASW #17 | ecosystem: Environmental > Aquatic > Marine > Oceanic | place: USA: California | collected 2016-12-05
CGGGATCGATGTTGTTCTCGTCCCCTCCGCCCTCAGCGGCAAAACCGACGATGCCGCCAATCGCCGCGTTGACGTTGATCTCGGGGAATGCAACCCGGCCGGCAAGCTTTGGATGGAGAAGATCCTTATACCGCGTCGGGCGCGGCAGACCGAGTTCCTTGAACTTCTCGATGTCAAAGATGAAGCCTTCCTCGGTGATCCAATTTGCGACCTTGAAGTCATCATAATAGGAAGCGCCGAGATGCTTGATGTTCGGAACGTTCGCCGGATCGTACTTCTGGACGAACCCACCCTTCACCGTCTCCGGCGTCGATTCAACGATCTCGATGACGTCCATGGGCGGCTCTTGCCCGCGGGCTGCCACCATTTTGGACAGCAGGATGCGCGGATTGCCCGAGACCCACTCAACCTTGCCGCCTTCAGCCTCGAACTTGGGGCAGAACACACTGCAAAGACGGTCCTTCCAGCTGCCGCCGAAGGTTCCGATGGTCAGTGTCACTCCATCAAACTTCCCTGCCGCCGAGGCCGATCCAGCACCCAGCGCCAGTACCACAGCAGACGCCAATACGCCCGCCGTCGCGTGCTTCAAAGCGTGTCTCATACCAGTCCTCCCCTTGCCAAATGCGCGTTCGCAACGAACGCGCTTTATCCGTTGCCCCCGGTTCGTAAAAGAACGTCGAGGCCAACGAGTCTCTGAATGAAGTACAGAACAACGAGTGAGCCGAACAGGACGACCGTTGAAATCGCCAGCACGGCCGCATCGAAGTCGAACTCCATTCCATGGAAAATCTCCAGAGGCAACGTCGTGTATTTTGCACTCGCCAAGAACAGCGAGATCGGAACGTCACCGAAGGAAACCATGAAGGCGAATAATCCACCGGCGTATATGCCGGGCATGATGATAGGCAGCGTGATGCGCCGAAATGTCGTCCAGCGATCGGCGCCCAGGCTCAATGCCGCTTCCTCGAGACGGACGTCGAAACGCTGGAGCGTCGCGCCTACCGAGCCCACCACATAGGGCGTCGCAACGAAAACATGGCCGAGCGCCAGGCCGGCGAACGTGCCCTGCAATCCGAAACCAAGGAAATCAGCGAAGAAATAGTAGGTCTGAAGAAATGCGATCCCGATGACGATGAACGGGATCTGCAATGGGGCGCGGAGCAGGGTCGCGATCAGCGTCTTCCCGGGTAGGTTGCCGCGCACGATACCGAGCGCCGCGGGAACACCGATAAGGGTTCCTACGATCGCGGCAACCATCGCCACCGCCACGCTCACCCCTAATGCATCCCAAAGGCGGGGCTGAATCTGCTCGTACCAATAAAACGTCAGATTGCTGGGGGGAAACTGGAGGAAGGCACGTCCTGCCACGGACTTGCCGCCGTCGAAGGATGCGCCGGCGACCACGATGATCGGGGCAAGGAGGAACACATATATCGATCCGACGATCGCCGCCACGAGACCCTTGCGAATGAATTTTCCTCGCCTCATGTGATTACGAGCCTCGCCTTACGGAACCGGTTCAACAGCCACACCGATAGGATGTTGATCAGTATTACCGAGACCAACAGGATCGCCGAGAGCGTGCCGCCCATGGCGTACTCGAGATCGAGCACGACTGTCCGCTCGATGACGACGGGCAGGGTCAATACTTTGCCGCCACCGAGCATCGCGGCAGACACGAACGCCCCCATGCAAAGATTGAAGACGATCAGAGCGCCGGTGACCACACCGGGCAGACTGAGCGGAAACACGACACGCATGAACATGCGATAGGAGGAGGCGCCGTGGATGAGCGCCGCCTCCTCCAGGGATCTCGGAATGGTCTGGATGACGCTAAACAGCATCAGCACCATGAACCCGAGCACGTAGTGCATCAGGCCTACGACCACGCCGTAAATATTGCCGACAATCTGCAAGGGCTCGTCGATCAACCCGAGTGCCAACAAGGTCTGATTCAAGGCGCCATCACTGCCGAAGATGATGATCAGACCCAGTACCTTAATGACGATGGTCACGAAGGACGACACGACAATGGCGGCGAGAAGGATCATGGCCCACTGCTGGGATCGCATGCGTGCTATGACATAGGCGACTGGATAGGCACAGAGCAGGCCGCAAATCACCACGATCGAAGAAACCTTGATGTTGAGAATCAGTGCGTCTAAATAGAAGGAATCGGTAAAGGCGGTGACGTAGTTGCTTACGACCAGTTCATTGCCCATCAGGCCGATGCCCAGATCCTCGTAAAAGCCCGCGCGGATAAACAGGAACTGGGTCCCCCCGAGCAGCAGGAAGGAGAACAGCATCGGCGGCAAAAGCACGAGGGTCCAGTTGGCTCTCATGCGCTACGCGACCTCCCTATTTTCCGTTATCCTAACCGTCCCAACCCTTACGTCACACCCATTATTCGTCCATTCGGGTGCACCGCCGTCAGCGGCCAACTTGCCAGCCTCACGTCCCGGGTGCTTCTGAAATCTCCCGAAGCCGGTTTTCGATGTGCGCAATCCTGTCGGCCGATGAAACGTCATGGCCCGATATGATGGCATCAAGGACCCTGCGTCCAACGTCCGCGAGCAGTTCGTTGTCGTCTATTCCTCCCTTGGGTGGGACGTAGAGCAGAGTGTCGTGTGAGATCGTCGGAATGGGTCCGCCATCCGCCACGCGCCCCCCAGGGAACTTTGGATGAACCAGCTTGCCTTCGATGGCCCGAGTGAACAGGCGGCGCAACATCGCCACGCCCACGTCCGAGGCACCGAGGTGCTCCTTCTTGTGGTTGGCGATCAGGCGCTGGCTCACTTGTGCGTCCCAGTCGCCGGGATTCCTCTGACGATCTTCGTAAGAACGCTCACCCGTCTGACCAACGAAATCGACGCTATTGTGACCGCATTGCGCCTCGTCGCTCAGATGCTCCGGGTCCACAGTGTCGTTGAAATGACGCCAGCCAAAGAACCACGTGCTGGTGTCGTCTTCCGGCACGGTCCACCGACTCAGGCTCACACGGCCGAAGAGTTTCTCTCCGCGATCGCCGTACTCCCACAGAGCGCCGGTTTGGGCAAAATTGGGAAACACCATCTCGGCGCTTCGGACCCAGATCATGTCTCCGAGCCGGCGCGACGAAATGTAGTATGCGCCCTTGTCCGATTCGCAGAATTCCAACGTCGGCATCTCAAGCCAGGCCTCGTTGAAGTGCTGTTCGCCGACCCGCCCATGAAGGAACACGGCGTGGATCGGATCGATGCCGTTCTCATGCACTTGTAGCCAGTTGCAGGGCGTGTGAGTCGAGTACGGCACCAGTTTGTTGTCCGGCAGCTCGAACACGTCGAGAACCGGGAAATCGGGCTTCTCGTCAGGCGGGCCCATGTAGGCGAAGATCAATCCCTTGTATTCCAGGGCCGGATAGGCGCCGTGGACGAAGCTGTCCTTCAGCTTTGAATCGGGCGGCTCACCGGGGGTTTCGAGAATGGTGCCGTCAATGTCAAAGAGCCAGCCGTGATAGCAGCAGCGGATGCCGCGCTCGCTGGGGATACCGAATTCAAGCGACGTGCCGCGATGGCTGCAATGGCGATGCAAGACACCAACGTTGTCGGACTTATCGCGGAAAACGACCAAGTCTTCTCCCATCACTCGAACGGTGACCGGTAGATCCTTAACTCGCGACGACAACGCGACCGGGTTCCATTGGCGCCGAAAATACTCGCCAAGCGGGGTGTCCGGTCCCGTGTGTGACAAATCCCAATCGTCCTTGGGAAGGTCGCGAAGATGGTACCCGCCGTAAGGTTGTTTTACTTCCGCTGCTTGAACTGACATTCGTCTCCATCCTCATCAGGCGCGTTGCGCACACTAGATTTTACCACAGAGACCCCGAAAAATATCAGGCTGGGAACCCATGCCGCTCCCCACGCATAATATCTAATTATGAGATGATATCTATGATCTTGACACAGCCAACCATCGCCTCTCCCCACAATCAACAAACTAGTCTATTCATCCGGCTCAACCCCAATAGATGTTTTTTGCGAATATCATAAGTTTAAGTTATGTAAGTTGGAAGGCCCGGTCCCTTCCGCCGCTGTATCCCTTGCGCACGTTCGAGGCGGCGGCACGGCATCTCAATTTCACGAGAGCTGCCGAGGAACTAAGCCTCACACAAGCGGCCGTCAGCCAACAGGTCAAATCACTGGAAGAGTTCCTGGACACGGCCCTCTTTATTCGTCACAGCCGTCGCCTCGAGCTGACGGCAGATGGTCAGAGTTTGTTGCCCATCGTTCGCCGCGCGTTCGACGATATCGCTGCGGCGCTGGAATCGCTGCCGACGGCGCGACGTGGCCGCCGGGTCAGCGTGGCCCTGGCGCCCCACTGCGCGGTGGCCTGGCTCACGCCCCGGCTGGCCGGTTTCCTGGAGAGCAATCCTGAAATCGAGTTGAGGCTCATCCAGCGCATCCAGGATGTCGACTATGCTGGCGAAGGCATCGACCTCTCTGTCCGTTTTGGCGAGGAGCATGATTGGCCTCAATACGAAACAGAACACTTTCTGACTGCGCCTCTAACTCCCGTTTGCAGCCCCGGCCTGCTTGCGGATTCGGGATCCATCGAGTCGCCGAACGACCTCGGTCGCTTCGTGCTCCTAGATGTTCCCCGATACGGCCTTTGGAGACAGTGGACCAGAGCCTCCGGTGCAAAGCTCAACCTGCGAGGCGGGACAATTATCGATGACTACAATGTCCTCTTGCGTGCAGCCGTGGATGGTCAGGGCGTCGCTCTGGGTATCAAGGGCCTCATCGACGAATACCTCGATTCGGGAAGGCTGGTGCAGCCGTTCGACGGCTTCCACGAAACCGACCTCGCCTATTTCCTCGTCTATCCCCACGAATCGCTCCGCCGCCCAGATGTATGCGCGTTCTACGACTGGCTGCGCGCAGTGGCGGATCCAAGCTGACGGTCACCAGGAAAACTGACTCCGGGTCTGACTCGGAGTCAATTTCCGACCTAGGTGATATCCCGGAGCCGCCCTTCTATGTAGGCACGGCGCTCCCCGACGGGCACGCGATCGGCCTCGACCACGATGTCGGTGACTTGCCTGCCCACTTCGCGCATGAGTGCCGCGTCGTCCCGGTCCGCGCGCAGCGGCAACGGCAGAAAGGTGTCATAGGTGTACGTCGGGATCGGTTCGCCGCCATTCCCTTTCACGATTCCCGCTCGGGCGACCGGGTCTTCGGCCCGGACGGCTTCGCGCAGCAGACGCCGGAGCATGGCCACTCCCGCGTCTGTCGTGGCCAGGTGCTCACGGGCGTGGACGGCGATCGTACGCTGGCTGTTGATCACCTCCCAGTCGCCTGGATTGCCCTGCATTTCTACATAGGGACGGTTCCCCGCTTGGCCGTAGAAATCCATAGAGTCCAGGCCCACTTGGGTAGCGTCCCCCAAGCCTCCGGGATCCACCGCTTCGTTGAAATGTCGCCAACCGAAAAGCCAGCAATGGGTGTCATCGACAGGAACGTTCCAGCGCGAGATGCTGACCCGGGTGAAGGGTTTCACATCGTCCCCATTCTCCCATAGCGCGGCGACCTGACTGAAGTTCGGCAGGATCGTATGGTGGAGACGCATCCACATGACGTCGCCGTGCCGCCGTCCGACGATCGACACCATTCCGCCCGGCACTTCGTGAAAATCCAACACCGGCATCACCGCGTATCCCTCCGATAGCTGGATTTCGGCAAATTGGCTGTGAAGAAAGGCGGTGTGGACCGGGTCCATGACGTTGTCGTGGACCTGAAGCCAATTACAGGGAAACCAGAGAGCGTAGGGCACCATGCGGTTGTCGGGCTGGTCGTAGGTGTCGTAGATGGGAAACTCGGGCTTCTCCGCCGGCGGTCCGAGGTAGGCGAATACAAGCCCCTCGTATTCGAACGCCGGATAAGCACCGTGACGCAGGCCTTCCTTGAGCTTGCTGCCGGGCGGCTCGCCAGGTGTCTCGAGGATGCCGCCATCGGCGTCGAACAGCCAGCCGTGATAACAGCAGCGAAGGCCTCGCTCCGAGACGATGCCATATTCGAGAGACGTGCCGCGATGACTGCAGTGACGATGGAGAACACCGATGTTCCCCGATTTGTCCTGGAAGGCCACGAGATCCTCGCCCAGGATGCGAATGGCAAGGGGCAGATCGGTAAGCTGCTCCGACAGGCATACGGGAAGCCAAAACCGCCGCATGAATTCGCCCATGGGCGTCCCAGCGCCGACGAGGGCGAGTTCGGGATCGGGTTCCGGCACCTCGCGCAGGTAGTATCCGGAGTATGGCTCTGTCCGATCCCTGGGAGGCGCAACGCTCTTTTTGCTCACTGCATCACTCATTACTCTCCGCTCCATGTGTATGAATTCGACCACGAGTTCGGTCCCATGATATCGAGCGCCCATGCTCGTTGATAGATGCGGATAACCGCCCACGCCAGGCCAGAATCGCTGCAGCAACCGCGCTATGTTACGGTTGGACAAGTCAGAGACTGCCCCATAGGTCGCTAAGGGCCGAACCCGCAAAAATTGTCAGACGTCAACGCCTATGGGAGGGATTGAGTTGATTTCATAAGGGAGGATTTCTGGTTCATCGTCGTGACCGAAGGGAGCAAAAATGAGACAGAAATCAATGAGCCGGGAGAGGAAACCGGCGACGTGACCGAGGACTATGAAGGTGATTTCTCACCCGAGCATGTCGCGGCGGCGGCACAAGTCGCCGCTGATAGGATCGAGTCGTTCATGTTCGAGCGGGTCGCGCCTGAGGATTTGAAGCCGGCGTGGCTAGTTGCGGCGGCAGCCGAAACCGCCACCGCTATAGCCGATATTGCGTGACACGAGTCCCAAACCGGGCCGGCTGATGTAAACATGGTGGCGCATTAATGATGGAGGACCACGATGACTGAGCTGTCGAAATTCGCGGCGACGGTGCTGGCTGCGAAACTGCCGATCCGCAATCAGGCCTTTATCGATGGCGCCTTTCAAGCGGCTGCTTCGGGTCAGACATTTGCCACCGTCAACCCGGCCACGGGCGAACATATTGCCGATGTTGCCCATTGCCACGATGAGGACGTGGATCGCGCGGTCCGCGCCGCGCGCCGCGCCTTCAACGACGGTGCCTGGTCGCGCGCGGCACCGGAGGTGCGCAAAGAAGTCCTGCTGAAACTCGCAGATCTGGTGCACGAGAACGCGCACGAGCTGGCGGTGATGGAAAGCGTCGATTGCGGCAAGACGATCACCGACGCGCTGAGCGAAATCGGCGGCGAGGCCGTGGGGTATTTCCGGTGGTATGCCGAACTGACGGACAAGGTGTTCGGCAAGGTCGCCCCGACGGGTGAAGATGCCCTGGCGCTGATCGTGAAGGAGCCCGCCGGTGTCGTCGGCGCGGTCCTGCCCTGGAATTTCCCTTTCCTGATGGCCGTGTGGAAAGTGGCGACGGCGCTGGCGGCCGGCTGCTCAATCATTTTGAAACCCGCCGAGCAATCGCCGTTGTCGACGTTGCGCCTGGCGGAACTGGCGACGGAGGCCGGCGTCCCGGCCGGCGTGATCAACGTCGTGACAGGATTCGGCGAGACCACCGGACAAGCGATCGGCCGCCACAACGACATCGACGTCGTGTCCTTCACCGGATCGACCGAGGTCGGCGGGTATTTCATGCGCTACGCCGGTGAAAGCAACCTCAAGGCCGTGGGGCTGGAAATGGGCGGCAAAAGCCCGTTCATCGTGCTCGACGATGCCGACATCAACGACGAACTCATCGAACACGCGGCGTTAGCGGCCTTCTGGAACGGCGGACAGAACTGTTCGGCCAACATGCGTCAGATTGTCGATGCCAAACTGGCCGAGGAATACGTTGCGCGGGTGACCGCCCGCGCCAACACCTACAAGGTCGGTGATCCACTGGACCCGGAGACCGAGATCGGCGCCATGATCACGGCCGAGCACCAGACTATGGTCATGGGCTATATCGAAAAAGGTCAGGCGGAAGGCGCGCGGCTGGTGGCCGGGGGGTCGACCCTGCCCGCACCCGGCTATTTTATCCAGCCCACGGTCTTCGACGGGCTGACCGCCGACATGACCATCTCGCGCGAGGAGATCTTCGGGCCGGTGCTGGGCGTCCTGCCGGTGAACGGTTTCGACGAGGCGCTGGCCGTCGCAAACGATACCGTTTATGGCCTGCATGCCACGGTGTTCACCCGGGACATCGACCGGGCGATCCACATGGCACGCCGCATGCCATGCGGCACGGTCGCGATCAACGGGTATACCGAGGGCGATATTAAGACCCCGTTCGGCGGCTACAAGCGGTCCGGCTCGCTGGCGCGGGAGAATGGCCTCGAAGCCCTGGACCAGTATGTGCAAACCAAGACCATCTGGATCACCGTCGGCGCCATGGACGCCAGCAGCGGCTGACGCCTTGCATTGCAAGGTGTCCGTCATCGAAACATTTGGGACTGTTGAGCCTGTTTTCTAAGGGAGGTTCTGGCTCATCTTGGTTTGATGTTAAGCGGCTTGTTGTTGATGGTTCAAGCGGCGGTTCTGGAACTGCCCCCGAGTGGCTGAACTAAGGGCGTTAGGCCGGTTCACCCGATCCGGACTCCACGTTCATATGAGTCGGACCGATGCCTGTAAAACCCACGGTTTTAAACATCCTCCGGGTCGACCGAAATTTGAGTCTGGGTTCGTGGCACCAAAATATGCAATCCCATGCCCCGCATGGTGTGATCGTCACTGGCCAGGCAGATAGGTTGAAGGTCGAGGAAAACATCAGCAAGAACAGTCGACTCCCAGAACCAGGCCTCTAAATCAGCCCGGCTGAGGGTACCCAGTTGAGCCGTGACTGCTTCGAAATAAAAAACTTTGAGGTCGTCACAGGCTAGCTTCAAAACATCGCCAGAAGTCAGCCCATCTCGAGGGCTTTCGTCCAGTGAATTTCATTTCAGACGGCGAAGAGTACTGGGAAAAGTACGTCGTGCCGTTCCAGAAGGACTGAACGACAGCCATGCGGCTCTCAATTGTATTAACAGCATCATTCACTGTTAGTAGCGCCAGCTGGAGGCTGAAAGCGTATGCCTCAGAGCGCAGAGAGCCCCACTGACGCGACCTGCTCGTCCAATTCTGACTTTGCACCGCTGACACCAATCGCACCGACCATCGTGCCGTCCGAACGGCGAATGGGAAGCGCGCCCTGCCACGGGATAAGCCGGCCATTTTCTCTCATCGAGAGAGCCTGAAAGGTCGGCTGGCTCCAACGTTCAGTAAGTTCCCCGCTGGGCGTGTTCCACGCGGCCGAAGCAGCTGCCTTTCCTTCCGAGATGGGTACGGAACGCCACAGCGCCCCGTCCATACGATTCACCACAATGACATCGCCGCGAGGGTCGAGTATCGAAATTGCGACTTTGATATTCAGCTTGTCGGCCTCGGCCCTGGCAGCCGAAGCCATGCGTACGGCTTCCTCGAGTGTCAACGGGTCCATGGTTGGGGTCACTCCCTAGTTCAAAGGAGGGAATGTTAACGTACTAACGCTGGCCATGCCGCATTTTGGCTCGAATATTGGGTGAGCAAATTGCGTCGTCAGGTGCTGCATCATAGGGGCCGAGTTGTTGACAGACATGAAGGCTGCTCTCTATGATTCTGTCGCTGGTGGGCCGCTTTCCTTGCGTTCCGGTACATCGCTTTCCGTCTGAACTTGTGCCGTTCGGCGCATACGCATCACGGGGTAGAGTATCGATGATCGAAATGACGCTCGAGATGGCGCTGACGGCAATGCGGGCAGTCCAGGAAAAGGCGGAGAGCATTAATGCCCCGCCTATCACCGTTTCCGTCGTGGATGAGGCCGGGCGGCTGGTTCTGGCCGCACGGGCCGATGGGGCCGGTATCTTCAATACCAATACATCCCAAGGTAAGGCGGTCGCAGCAGTGGCGTTCAAGCGCCCTTCCAAGGATCTGGTGGAGCTTCTTCAAACGCAACCGGCCTACTGGAATGCCTTGCCGAGCCTGGTTCCCGGCCAGGTGCTGCCGAGCACCGGCGCGGTGCCCTTCGAGCGAGATGGACGCGTCATCGGTGCGATCGGTTGCGGCGGCGGTAGCGCCGACGAGGACCATGAATGCGCGGTGGCGGGCAAGCAGGCTGTCGAAGCCGCAGACGCTGAATGACATCCAAATTGCAACCGAGCGATTGCGGTTAGTGGGGGCCGGACGTGGCTTCTGATCTTTCACCTGACTGATGTTCGCCCTACCCACAGGGCCATGGAGGAGCCAATGACCGAAGAAGCTGGATACGGAAAGGTCGGTGTATTTCCCCATCAAAATACCGAACTCACACATGTTGAATTCGGTTCCCCGATGGGGGAGTTGTTACGGCGATACTGGCAGCCGGTGGCACTCTCCGAGGAATTGACAGACCTGCCGCAAGCAATTCGCATTTTTGGTGAGGACCTAGTCGTTTTTCGGGATGGAAACGGTCGACTAGGTGTCCTAGACCAACACTGTGCCCACCGGGGTACGTCGCTCGAATATGGCAGAATCGAGCCGGAAGGTATCCGTTGTTGTTATCATGGATGGCTCTACGACGCAGAAGGCCGCTGTCTTCAGCAGCCCGGCGAACCTCCGGAAAGCACCAGCAAGGACCGGGTGCGCCAACCCTGGTATCCGGCGCGGGAATTCGGCGGGCTTGTATTTGCGTACATGGGGCCGATTGATCTCATGCCGGAGTTTCCAATATACGACATCCTCTGTGATGAGAGCATGATCCTCTCTGCTTACCGTAACGTCAGCCGTGGTGCCGTGGCCGAATGCAATTGGCTGCAGATTCAGGAAAACGCCATGGACCCGGTCCACACGGCTTTTTTGCATTCCACGATGGGCGGGACCCACTTCACCGAAATCTTCAAGGCGCTGCCCCAGCTCAATTTCGAGGAAACTCCCACGGGAATGACGTACATCAGAACGTCGACACTTCCGAATGGCTTCACGTATAGTCGGGTGCAGGAGATATTCGTGCCGAATGCGCGTTCGGTCGCCGACCCATACTTGCCTGGGGATAAGGCGCAAAGCGAAAAATCGCGCCTCATCGGCTGGTGGGTTCCAATGGACAACACGCACACCATCGGTTTTCATATCGAGGCCTTGCGCGTCGTAGACGGAAAACCCGTGCCTTCGATGTTGGCTCAGGCGCCCGAAGGACGCTCCAGTGGAACGCAGGTAGCACGACGGAGCTATGAGGACACCCAGCGCGAGCCCGATGACCAGGAAGCACAGTGCAGCCAGAGACCGATTGCTGTACACGACCTGGAAAATCTGGCCTCGACGGACCGCGGTGTCGTCATGTTTCGCCGCCTTCTGAGGGAGGCGATCGTGACCATGCAGAAGGGTGAAGATCCCATGGGCATCGTCAGAGAGTCTGGGAACGGTATGGTCGCAGTGTCCGCGGGTAACACACTTATCGGTCAATAACCGGGGAGAGATCCGATGGTAGGAAAACTCTCTGAGCAGATCCTCATCATGACGGGTGGCGGAATGGGGTTCGGCGAGCACATGTCAAAGGCCGTTGCCGAAGAGGGAGCGATCGTGGTTGTCGCTGACCTGTTGCTGC
>Ga0315339_1003228_pt1 | contig 11595 bp, 12 predicted proteins | sample ASW17metaG_FD_204514 | JGI IMG/M metagenome (GOLD analysis project Ga0315339, IMG submission 204514) | Ammonia-oxidizing marine archaeal communities from Pacific Ocean, United States - ASW #17 | ecosystem: Environmental > Aquatic > Marine > Oceanic | place: USA: California | collected 2016-12-05
GGGCCACAGTTTGGTGGGGACGAACCGCTCCCGCGTCGAGGACTGATGCGGCGAGTTCTCGGAGTAGGGATGGTCTTGGGTGCTGCCCTGCTGATCTCGATCGGTTTTGTTGAGTTCGAGCTTGCCACGGTAGCCGTCGGCAGTGTGCTGGGAGCAGGTGGCACGGGCACCATTTGGTGGGGCCTCACGGCCCGACAAGACCGTCGTCGGGCCTTGATGGCCCGACTGCAGCGCCGCGTGCTGCTGCTGGCGACCGAAAAGGGTGGCACTTTGACCGTCACGGAGGTGGCGGCGTCTCTAAACCTGTCTTTGTCTGCGGCTGAGAGTGTGCTGGAAGGAATGGACGATGGGTTACGGGTCCGGTCCGACGTTACCAACCAGGGAATCATCGTCTACGAGTTCCCTGAAGTCCGCCATCACCCGCGGTTGGAGTCCGGGTCCGCGGGCTGACCCTCAATCGACCGCAGAGAGTTCCCGCGGGCCGTGCGAGCCATCCAAATTCCCCCGATGATGATCGTCGCGCCAAGCATCTGAAGTAGTGTGGGTTCCTCGTCGAGCCACAAGAACGCGGCAATGAGCGCCGTGATAGGCACCAAGTTCTGAAATACTGCGGTGCGGGTGCTTCCGAGATGCTCTACTCCGTAGTTCCAGAGCAGATAGGCGACGGCGATAGCCAGGACGCCGGCAAACACTACCCCGACCCAAGCCATGACGGAGACGCTACCGACGTCCATCCTGGCCAGCGAAGGCGCGCCCAGGGCCACCAACGCTACCGTTCCGATCCAAAGGGTCCAGGACGTGAGCGCCAACGCCCCGTAGCGGCGCGTCAATGTCTGGGAACCGACGGTGTACATCCCCCAGGTGATGGCGGCAGCCACGAGAAGAAGATCTCCTCCCGGCGGACCCTCACTGCGGCCGGTGGCCTTTGTCCCGCCCAAGACGACGAAAACCATTCCCGCCAGTGTCGCCAATACGCCAAGCCAGACACCCGACGTGTGCCGTTCCTGACCTGTCACGATGGACAGTATCAGAGTCCACACCGGCACCGTCGAAAGGAGCAGGGCCGCGTTTCCGGCGAGGGTGCGATCAATTCCGATGATGAAGAGATATTGGTAGACGAGATTGCCCAGGAGACCCAAAAGTATGATTGGGACCAGATCTTCTCGCTTGGGGAGTGGTATCGGGCCGCGCATTCTCAATAGAACGAACATCGTCACTGCGGCGAGCGGAAAACGAAGGGCGTTGAAGGCCAATGGCTCGATTTCGACCAACGCCACCTTGATGACAGAAAAGGTGACACCCCAGATGACACAGACCGCTATCAGACCGATATCGATCCAGGTCGGCGACCGCGTGGAGGGTGAGGTCACGGTCGGAGTCGCTCCTGATATGTCACCTGTAGAATTGGGAGCCATTGGGGCGGCCATTAGGGGGGAACGTTACCGTCTGTTTTTCCAACTGGAGGTGCCTAGCTTGGATTATCCCCCCACAAGCTATTTATTCCGGTGTAGATATCTACTTTGAACGGTCCACGTCTAGCTGACTACCGTAGCGGGCGGGCAAAGCGGTCCGAGCAGATCGCCGCGCTCTACCGAGGCGACACCGACACCGACTGCGGTCGCCGAGCGCGGTGGATTTCACTTTGTGCTTCGGCACTTTCTTCACGATTGTGGGTTTGAAACCCCGGCCGCGTCACGAATTGCCGTCGTATGATGTGAGCCCTCTTGTGTGCCGCACGATCCATTGAAAGCTGCTTCCATGACTGCATTCCTAGATGACAACGGACGCGCCTGGGTTGCCACCGTACGTGCGCAGTCGGGCACGGACTACAAGGGTCGCTACTTCTTTCATGTGCACGAAGAGGGTGGTCCCGACGATGGCGTCAGCCTTTTGGATGTGCGCTGGAACAGCCTGGCCACGGCGGAGCGGGCGCTCAACACTATGTCGGAAGTCGAATTGCGTCGGCGCCTACGCTCGGCCCTGGAAAGGGCCTCCTAAGGGGTAGGTGTCTCCGGCAGCACCCTCTGGAAGTTCGCTAGCCTCGATCCGATTCGATCTTCGATGCGCTTTGCGGCACCCGTCGATGCTACGTCGTTTGAGAGGATACTGAAGAGCAGTCGCTCGCCGTTTCTCGCCGACACGACCCCGGTCAGGGCCGAGACTCCCTCGATGGTACCCGTCTTGGCTCGGAGATTTCTCGCCGCTCTGGTGCTGTACATCCTCCGCAGGGTCCGGCCTGCCTCGGGCAGGGTGGAGAGAAAGGCATCCCACTGCGGGGACTGAGCTACGTAGCGAAGGATCTCCACCAGGCCACCGGCGGATACCCGGTTGCTCTCCGACAACCCAGACCCATCGACCGCGACGATATCGTGATGATCCAATCCCACATTTCCGGCTGTGAACGACTTGACCGCTCGTGCACCTCCGTCGAACGACCCCTGGCCGACCACGACCTTACCCATTGTCTTGAAGATGGTCTCGGCAAAAAGGTTGTGACTCTCATGGTTGACCACGTTCAGATACCGGATCATATCCGGCGACGAATGCCGGGCGATGATCCGCGTTGCCTCGCCCTGTGGGAGAGCAGGTGCCCAGGTCTGTCGACCCGTGACTTTGGAGTGGGAGGTCTGATGGACTGCCCGGGGACTCCCACTCACGAAGAGCCCCCTCGACGTGAGGACCTTGCTCAGGGCACGAGCGGTGTACAGAGCTGGATCCGGCACGGTCAAGCGTCGCCATATCGCGGCGCCTCCCTGCGTCATCTCCCCCTCGATGCGAATCAACGACGTGGGCGTGGGCCGATCGAGCCACAACCTCGGACGTGGCCGTCCCACGACTGTCTCCGCGCCATTGTTCATGTCGAGCGGGAATCCGCTCGGGATCGTCTCAACCGTGGGTACGCCGCCGATGCGCGTCGAGGGGATAATCTGCAGCGTTACGATATTCTCGTTGAATGAGAGGGAAGGGGCCGGCGCGGCGAATCCCTCGTTCAGGTCTCTCGGATTCCATTCGGGGCCGAGCTCCGGTCCCGAGAAATACGTGGCGTCTCCGACCACCGCCCCGTCGATATGGGTGATCCCCTCGGCCGCCAACTGATCCGCCAGGTTTTCGAAAACTTCGGTTCGAGTGCGAAAGAACCGATCAGAGATTCCGGGATCACCCGTCCCGTAAAGGATTAGGTCACCCTTGAGGTGCCCTTCTTCGATCGGGCCGTCACCGAGCAGGAAAGTCTGGTACGTGAACGACGGGCCCAAGAAGTGCAGCGCGGCCGCCGTCGTTACCACTTTCATATTGGAAGCGGGGGTAAGTAGGAGATCTTCGTTCCGAGCGAAGAGCGTATCGCCACGGTCGAGCGATACGACCAACACCCCCCACTGCGCCGCGCGCAAGCGGGTGCCGTCGATATAACCGGTAAGGTCGCGTCGGAGTGCTGCGACCTCCGGGCCGGCCTGTGGCACTGGCATGGGGGCGGCCGTATCCGGTGCAGGTGCGGTGGCCAAACGGGCTGGCGAGACCAACGGGCCTGAAGTCGTCGGCACCGGCTTCAAGGCTAGAAAAGCAGCCAACACCACTCCCAAGCCCAGCCACAACGCTCGTGAACCCGGCATTCGCGGATCCCTCACGAGAGGCCGCCGTGCTGGGGCCAGAGGCCTTCGAGGGGGTCCTGACCCGGGCGCGGGAGGATTACGCCCGGATTGAGGGTGCCCGCCGGATCCAACGCTTCTTTGACCAGCCAGAAGGCCTCGGTCAAAGGGGCACCCCATATGCGCTCCAAGAGCGGTGCCCGAATGCGCCCGTCGCCGTGTTCGCCAGAGAGCGTCCCGCCGAGGCGCGCCACGAGATCGGCAGTGTCTTCAAGGATGCCTCGAGCTCTCCCACGCCAATCCAAATGAGTGACGTCGAGAAGGGGGTTCACGTGTACGTTTGCGTCCCCCGCGTGTCCGAAAATCACGGCATCGGTCTGCCACCTGGCGAGAATAGCTTCCAGTTCAGTCAGGTATCGCCCCAGATTTTCCGTCGGCACCACTGAGTCCTCGATGATCTGAGTCGAGACGAGCCCACGATTGGCGCAGGCGGCGATGAGGGGGCTCGCCGCGTGCCGAAGCTCCCAAAGAGCGTTCCGTTCGACCTCACCCATCGCCGTGATCGGAGGTGAACCTAGTTCGTGTCCGAGTGTCCGCAACGCCTCTATGCCGCTCGCTACCTGGTCGGTGGACCCGTCCAGTTCGATAAGGAAGGCTGCCGCGGCGTCTGACACGGTGGGCCCGACCAAAGGGTGCGTTCCCATCGACGTGATCTCGAGGAAGCGCCGGCCGAAGAACTCGCAGGCGGCGGCTTCCAGACGGCTGGCCTCTTCCAACACCGCCGGAAGGTCGTCTAGCCCGCGGACCGCCAACAACGCGAGCCCTGTCGCTTCGGGGATGGAGGCGAGATCGAGGGTGACGGACGTCACCAACGCGAGCGTGCCTTCGCTTCCGATCACGAGTTCGATCGGGTCGCCTCCGGGCATATAACGATCAAGCGCGTACCCGCTCGAATTCTTTCGCACAGAGGGCCAGGAGCGTGGCCCGTCGTCCCCGAGCAGTTTCCGAAGCGCCTGGTGCAGCGGCGAAAACGCTTTCGTGCCGCCGCCGCCTCTGACCACGTGCTCCTGGGATCCGTCGGCCAGAACCAGATCCAATTCGCGCACCCAATCCCGTATCGCGCCGTATTTGTAAGTGCGTGCACCGGCCGCGTTGTTTGCGATCATGCCGCCTACCGTGCACCGGTGGGCACTGGATGGGAGAGGCGGCAGAAAACGCTGGACCGAGCGGGCTGCCTGCTCGACGTCGGCAGCGATCGCACCCGCGCCCACCTTGATCGTGTGGTCTTCGGTCTGCGGCTCCCCGATCTCCGTGAAGCCAACGCTGAGATCTATCGCTAGTCCCGGACCTACGTTGCCACCCGGCATGCCCGTGCCGGCCCCTCTCGGGATGACGGAAATTCCCTCGAGTTGAGCCCAGGATAGGACAGTGGATAGGTCTTGTGCGTCGTAAGGCTGCACACAGGCTATCGGAGGGATACTGACGGGACCCGAGGCACTAGCATAAGGAGCGAGGGCCGCATCATCGAGCAGAATACAGCCCCTGATGTTGGGGAGCCGCGGGAGTTGGCTCACCTCAGCGCCCTCAGCTGAGGACGATATTCGGCTCGCGAGCACAAGCGGGGCAGTAGCCCGTCAATGCGAGTTGATACCCGGTGATCTGGAACCCTCCTGCATCCGACCCGATGCCGCTCAGGTCGGATTCCCGGAGTTCCCCCGGGATGTCGGAAACCGCTCCACAAGTGATGCACCGTGCGTGGTGGTGCGGATCGGTCCGGCCATCGTAGCGCGCCGAGCCGTCGGTGTGGCTCAACTTGCTGGCCAGTCCACACGACACGATCGTCTCCAGGCTCTTGTAGACCGTCGCCAGCGAGATTCCCGGCACTTCCTGTCGGACGCCCAGAAACACTTCATCCGCCGTGGGGTGGACCGTGGTGTGGGCAAGGAGCCGATATACGGCCGCCCGCTGCTCGGTGAACCGATGGCCTCGGGCCTCAAGTTCCCGTCTGAGAACCTGATCACTCGCATTGGAAGATGTGGACATGTTGCGGCCATACCCGAGAACAACGGTGTTGATCCATGTCGAAAACGAGTGAGCCGCTCCTCACCCTCGAGCCTCTTCCCGAAGCGGTACGCGAGGGGGTGTCGAACGCAGGCTGGGAACTCTCCGGCTTACAAAAAACGACCAGTCATCAGTTCCAGGGCCTCTGGGATGGGAAAAACTCACGGAGTGCCTATCTCTTCTTCCACAACGACCGGATGCCGGACTTCGTGAGCGTGGACGTGTTCCTCGACGAGACCACAAAGGGACTGAGAGGCAGCTTGGCCTTGGTCGTGTAGGGACCGGACCTCTCCGAACTCGGGGGCATGACGGACCTTCTCGCGTCTTTGGGGAGGGTGAGCACGGACTGTATGCCGGAAGGGTACCGGGCACCGATCACGGTCCGCCTACGTATGGAGGGGCCAGATACTGCGCCGGACGCCGCCTCGAGCGAGGTGCGGCTGAAGCTCCACATTCCAGCGAAGGCGCTGGAGCCCGGTGCTGCTTCCGTCTCGGCCTTGGCGTCCAGCGCCGTGGCCGCAACGTGTGTTTGCGCACTCGGACTTCGATCTGCTCCACGACGATGACCATGGAGGCGCTCCTTAGATTCTGGCGCTTGCCGATCGTCAGTTGGCACCCCTACTCTGACGCTGTGCGCCGCGAAGTGGCGTGCGATCTGCTCGACAAGCGGTCGAGTCGCCCTACGCTTGGAGGTTGTTGAATGAGTTCTGACGGCGGAGCCCTCGATGCACTCCTCACGGAAGAACGTGTTTTCCCTCCGCCAGAGCATTTCAAAGATGGGGCGGTGGTGGCAGACCGTCGTCTCTATGATCGGGCCTCAGAAGATTATTTGGCGTTTTGGGAGTCCTGGGCAGAGAAACTCGACTGGTTCGAGCGGTGGCATACGGTTCTCGAGTGGAATCCCCCACACGCCAAGTGGTTCGTCGGAGGCAAGCTCAACGTTGCCCACAACTGCCTCGATCGACATCTGGATGGTCCGCGCCGGGACAAGACCGCACTGATTTGGGAGGGTGAGCCGGGCGATACTCGATCATACACATATCTGGAGTTGCACGCCGAGGTATCCAAGTTTGCGAATGCGCTCAAGGACTTAGGGGTAGCGAAAGGGGATCGGGTAGCCATCTACCTTCCGATGATCCCCGAGGCAGCCATCGCCATGTTGGCGTGTGCTCGGATCGGAGCGCCGCACTCCGTGGTGTTCGGCGGCTTCAGCCCCGAGGCTCTTGCGGATCGAATCAACGATGCCACGGTCAAAGTGCTGATCACGGCGGACGGCGGTTTTCGGAGGGGCGGTGTCGTTCCGCTCAAGGTCAATGCCGACAAGGCCTTGGAGTCCTGTCCTACCATTGAGGCCGTGATAGTGGTGGCTCGAGGAGAGGGGCTCACGGAGCAGGTCGACGCACATATGGAGCCGGGCCGCGATCACTGGTACCACGAGGTCGTTGCGGCCGCCGCGGCCGAGTGTGAGGCTGAGGTCATGGACGCTGAGGACCTCCTCTACATCCTCTATACATCCGGCACGACAGGGAAACCGAAGGGAGTCGTCCACACGACAGGGGGCTACCTCACACAGGTCCACGCTACGACCCAATGTGTCTTCGACTTGAAGGAAGACGACGTCTATTGGTGCACGGCCGACGTAGGGTGGGTGACGGGGCACAGCTACATCGTATATGGCCCGTTGGCAAACGGGGCGACCGCCCTCATGTACGAAGGCGCGCCCAACTGGCCCGAAAGCGACCGCTTCTGGGATCTGTGTGAGAAATACGGCGTGACCATCTTCTATACTGCCCCAACGGCGATCCGGGCGTTCATGAAGTGGGGTGACGAATGGCCGGCGAAGCACGACCTGTCGAAGCTGAGGCTTCTAGGCAGCGTTGGAGAGCCGATCAATCCCGAGGCTTGGATGTGGTACCACGAGGTGATCGGTGGAGAGCGCTGTCCCATCGTCGACACGTGGTGGCAGACGGAGACCGGCGCGATCATGATTACTCCCTTGCCGGCGGTCACCACCACCCGGCCAGGAAGTGCCACAGAGCCCTTTCCTGGAATCTCGGCCGCCCTTCTCGATGACGGTGGCAATGAGGTCACGGCCGGATACCTGGCCATTACTCGGCCCTGGCCTTCCATGCTAAGGACGATCTATGGCGACGACCAACGCTTCCGTGATACGTACTGGTCCAAATGGGACGACATCTACTTTCCCGGTGACGGGGCCAAGTTCGACGATGACGGTTACCTCTGGATTCTGGGTCGAGTGGACGACGTTCTGAACGTCGCCGGCCACAGAATCGGTACCATGGAGGTCGAGAGCGCGCTGGTCGATCACAACGCCGTAGTGGAGGCCGCTGTAGTGGGGAAGGCCCATGACGTGAAGGGTCAGTCCATCGCTGCCTTCGTGACGCTGGGGCCGGGTCGCGACGGGAGCGACGATCTGGAGACGGAGTTGAAGGCCCACGTCACGTCGAAGATCGGGGCCATTGCCCGTCCCGAGATCATCGTCTTCACGGCGGATCTGCCCAAGACAAGATCGGGCAAGATCATGAGGCGGTTACTCAAAGATATCGCCGAGGGACAGGCGCTTGGTGATACGACGACCCTGGCCGACCCGGCCGTCATGGAGCGCTTACAACAGCAGTACGAGGCCGAAGAGGGCTAAGGGTCCTTCAGTCATTCGGCTAGGTAGTCCACTGCGGCCCGAACCGTTCCCGGGAAGTCGCTGCGGCGGCCTCAGCCGTTTTGGTCGTCAGCCAGCGGATCCTGCGTGGGCGGCGAGCGCTCTCGCGACGGCTTGTCTTTGATTTTCTTCGCCGGGATGCCTGCATAAACGCTCTGCGCATCGGTATTGCGGGTAGCGACTCCGAACGAGCCAAGCATCGTACCGTCGCCGATATGGACTCCGGACATGACTGTGGCGTGGTAGGTGATGCGGACTCCATCTCCGATCACCGTTACGGGAGTACTAATGTCCCGTCCATCGACCAGGTCGTGCGAGTGACTATAGATGTTGGCGAAGTCGGAAATAGAAGCGCCGTCCCCGAGTTGAATGCCTCCGCGGTCGTCCAGGAGCACATGTCGGTGGACCACCACGTTGTCACCCACATCCATGTTGTAGCCGAACGAGAGTTTTACGTGATGGAAAGCTTTGAAGTTCTCACCACAGCGTCGGAAAATCCGCTTCGCGAGCATCCTGCGGAACTTCACTCCAAGGTGGACATTCTCCCCGAGTGAGCTCCGGTCGAACCCCTCCCACAACCAAATCAGCGGCTTCACGGGGTCGTACCGCTCAAGGTCGGTATCGGCGTAATACTCTGGCTCGAGAGTGACGCTACGGGCGTCCATCTGGGCCAGAAGCACCTGCGTAGACAGAGGGAGCGTCGCCGGATCCACGCCAACGAGTTCCGGATGGTGAATCTCTGTCAGCACCGATCGGCACAAGGCGTATCGGTCGCACGTGGGATCCTGTAGCTGCCCCTCAATCGAGCTGAGCCACTCCTCGTAGAGGTGGACGGCCTCTTCCGAGATATCAACTTTTCGGTTGGGTAGGAAAACCATTGGCGGTCTAGCCCCGTAGGGATCAACGAGTTCCGGAGCGAGGGTGCACGATAGGTTCTTTCATCCGACGTGCAAAGCCGTCGCCGACGTTTGGGGCCCGTGTTAACTTGCTCCCAGACCGCCGGGACCGGGAACTTCGACCCTCAGGGATATAGGCCATGCACGACGTACTGCGGCAGCGCCTCATGCGGAAGATCGAGAGTCTTCCGGAGGAGCAAGTGTATCAGATCCTCGATTATATCGAGTTCCTCGAGGGTAAGTACGCCACAGATATCGCCCAAGAGGCCTCGGGCCTTCAAAAGTTCGCCGAGTCGATGGAAGACAAGTTGCGAAAAAAGGCGATGAGTCCAGCCACCCTCAGGGAGGCGTTTCAACTGATATCCGCCGCTGATCGTGTGCTCTCTGAAGTGTCCTCTGCGGGCAAACAGTTCCTCGATGAATTGACCCCGTCTCTCGGAGACCCTTCCGAGCCGGACGCACCGAACCAGGATAATCCGGAAATCAGCGAGGGCGAAGGCACGGATCCTGAGAAGAACGGGGAGGGTTGACACCCCGAGACGCCTTCGGGTAAGATCTTCCATGGTAGCCAATATTGCGCCTGTTCTCCGGGGGTCTCGACACGAGATCTCGGGTGGGCGGGCGTCTCGTTTATGGGTGAACGGAATGAAGTCATGGCAGTGATAACCAAGGAATCCCTGACCTTCGACGACGTTCTCCTCGTGCCCGGGCATTCGACCGTGCACCCAAAGGACACGTCGGTCGCCTCTTCGCTCACCAAGAAGATTCAACTTCAGGTCCCGCTCCTCACGGCGGCGATGGATACCGTTACCGAATCCGGTATGGCGGTCGCGATCGCGCGACAGGGCGGGCTCGGAGTCATCCACAAGAATCTTTCGATCGACCGGCAGGCCGAGGAGGTCGATCGGGTCAAACGCTCTGAGAGCGGGATGATCAGGGACCCCATTACGCTGCCGGCCGACAAGACCCTTCGCGAAGCCCATGGGCTCATGGCTAGGTTCTCGATTTCAGGCGTTCCGATCGTTGAAGAGAGCGGCCGGCTCATCGGGATCGTGACGAACCGAGATCTGCTGTTCGAAACGGACCTTGATCGCACGATCGGTGAGGTCATGACGTCCGACGGCCTAGTCACCGCACCGGTGGGTACGAACCTCGAGGACGCGGAGAAAATTCTTCACCAACACCGTATCGAGAAACTTCCGGTGGTTGATGGCGACGGCGTCCTTCAGGGATTGATAACCGTGAAGGACATCTTAAAGCGCCGCCTGTTTCCCAATTCTTGTAAAGATGAGCACGGGAGGCTGCGGGTTGGGGCCGCGGTCGGGGATGCCATTAGTGACCTCGACCGGGCAGGAGCGCTCGTGGAGGCCGGAGCCGACGTGCTGGTTATCGATTCTGCTCATGGGCACTCGGAGGGCGTGCTGCAGGCCCTCTCCCGCACCCGGGAGAGATTTCCCGACGCGCAGATCGTGGCGGGCAATATCGGCACCAAAGAGGGCGCTGCAGCTCTCTTGGAGCGAGGCGCCGACGCGATCAAAGTGGGGGTCGGACCGGGGTCGATCTGTACGACCCGAATCGTGACGGGAGTAGGGCTCCCACAACTCACTGCGATCATGGATGCGGTCGAGGGCGTTCAGGATGAGGTCCCGGTCATCGCGGACGGAGGCATCCGTTACTCAGGCGATATGGTCAAGGCGCTAGCCGCCGGAGCCCAGTCGGTGATGATGGGATCCATGTTCGCCGGTACCGAAGAATCGCCGGGCGAAAGCTTCTTGATGGAGGGCCGCCGCTTCAAGACCGTGAGGGGCATGGGTTCTCTCTCCGCGATGCAGGAGGGCTCGGCGGACCGTTACTTCCAGGACCCCGGGATCGAAAAGCGCAAGATGGTGCCCGAGGGGATCGAGGCTCGCGTCCCGTACAAGGGGCCCATGGCCGACTCCGTGTTTCAGTTGATCGGGGGACTCCAGAGTGGAATGGGGTACTGCGGTGCCGCCGATCTCCGGGAGCTTTGGGAGAAGGCCGAGTTCGTGCGTGTGACCAGCGGAGGGCTTCGGGAGTCTCACCCGCACGACGTCACAATCACTAGGGAAGCGCCCAACTATCACATGTAAGAGTTTCTCCTACCCTGTAAACCCCTCGTCCTTCCTCGCTTTCCCCTTTTAAAACCTCAGTAATCACGCCACTTCTAGCTTTCCCTGTGGTATCCCTGGTGATCCCTCTGCCAACTCCGCTGCTGGGCCAACGGATGTCAGCATGCGACTATGAACCAGTGCGAACCGTGGGCGCAACTAGGCGCTCAGCGCGCCCCGACGGACCCCCGGACCGCCTCAAGCAGCTTGGCGGAGTCGTAGCCGACTCCGTCCTTGAAGACGATGGT
>Ga0315339_1003229_pt1 | contig 11594 bp, 12 predicted proteins | sample ASW17metaG_FD_204514 | JGI IMG/M metagenome (GOLD analysis project Ga0315339, IMG submission 204514) | Ammonia-oxidizing marine archaeal communities from Pacific Ocean, United States - ASW #17 | ecosystem: Environmental > Aquatic > Marine > Oceanic | place: USA: California | collected 2016-12-05
GATGAAGGGATAATAAGATATCAAATTTCAGTTCTTGACGCCAAACGTTTAGGGTTCGGATTAACCGTATTTATAAACATTAAAACTGGCGAACACTCAACTTCCTGGCTGAAAGAATTCTCTGCTACCGTAACTGCTATGCCAGAAGTAATGGAACTACATCGAATAGCCGGAGATGTTGATTACATGCTAAAAGTCATTGTGCCCGACATGGCTGCTTTTGACGCTTTCTACAAGGGTCTAATTGGTACTACAGGGCTCACCGAAGTAACGTCATATTTCACAATGGAGACGATTAAAGAAACAACCGCATTACCAATTTAAAACCCATATTAGTTTATGCGTGGGCTAGTAAATCAGCTAATTCATTAAAGTCTTTCACAATTAAGTCAGGCTGATGCGGGCTCTTCCCAAATGGTCGCTTCCTACGATCTATAAAAGCCGTTCTAAATCCCCAGGCTTGTGCGCCAATACAATCAAAAGCGTGATTGGCAACAAATAGAATATTAGACCGTTCAATACCCTTAAAATTACTACTGATTATCTCTTCTGCTTTGGAATAAGTTCTTTGATCAGGCTTGAATGCCCCAGCTTCCTGGACCGATATAGTTAGATCAAAATTGAACCCAATGTAAGCTTTCGCCGCTTCCAACATGTCCCTATCGCCATTAGACAAAATTGATAATTTATAATGCCGATGTAACCGCTTAAGGTTTGTTAGAATATCCGGAAACGGCTTTAATTTTTCGATTCCTGAAACAAGCCACTCTACCTCGGACTGAGTATATTCTATATTTGCTCTCGAGAGAACCTGACTGACGGCCCTGTGTCCAATTTGTCTATATGTAGTGTGACCTCGATCAATAAGAGAATCAATCATAGAATCTTCGAAATGCGTTCGTCTCCACCAAGTTACAAACTGGTCGGGATTGCCGCTCCATCCCTTCCCTTGAAGAAAGGGTGTTACCATCTCGGTGAGTCCCTTTTGCATGTCAACAATTGTACCGTATTGGTCAAATATTAGTATTTTGACCTCACCTTTTAAGGTTTCAGAAAGGGGTACAGTCATCTAAAACAATTTCTTTCCAATGTGTGACTAGCTTTCTCTGGTTAATCTTTTGGGTATGGTGCCTCACTTCATCCACAAGAACCACCAATTTAAAACATGGATGGACAAAAATCTTCCAGGATATAATTCTCAATTCCTATTGCTACTGCGTTTACTTCTGCGCCATTCCCATGGACGTTTAAAGGTCCCTTTCCAAAGGCCTGTTTTTCCACGCCTAGCAATCAATTCTTCATCCACATAATCTCTGGAATACTTCCGATAGGCCAACGCCCACCCCTCACGCACCATTAAGGCATTGAGGTTAACACCTCCCGCCATACAAACAGCTACAATGCGCCCGTACCTGTCTTTATCCTTTTTCTCGCAACTCACTTCCTGTTCGGCAATCATATTTACAAGCGCTTTGCGCGCTTCGATACCGCAGTTCCACGTTTTATCCTCGAAGACAAATTTTTTTTTAATTTCGGGTGCATCAATTCCAAATAACCGAAGCCTAGTCTCACCAAACCTTATAGTGTCGCCATCAGTAACGCGTGCTTTACCGAATACTCGGATGTGTTCTAAAAGTTTACTAGTCACCTTAGCCCTTTGAGAGACTTCCTTGTTTTTTCCCAAATCCATGACTTCCTGTTTGGATTGGAAATGCCTTCCTGAATACTCACCTTGATGGCAGTGATACGTGCCTGCCTTAAGATCGCGATGACAATCAAGGGTATCAAACATGCCACCATGTGCATGGGCGTATTGCTGTCCTGACACAAACCAAACCACAAAAAATATTATAAGTTTTTTCATGTTCAGTATCTTGGATCTTTGACATTTGGAATGGAAGTTAAAACACTCAAAACCGAAATGAAAATTTCCGAAATCATGAAGTTACATCTTGGAGTATAGTCAAAAACACCCATAACTAGTGGGAATAATAATGAAGCCACCATTCAATTTGGATAAGTGACAAATCCAATTTATATAGTTACGCTTTTATTGTAGCAAAGACTAAGCATTGCCCAAGCTAACGGACACGGAAGATCAGCCGATGCAGACTAAAATACCTTGTGTGATGATGCGTGGCGGCACATCCAAAGGTACCTATTTCATGGCTTCAGATCTACCAAAAGATGAAAACCTTCTGGAAGAAATTTTGTTATCGGTTATGGGTTCGCCAGACGTTCGACAGATTGACGGTTTGGGTGGTGCTGACCCCTTAACCAGCAAGGTAGCTATAATACAAGCATCTGAGCGCGAGGGAGTGGACCTGGATTATCTATTTATCCAGGTTTTCGTGGATGAGGCCCGTACTAGCACATTACAGAACTGCGGCAATATTCTGGCCGGTGTTGGACCATTCGCTATAGAAAACGGACTCGTTAAGCCAAAAGACCCAGAGACGACCCTGACAATTTATTTAAAAAACAGCGACAGTATTGCGGATGTTAAATTTTTAACACCGGGGGGCGTCGTAAAATATGATGGAGATGCAAGAATAGACGGTGTACCTGGGACGGCATCGCCAGTCATGATTAGCTTTCGGGATACCGAGGGTTCAACATGTGGTTCCCTGCTGCCAACGGGTAATTTAGTGGATACGATCGACGGTGTTGACGTCACCTGTATTGATAATGGAATGCCCGTGGTACTTTTCGAAGCAGCGGCGGTGGACAGGACCGGTTATGAAAGTCGAGACGACTTGAATGCGGATGTGGAACTTAAAAAATTGATAGAGGAAATTCGTGTAAAAATAGGCCGGAAAATGAACTTGGGAAACGTTACCAATAAAACCGTGCCAAAGATGACCATGGTCTCCCCTCCACAGATGGGGGGAGCTATTTGTACCCGTTCCTTCATTCCGCATGACTGCCACGCAGCTATTGGCGTTTTTGCTGCGGTCTCTGTAGGCTCGGCTTTGGCGCTTCCGGGAACCATTGCCCATCGCGTGGGCGTAATACCATCTGGCACTACAAAACTCATTTCAGTTGAACACCCAACAGGTGAGATCTCTATCAAAATGAATGTTGATGAAACCGGAGATAAAACCGAAGTTAAGAGGGTTGATATTTTAAGAACTACTCGATGCCTATTTGAAGGACAGGTTTTGGTTCCAAAGAGTGTCTGGAACGGTGAACTAAAAATAAAGTCACGTGCCGCCGTATAATAAGATGGATACCTGCCAGGCTCCCAACCCAAATACCAAGAAGCCCAACATAACATTGCCACCCAAAGCCTGTGATGCCCACTGCCATGTCTTCGGACCAGATGCCAATTTTCCGTTTCACCGTGAACGCAGCTATACGCCGCCAGATGCAGGAAAGGAGGTTCTGAAAAGGCTTCATCACATCCTCGGATTTGAACGTGCGATAATTGTTCAAGCGACCTGCCATGGAGATGATAATTCGGCAATGTTAGATGCAATTGCGTCATCTGGTGGTTCATACAAGGGTATAGCAATGGTTAAGGAAACAATTACGGAAAATGAATTGGAAAAACTCCATGCTGGCGGTGTACGCGGCTCACGGTTCAGTTTTGCAAGACATTTATCCGGACCACCCGATTTTGAAAAAGTCCGGCGCGTGACCCAAAAATATGCGTCTCTTGGTTGGCATGCTGTTTTATACCTAGAGGCTGAAGACATTATCGAGTACACAAAAGAAATTACCACTCTCCCCGTACCCGTGGTCATCGATCATATGGCCCGTTTCAAAGTTTTGGATGGATTAAAACAAACCGCCTTTCAGCGGATACTGGAGTTTGTCCGGAATGATGACTTTTGGGTAAAAATATCCGGGGCAGAACGCCTGTCTAACACACACTACCCCTTTGATGACATTGTACCATTTGCCAGAGCTCTGATAGAAGCAGCCCCCAACCGTATCATCTGGGGAACTGACTGGCCCCATCCAAATATTGTTGGCCAGATGCCCAACGACGGCGATTTGGTGGATATGCTTGAAAAGTACGCCCCAGATAAGGAAATCCGTGACCGCATCATCGTCCATAACCCGGCTCAACTTTACGGTTTTGATGCATGATATGGAAAATTCCATTGAGAAAGATTCTCCAAAGGTGCGTGATATTGCAATGACTGCGGTTCCCGAACCACCTAAAGCAGACTGTCGACCCGTGACTATCACTTATCATGGTAGAGACCGCATCGATAACTACGCCTGGCTTAAGGACGCAAACTGGCAAGAGGTGATGCGCAATCCTTCTAAACTGAAAGAGGAAATCCGTGCCTACCTTGAAGCCGAAAACAGTCACACCCAATTAGCTTTGTCAGGTACAAAACAACTCCAGGCTACACTGATAAAGGAAATGCGAGGGAGGCTCGAAGAGGACGAAGCCAGCGTCCCCGTAAAGGATGGTGCATACGAGTATTCGACCCGATTTGAAACTGGCGGCCAACATCCCATATTCTGCCGTCGCCGGGGTCAAAGCAGTTCTGAAGAAGTTCTCCTCCATGGTGACAAGGAAGCAAAAGGACAGTCATTTTTTAAGATCGGTGGCTACGCGCATTCTACAAACCACTTAAGATTAGCCTATGCCGTTGATCTCAATGGCTCGGAACGCTTTCAGGTGCGGGTCCGTGATTTAATCACTGGAAGGGATTTCAGTACCAAGATAGAAGATGCGAAAGGCGATGTCGCCTGGGCGAACGACGGCAAAACACTCTTTTACACATTGCTGGACGACAACCATCGTCCCTTTCGGGTGATGCGCCATACGGTAGACATGGAACAAAAAAGGGATGATTTAATTTATGAGGAAGCTGACCCCGGTTTCTTCGTCAGTCTCGACAAAAGCCAGAGCGGGCAATACATCATCATTAGCGCTTACGACCATACAACTTCTGAAATATATTTGATCGACGCTAACAATCCCAGCTCCCCTCCTAAAATAGTCACGCCGAGAAAAGTGGGCATAGAATATAGCGTGGTCCAAATAGGTGAAAAACTGTTAATTCTAACAAACGCCGATCACGCCGAAGATTTTAAAATCGTAGAAACCCCATTAAGTAACCCCAACCGAGAGAATTGGAAGGATGTAGTATCTCACGAACCCGGACGATTAATCCGTACAATTCTTGAATTTTCTAATCATCTTATTCGATTGGAGCGGGTTGACGGCCTTCCCAAGATAATTATCAGAGATATTATCAGCGGAGCAGAACACTCTGTTGAATTTGATGAAGAAGTTTATGAACTCAACGTATTACCCGGTTATGAATTTGATACGACCACTCTCCGGTTCACTTATTCCTCGATGACAACCCCTCTGAGGACATATGATTACAACATGGTCAACCGATCCCGTGATCTTCGAAAGGAACAAAAAGTTCCAAGCGGTCATAGGTCTGAAGACTATGTCACAAGAAGGCTGATGGCTCCTTCCCATGATGGAGCCTTGGTGCCGGTTTCACTCCTTTATCACAAGAAAACTCCACTTGATGGAACAGCACCAGTTTTACTCTATGGTTACGGTTCTTACGGCTTAGCGATGCCAGCTTCTTTTACCACTAACGTCTTTTCGATGGTTGAACGGGGATTTATTTATGCAATTGCTCATATCCGCGGGGGCACAGAGAAGGGTTATGGATGGTATCTAGAGGGCAAACTGAATAAGAAAGAAAACACCTTTCTAGATTTTATTGCCTCCGCTGAGCATTTAATCTCAAAAAATTTTACCAGTGCTGGGCAAATTGCCATTCATGGTGGTAGCGCCGGGGGGTTGCTGATTGGGACATGCGCAAATTTAAGGCCTGACCTGTGGGGCGCCGTGGTAGGTGAAGTACCTTTTGTTGATGTACTAACTACAATGTGCGACGCAGAATTACCCCTTACCCCTCCAGAATGGCCCGAATGGGGAAATCCAATAGAAGATGCCGATGCCTACGATTATATTCATTCATATTCACCGATAGAGAATGTTAAGGAACAGGCCTATCCCCCAATCCTCGCAACTGCAGGATTAACAGACCCACGTGTAACCTATTGGGAACCTGCGAAGTGGATAGCAAAACTCAGGGCTACCAAGACCGATAAAAAACCTCTCTATCTCCGGACAAATATGGAAGCCGGACATGCGGGTGCTGCTGGTCGCTTCGACAGATTGGAAGAAAAAGCGCTGATTTACGCTTTTCTGCTGGAGGTCATGGGATTTAATCCAAGACCAAATATTTGAATAATTGGAGATCTACCAGGAATTTCCCCAAAATACTGGCGAAAATGGTCCGTATGATAAATAAGTGACCAAAACAGGAGGGAATAATGCGCGCACAAGAGATAAACCCCGCAAAACTCGCGATACCAAGGGACACTACGACGTTCCTATGCGCGACTGCACAATTATGTTGGATAATGATGTCGTCATTGAAAAGGGTATCATCAAGGACAAGAATATGGTGGTGGAACGAATTCAACGTTAGTGCCCGTAATGCCATAAAATTCGAAGTTTTAATTTAATCGGGCCCTCTATTATTAGCTAATTTTCGCCAAGACGGATCGCATCTGAGTGCTTAGTGGGGTTGGTTTATTGCCTGATCGGGTTACATAAACGTGGACGAAATGACCCTCAGCGGCTGGGTTATCTTCGTCATTTTTAAATAGTCCTATTTCGTAGCGAACACTCGACGTACCGATGTGCGCGACCCTCATACCTGCAACAACGACATCCGGAAAAGCAATAGGCGCAAAATATTGGCATTTGGTTTCCACCACCAAACCTACGACGTTGCCTTTACTGTAGTCGAGTTGGCTTTGTTCGATAAGAAACTTGTTCACCACGGTATCAAAAAACGAGTAATAGACCACATTATTCTCATGGCCATAGACGTCATTATCCATCCAACGTGTCGGGATAGTTAAAAAATGCCGGTAATAATCGCAGCCTATATTAGATGTGTTGGGCATATCGCTATTCCCTTTTGCGCCACAAAAGAAAACAAGTTACGTTACGATCTAATGATTTAATACAAAAAATAACAGCGTTTTTGGAATGGGGGCGTAATTTAGGTCGGTCTACGACCCAGCCAAAGCTGGGCTCTAAATCAGCATTGAAGATCCTAATGGTACTAAAAAACATGTTAATTATAGGACTTAATTAGTTACTGCGCTGGGGAGACTTTGTGTCTGGAATTATAAAAAACTATTTTAACGACATTTCTGTCGACATGGGCGCAACATACGAAAAACAAATTACCCACGATGACGTTCAAGCTTTCGCAGATATATCAGGGGACCATAATCCCATACACCTGGATGACGATTTTGCCAAAGATAGTATCTTCGGAGAGCGGGTAGCCCACGGCATGCTGACGGCCAGTCATATTTCCGCAGCCTTAGTAATTTTTGCCGGCCCCGGATGGTTATACGTCAATCAATCTCTCTACTTTCGTGCACCCGTAAGGATTGGTGATACCGTGACAACGCAAGTTAAAGTTGAAAAATGTTTAATGCTAAAACATCTTGTGGAATTATCAACTGAAAGCAGAGTAGCAGACAAAATAGTTCTGACAGGAACAGCTACAATAAAATCTCCCGACTAACGAAGTCATAATTCTGTTTGATCAGAAAGGATTCAATATGAGCGAAGATAGAGATATCGTTATAGCCTCAGGCTCGCGAACACCCATTGGGGCTTTCAACGGGGGATTTGCTGATTTGCCTTCCCATTTGCTTGGCAGCGCCGTAATTTCCGAAACCCTCAACCGGGCTGGTGTTAATTCAAACGACGTGTCGGAGGTGATCCTTGGACAGGTTCTAACGGCTGGCGGGGGGATGAACCCCGCTCGACAAGCGTCTATGGCTGCCGGCGTCCCAAAGGAAAAAACAGCATACATTGTTAACCAGGTCTGCGGATCAGGCCTCCGAGCTGTAGCACTTGGCGTTCAAGCTATAAAAGCGGGTGATTCTTCAATTGTAGTTGCTGGAGGTCAGGAAAACATGACCCAGGCTCCCCACGTGTCACAACTACGAGCAGGGATCAAAATGGGAACCGCAGAACTAGTCGACAGCATGATAAATGATGGATTATGGGATGTTTTTAACGGCTACCACATGGGTATCACAGCTGAGAATGTTGCCGAGAAATGGCAGATCTCTCGAGATCAACAGGATATGTTTGCCGCCACATCTCAGATGCGGGCTGAAACTGCACAAAAGGCAAATGCATTCAAGGATGAGATAGTACCTGTGACCGTACCATCCCGAAAAGGTGATATCGTTATTGAAGACGACGAGCACCCCCGCCACGGCACTACCATCGAATCACTCTCAAAGTTACGTCCGGCTTTTGATAAGGAAGGTTCGGTTACGGCAGGCAATGCTTCCGGCATCAATGACGGTGCTGCAGCGGTGCTTCTCATGACAGCTGAAGAGGCCAAAAAGCGCAAGATAGAGCCTCTGGGACGAATTAAGTCTTGGGCAACGGAAGGTGTGGACCCAGCAATTATGGGAGCGGGTCCTATCCCGGCAAGCAAAAAAGCTCTCAAAAAAGCTGCCTGGACTAGCGATGAGCTAGACCTGATTGAAGCCAATGAAGCTTTTGCTGCCCAGGCTTGCGCAGTTACTAAGGAAATGGGCTGGGATCCTGAAATAGTCAATGTAAATGGGGGGGCAATTGCACTTGGTCACCCAATTGGTGCATCAGGCGCGCGCATTCTCGTAACCCTACTGTACGAAATGAAAAAACGTGAAGCAAAAAAAGGCCTCGCCACCCTTTGTATAGGGGGAGGCATGGGTATTGCGATGTGTGTAGAACGTTAATCGAAATTTTTATTTTACGACCGGCACCTTTAGCAGTTAAATTGTTACACATTATACAATAGAAATGGGTTGCGCCCCTTAGTCGTTTGTTCCGCGAGTTTTCTATAACCCTGGTAGAGTTTGAGATCGTCCGAGAAGACTTCGAGGTAATCAATAAATGCTCTACTTACTTTGCCTTTTTCATAAGCTATCGCCATCCCAGATGGGGTCTTGGTCAGAAGGCGCCCATCCAGATGACTTTCCTTAAGGATGCGGCTAAAACCGTCAACCATATTAAAATTTAAAACGTCGTGAAACAAATACACACAATCCGATGATGCCTTTCCTTTTGTCGCCCAAAAATCGGCGACCAAAGCCTCATTCGTGTGATCGGCATCAACAAGGACGAAGTCCAGTGGTCCATCCAGATACTCATCGCAAATTCCAGCCACGTCTTTGGGCGACTCTCCCATTACAGCAGTGCCATCAAGATCAAGTTTTTTGAAAATCCGGTTGGTCAGATCCAAGCCTTCATTAACCGGGAAGTTATCCATACCCACCGTTTTTGCTCCCCGGAACGTGAGCGCTGTGGCGACTGTACTCCAGCCAAAAGCATTGCCAATTATCAAGCAGTTTTTAGGAGACAGTAGCGTACCTAGATTTTCAAGAAACATAACTTCTTGAAGTGCTAAACCCCCTTGGTCAGTTGCCCTGATTTCTTCGTTGCCTTGCAGAAATACCGTGAATGGAGCGTCACGCCAATTGTGAAGATGCCAAGGGTTATAACCTGTGAGCGGGACCAAACCGGCATCTATGTAAGCATAGTAAAGAGTCTGAAAAACCGGCACGGCACTAACTCTCAATAATATTTTAAATCGCTACACAACCTGACCTGGACGGCCCCCAAATCTATATCTTTCGATTGTGATCCGATCATATAAATCGTTTGAATAGTAAGGCTCAATAGCGAGAAAGTCATTTACTGCTTGGCGGCTTGGCAAGCTGATCAGGTTGGCACTGCCCTGCCACTCTTCTCCATCATCACTGAATATTGGTCCTCGAACAATAAAGTTTTCCGTATCATAGGGTTTGAAATAGGTGCGATGAGCCGACAAAAGTTCTTGACGTTTTTCATGCATTCCTGCCTTTCCATGCCCTCGTATGTACCAGTTTAATTGATCTTCCTTACGAGGAAAATCAACCTGACGTCTTTTTAATGCAAACCCCCATTGCTTTATGTGCACCTCACGATAAACACCATTTTTGTTATGCGGTTCGTTGTCCACGAATGTCCGCACTTGTTCCCAATCATCAAACTCAACAAATAAAACGCTAGAGAGTATGTGTTTATCATCGTCGGTTACTGTTGCCCCTCTCGCAATAAAACACTCCCTATGATCATCAAAATACTGCCAATGGTCCAAACGGCTCTGCTCTCTTTGTTTAGGATTTTCCGGATTGTCAATTAATTGAACATGAAAGTACATAATGTTTGAACCTCAAACTCTACACAGCAGAGACCGTGACGCGTTCTCCGGTATCGAGTGACCGGCGCATCGCATCCACAACAGCAATATTGTGGATCATCTGATCTGTTGAAATTATAAATCCCGACTTTCCTTCAATAGCATCTGCAAATGATGAAAAGTTCTGTGCTACTGAATCTATGATATCGAAGGAATGTTTTGTATGCGCCTTTTTTTTTGAACTAACGGTTAAATTAATCAAGGAACATTCCCTATACGCCTCAAAAGTCTCCGGACCTGCTGCCTCAGCCCATTTTTCTGAACCAAATATTTGTAACCGTGAATTAAGAGGGGTAGCCAAGGAATTGCCAAGGTAACCTGTGGCCCCGCATTTAAACCCAAATGTCACAGAAATCGTATCCAGAAATGATGGATTTACGGCCTGGCAAGATCCGGCAGCAAATACCCAATCAATTTCTCCCAGGAGATGGATGAAAGTATCCACACGATGGAGGCCAAATTGGGAAATAGGACCAGTAGGCGCCTCTTCCTCTCTCAATCGCCATCCCCGTTCAGTCGGGACATCAGCATTGTCATAATAGTCCTTATACAGTTGATGTATTGAGTCATGACTGAGGTTTGTTTCTAAGTGAAGAATATTTCCAAAAGTTCCATTACCGATCATATTTTTTAGTTCTGCTATCACCGGATAATGCCGCTGATCGTGACCAAGCGCTAACTGTATACCGGCGCTTTCAGCAGCTACGACGGCGCGTTTGGCATCCTGCAAGTTCAATGCAAATGGTTTCTCCGCATAGATGTGCTTTCCAGCCTCTGCCGCTTTTTCAATTTGCATCGTGTGGAGTGTATGAGGGGTCGCCAACGACACTGCTTCAATTGACGGATCTGAGAGTGCTTCCTCAATGGATTCCGCAAAATTTAGTCCCAATTTTTTCGCAATGGGGGTTGTTCTTTCTGTTTCGGGATCAACCGCCATTTTCACGTTAAAACGCCCACTAGATTGCGCCGAACGTACGTGACGTTGCCCCCAAACACCTAGGCCGATGACCGCGAGATTAATCATGTAGATATTCTAACCCTCCAAGTGTATTTAGGCATGCAAAAAGTAAATTGACGTGAGATATTGGGACCCCCATGCTAGAGGTAAGGGAAGGATTTTTAAGATGGTAACACAAGATATTCGGACTATCCGTAACGTGCAATCTCTAGAGGGAAACGTCTCGACAGACGAATGGAATGCTCGGGTTGACCTGGCGGCATGTTATCGGCTGGTTAGATCTAACGGCTGGAATATGAATATTT
>Ga0315339_1003231_pt1 | contig 11592 bp, 9 predicted proteins | sample ASW17metaG_FD_204514 | JGI IMG/M metagenome (GOLD analysis project Ga0315339, IMG submission 204514) | Ammonia-oxidizing marine archaeal communities from Pacific Ocean, United States - ASW #17 | ecosystem: Environmental > Aquatic > Marine > Oceanic | place: USA: California | collected 2016-12-05
TAGATATAATTGGTTTTGAATTAAATGCGCAAGAAAAAGAAGTATTAGGACATCCGTTAGTAGCTGGAGTTATTCTATTCACTCGTAATTTCTATCATATTAAGCAGCTAAAAGAACTAGTGGCTCAAATTCGTTTATACGCTAAGAAAGAAATCGTGATTGCAGTTGATCATGAAGGTGGGCGTGTGCAACGTTTTAAAGAAGGCTTCACACTATTACCCGCAGCAGGAGATTTGTTAAAACATTGCGCGATGAAAGAAGCTAAAGAGTTGGCTTATTCAAGTGCTTGGATTATGGCTTGTGAACTAATAGCTTGCGATATTGACTTTAGTTTTGCACCGGTAATCGATATTAATGGTATTTCAGATGTTATTGGTACACGCGCCTTTGCTGAATTACCGCAACAAGTGGTTGAGTTATCAACTGCTTATATTAATGGTATGAAGGCCGTGGGTATGGCATCTACAGGTAAACACTTTCCGGGACATGGAAGTGTTAAAGCAGACTCACATGTTGCTTTACCTATTGATTCACGCACGATGGATGAAATATTGATAAGTGATATTATGCCGTTTAAATCATTGATTGAAAAAAATGCATTAACTGCGATTATGCCTTCTCATATTGTTTATGAACGATGCGATTCTCAACCTGCTGGTTTTTCTTCTTATTGGTTACAAAAAGTATTACGAAATCAATTAGGTTTTAATGGTGTAATCATCAGTGATGACTTATCGATGCATGGTGCAAGTTTTGTCGGTGATCATGTTACTCGTGCACGTAGTGCATTAAATGCGGGCTGTGATTTAATACTTGCATGTAACGACAGTGATGCTGCTATTTCAATATTAGATGCACTTATCATTCCTAAGGTACAAGAAAGTAGTGCAATTACAAAAATGCGTCACCAAGTCAATAAATGCTCAATGCCACTCAATAATAATGCTATCTGGATAGAAAATAGTCAAAAATTGATGCACTTTGCCGAACGGATCTAATAAGTAGATTGCAGTACTTGCACTTACCTGTTATTCCCATAAACTGTTACTAAGCTTAATTAGGCAAATGTAAAATCGCTAAGTATCCATTAAAAGAATAAAGGCAGAAAATTAATGATCATTTATCTCCACGGTTTTGATGCAACAAGCCCCGGAAACCATGAAAAAGTGATGCAATTAAAATTTATTGATGATGATGTACGTTTTGTACATTACAGCACCATTCATCCTAAAAAGGATATGAGCCACATACTGAAAGAAGTGCATAAACACATTCAAAATAGTGATGATAAAGTGCCATTAATTTGTGGTGTAGGCTTAGGTGGATTTTGGAGTGAACGCATCGGGTTTTTATGTGGTATCAAACAGGTCATCCTCAATCCTAACTTACATCCAGAAGATAATATGGTTGGAAAAATTGAATGGCCTGAAGAATATTTAGATATTGATACTAAATGTGTCAGTGACTTCCGTGCTAAAAACAGCAAAAATTGCCTATGCTTTCTTTCTAAAACTGATGAGCAGATTGACTCTAGTAAAAGTGATCATGAATTATCAGAATACTATGAAATAATTTTTGATGAGAAACAAGGTCATAAATTTCAAGATATATCACACCTTCTTCAGAAAATAAAACAATTCAAAGAACAATTATAATATCTAAATAGGCAACTCCCTGTTGTCTTTTTTGTAATTAAATTACTTAATTCTATTCTAAAATTCCTTTTTAAATAATTTTATTGTTGCATTTGTAATAATATTACATTATTTTGTGATGTTAATCCTTTGTGAAGATGTTTTCATTATTATTTTTTATCAGAATGATAATGAAATTAAATTTTAGAGGAAATATTATGAATAAGATTATTATTGTTGGCGGTGGAGCCGGCGGGTTGGAACTTGCAACTGAACTTGGTAATAAACTAGGCCGTAAGGGTAAAGCACACATTACTTTAGTAGATAAAAATAGGACACATTTATGGAAACCATTATTACACGAGCTCGCTGCGGGATCACTCGACGATGGTATAGATGCGTTAAGTTATCGTGCTCATGCTCAAAATCATGGATTTAATTTTAAACTAGCCGCTTTAAAAGATATCGATCGTGAAAACAAACTTATTCATTTGGATAAACTTATTGATACAGATGGCACTCAAATTCTGCCTGAAAGTAAATTAAATTATGACATATTAGTATTGGCTTTGGGGAGTGTTAGTAATGATTTTAATACTAAAGGTGTAAATGAACATTGTATCTTTTTAGATAGTCCAAAGCAGGCAAAGAAATTTCACCATTTAATGCTTAATAAGTATTTACAATTAGGTGTTCAAGAAACTCAACAAGTGAGTGTGGCTATTGTGGGCGCTGGCGCAACTGGAGTAGAACTTTCTGCTGAGCTTTATAATTCATTAGAGCAAGTCTCAAGTTATGGTTTCTCACATATAAAGCGAACAGATTTGAAGGTCAGTCTAGTTGAAGCGGGTGAAAAAATTCTGCCTGCTTTACCTGAACGTATTTCAAGTTCTGCACACCAAGAACTGTTGAATTTAGGCGTGGATGTCCGTATTAAAACAATGGTAACTGAAGCCACTGATAAAGGGCTTATGACTAAAGATGGTGATTTGATAGAATCTGATTTGATTGTATGGGCCGCTGGCATTAAAGCACCAAATTTCTTAAAAGATATTGGAGGACTTGAAACAAATAGAATTAATCAGCTAGTTGTTAAGCAAACATTACAAACGACACGCGATCATACTATTTATGCCATTGGTGACTGCGCAAGTTGTGCATTACCTCATGGTGGTTTTGTACCTCCCCGAGCACAATCAGCTCATCAAATGGCTTCTTTAGTTGCTAAAAATATTGTTGCAACACTTAGAGAACAACCATTAAAAGAATATAAGTATACCGATTACGGTTCATTAGTGTCATTGAGTAACTACAGTACAGTAGGCAGTTTAATGGGCAATTTAATGAAAGGCTCGATGAAGATAGAGGGGCGCTTAGCAAGAATAGTTTACATCTCTTTATATCGAATGCATCAAGTAGCATTACATGGTTATGTTAAAACAGCATTGATGACGTTAGTAGAACGAATTAACCGTATACTGCGCCCTCGATTAAAGCTGCATTAATTAACGTTTTAAGATATTATAATTAATACTCTCATTGTGCGATTAACTTGAACAGGCCTAATTAAATAGGCCTTTCTCTAACTTTCTACTCTCGTAAAACTTGCTTTTAAATGTTTACCACGCAAACAGAGTAATAATAACCAACTCACTAACACTAATTGGAATGACGCTTCAATTGAGTATTGAAACCTGTCTAAATAGAGATAATAGACTTGTAAAATGAGATCAACGCAGATACTTAACAGTAAAAAAGGGTAACTTTTCTGCCAAATTTTACAAATTAAGGGATGTTTATCATGATCTCTTCCTGCTAAAAAAAACAACAAAATCGCAATTATCCCTGAGGCTAATCCTAAATAAAAATGTGTTTTATCAGGATAGAATATTGCTAATAATTTATTACCTGTTTCGCGAGAAGTGATTGAAACAATAAGTACAACCCATGTGCGGGCTAAAAACAATAATCCATAATAGAAATAAGTTGGTGGCTTAAGATCGCCGGATTGGGTATAAAATTTTAATGGGAATATTTTGATTGGCATGAAGTACTACTTATGTGTTTTTAATTATTTTTAAATACCAAGTGATAATGAAAGCTACTAACGTGTAATTACCAGCCTTCATTATTTAACTTAATTAACTTTATTTATTAACAAAGCACATCGGACAATACAAATAATGCCCTTTCGGATCTTCAAGATTAATCAACTGTGTTGTTTGTTTTTTAACCGCGTCGAATGTTTTTAACACTGTGGCGTTAATGTGTAAACTTTGAGGGACCATTTTTACACCAATTGAAAATATTTCATTAACAAGCTGTTGTTTAGCTGTAATATTTTTTTGAATAGGTAAAATTGAATAATCCATTAAGTCTGCGAGTGTGGCCGCCTGATTAAAGGCATCTTGTAACGTGCCTAATTGATCAACTAAGCCTAATGACTTAGCATCAGTACCTGTCCAAACACGTCCTTGAGCAACATTATCGACTTCTTTTAAGCTCATACCTCTTCCTTCACTAACCACGGATAAAAATTGCTCATAGCCACTTTCAATACCCATTTGAAGGATCTGAGCAAGTGCGGGATCAAGCGCACGAGTAGGATCAATTGTTGAAAGGGGACTAGTGCCAACGCCATCATTATAGATACCCAATTTTTTGAGTGCTTTATCGGCACTAGCAAACATGCCAAATATACCAATAGACCCGGTAAGTGTACTTGGAGAAGCAACAATATGGTCTGCTGCTGATGCAATCCAGTAACCTCCTGAGGCGCTCACGCTACCCATTGAAACAACTACTTTTTTTCCTGCTTTCTTAAGATCTAAAACGTGCTGGCGAATCTTTTCAGAAGCGAATGCACTGCCACCAGGTGTATCAAGACGTATAACGACAGCCTTTACGCGATAGTTATTTAAAGCCTCCTGTAACAACTTAGATAAACTATCACCGCCAATTACATTGCTATTTTGTATCCCTGGTAATATTTCGCCTTGAGCATGGATTAAAGCAATGAAATCCTTATTGGTGTCTTGATCATATAATGCAGGCATAATACTTTGATACTGGTTGTAACTAATCCACTGGGTATTACCTTCTTCAAGTAGTTGAAGCACTTTATGCTGAGGTAATAGTTCATCAATAAGTCCAACTTGTTTAGCATAGTTAGCTGCATTACCTTGTGCTTTCTTTAAACCACTTTTCAGTTGCTTTAAGGTAGGTGATATTGATTGCGCTGTAATGTTGGTTTTCTCACGTTGTGAGATAACAGTGTCAATATAACCTTGCCAAAGTTGATTCAACCAATGTGAATTAGCTGTTTTACTTGCACTGGACATTTTTTTGTCAGTGAAGGGTTCAACGAAAGATTTAAAAGTACCCACTTTAAAAATATGTGGTGTGATTAATAATTTATCAAGTAATTCTTTAAAATATAATCGATAAACTGAGAAACCTTGAAGAAATACCATACCTTGCGGGTCTAAATATATCTCATTTGCATAACTTGCTAATAAATATTGTATTTGAGAGTAGCTATCTGCCGTAGCAATAATTTTTTTATTACTTGCTTTGAACTCATTTAGCGCAGTACCAAGGCTATTAATATTATTAATACTGGCACTTTGCAGGCCAGAAAGTTCGAGTAATATGGAATTAATTTTTGGATCGTGTTGCGCATAGCGAATAACTTGAAGAATTTCATCGATAGCGTATTCATAAACGCCTTCATTATTGGTCATTAGTTGCTTGGACAGTTCCGCAGAGAAATCGACAGGTTGTTTTTGCTCAACAATATTACCATTAAAATTGAGTTGCAAAATGCTATTATCTTTAACCCTGACTTGCTGTTCGTCTCCGAGACTAAGAGCAAGGATAATAATGGCTACTATAATAAAAAATAACGAATTAACAATAATTAAGCGTGTGATATTGAGAAATTTTGCAATCGTCTTAAATAGCCTAATAAGTCCTTTCATTTGTATTTCCTTTAAATTAAAAACATTGAAAATCAGATAAAAATAAAGCACTGTCTACTAATGTAGAAAGTGCTTTATAGGATAGTCGTTATAAAAAATTAGAAACTTTCAGTATCAACAAATAATCCTACTTTTAGATCTTCTGCGGTATAAATAACTTTACCATCGACTTCAACAACACCATCAGCAATACCCATTACTAAACGACGCATGATAAGACGTTTCATCGTAATTCGATAAGTTACTTTCTTTGATGTCGGTAAAACTTGACCGGTAAATTTAACACCGCCTACACCCAATGCTCGACCTTTACCTGGACCACCACTCCAACCTAAGAAGAAGCCTACCAATTGCCACATCGCGTCAAGACCTAAACAACCGGGCATAACGGGGTCACCAGGGAAGTGGCATTCAAAGAACCAAAGTGCTTTGTCTATGTCAAGTTCTGCAACTAACTCTCCTTTACCGTGCTCGCCACCATCTTCAGTGATGGTGATAATACGATCAAGCATTAACATTTTATCAATGGGTAGTTGGCAATTTCCCGGTCCAAATAGCTCACCGTTGCCACATTGAATCAGTTCTTCTTTAGTATAAGAGTTTTTACCCAACTCTTTTTGGGATACAGTTTTTGTCATAATCACTTTCTTATCTGAATGGAATTGCTGGTTAATTGTTTAATTTACAATGGCAAATAATGCCCGTACTTTAGCTAACTATGCGGTTCATCGCAACAAATTTAGACATTTAGTCATAATGCTGAGAGGCTCTTCCTCGTCCTCTTTATTTAAAAAGAGGACGCGTTTATTAATCACTTCAAGTATGCTTTCAAAACTATGTGACATTGCTAACGGAAAAGCTTCGAGCGAGTACTGAAGTGTGTATATATTGATTTTTTTATTGCTGATAAGGTTTAAGGTTTCTTCCCCAAGCATTAAGTTTATTTTATTCGCTTGAGGCATTAATACGGTGACTGCTTCAGTTAATAAACCGAGTGCAAAAAGTCGACTAATTGATTCGATTTTTTGGTTAATTCCCCCTATCGCCAATACATTACCATGTTGGTCTAATGCACCCGTTACAAATAGGTTTTGTGCTATTGGTGTTTGAGAATAACAAGATGTCACCGCTAGAAGCATTGCTAATGAAGCGCTATCTCCATCACTCTCTTGATAAGATTGCTCAAACACAACATTGCATGAAAATGGAAAATTAGGAACATGAGTAAAAAAATGGTTTAAATAGCCCTGTACAATCAAGGTGCTTTTTGCGTGTATATTACCAGCAAGTTCGACTTTTCGCTCTACGTCAATTATCTCACCATCACCCATCATATCACTAGCAGAAATTCTAAATATTTCTCCAAATTCAGTCGGATAACCCATTAACTCTACGACAGAAAGACCATTTATTTGACCAATCATTTCACCTTGCAGTTGAATTTTTATTTGTTTTTCAACTAGAGCTTGGTCGCTGAATGCTTGAGCATTAGATTTTGATGCGATTTGAATCTCTAATGCTTGTTGAATATGTAGTGCATCAATTGAAGGGGCTTTAGAGACACTTTGCGAATGCATTAATTGTGCGTAGCGTAAAGTGGACTCGATTAACTGTGATGAAAAAAGAAGTTTATTCTGATGTTCGCATAAACGAGAGAAATGCTTAAATAACACGTTAAACGCGGCGTCCGTTAAACACGTTAGTGAGTTAGTTGTGATTATCTGCTGGCAGTATTCACGTAACGCTAAAATATTCTCATGTAAATTTGGTATATCACTCGATAGTTCTGCGAAAAGAGAGTTAACCTGTGAAAAATCAGGATCAATTTGCGTTAGCTCATCAAGCTGGTAACGATTTGCAACAATGACAATTTTAGTATTAATTTTTTTGTCGGATTGGACGGGTATTATACTTCGTAATTTATCGCTATTGACAGCTGCATTCGTTGGAATTTCTTGTGTTAAGAGGAATGATTTTAATAAAAACCATAACTTAGGTTCAACCAGTAATGGACTAATATGGAGAATTAAAACTCCATTTTCAAGGTTGCATATTTCACCCTGAATGAAGGTTAATTCTTCTTTACCTAATAGGTTTATACGACCGAATAATTTCTGTTGGTCAAAATTCTGTAATGTTAATAAAGGTTGTTTTCCTTCGTAACATGATTCGATTACAGCTTGTGCTGTGTGCCAAAATTGAGCATTTATCAAAAGAAGACGTTGTGGTAACTGCAAAAAATGCTCTGCAACCTGTGATACGACAGGAAAAAGTGACAGCCAATTTGGAATAACGTCCACTGGATTGGTCAATGTTGGTAAAAAATCAGTTGTGCACTGAGAAGGGGATAAACAAGGTGTTTTATGTGGAATTGGAGCTGATTGATTATTTTCCAAAGTGCGGACTCTAAGTTATTGAAGTTGATAAGCAGTGAAGATTGTACACTGTAACCGGAGGGAAAAACAGTGTTCGACAAAGCACTATTAAAGCAATTTTAGCAATTGAATAGAGATTTTAAGTCTTTAATTCTTAAAATCACTTAAAGAACGCAGTTATTTAAAAGATCATGACATCTGGAATTAAAATTAAACCTGAAGTTTTAGGTACTATCTCAACTACGTACTGAAAAACTGACTTTGAAATATTCACAAACTATTGGTTATATTTACACTACATTTTTAAGCGGCAATAAAAAAACACTAAATCATGGGTATTTATTAATTTACTTCATTAAGAAAATTTTTCTCTAACAACGAAAGCTACCATTAGTGTCATAATCTATTTTACTATTGGGATTGTAATTTATAGTGAGTAGACTTGACAAAAAAGACGCATTTATATTAATAGCAATTTTATTAAATAGTCGCACTATTTTGCGAGTTAAAGCAACTTAGTTATGCATTGAGGCTGTAGAATTTATCGAAAATGAAAATGACAGTTTAAAATTTATGTGCGGAGAGCGCGTAAAAAGAGTTTTTTAGCAGGAAACTGCCTCAGATTTCACGTAGAAACGTATTTTGAGGCTTAATTATTACCCAACACATGGATGAGGTGTAGGGGAGTCCAATTATCTATTTAGGTAAATTTAAGCCTTATCTCAAGTCGTTTTTCTTACAGAAATGTAGATTACATAGTTGATTTTATTTCTGTAACTACTTGTTCTTAAATGTGAATGGTACTTAAAATAAGTCTATTTAATATTTTTTATTATCAACTATGTGTTTTTTGTTCGAAGTTATAGTCGGTACTTGTTATATCGTTGTTTTTGGTATTTATTCTCACAATTAGGGCAACGCTGAATTGTTGGTGACACTGCAAGTAAGTCGAAGGATAATTCTATTTCGCAGTCTGAACATAAACCAAATAACCCTAATTCAATGCTGACTAATGAAGCATTAACTCTTTTTAATTTTTCAATATTACTAGAGTGATTAAGGCTATCTATGGTTTGTGAGAATTCAATTAATTCACCTGTTGATAAATTTGTTAATTTTTTAACTACAAGTTGATCGCTAGTATGGTCGGAAGTATTAAATATATTATTGATCATTAAGCGAATTTGAGCCTGCTGAATATTTAATTCTTCTTTAAATTGGGCAAGTTGTGTTTCATTTAACTGCGACATAGCATTCTCATTTTTTAATTAATATCGGTTAATACTTTATTAACCGATATTAATGAGAATATAGCGTATTGGTAATGATTTAGATCAACTTATCTAATCGCTAAGGGTTATTGTCATCATTATTTTTCAGATTGATTGTAAAATAAGATCACCATTTTTTCTTATCTTGGAAAAGAACATCAAGATCATTTTGTTTCTCGTCATCCTTCGCTTTTATTGCGGCTAACTCTTGATCGTTATGCTCTGTTAAATAAGTTTTTATCTCAGCTTTTACACTCTGTAATTGTTGCAGTTTTTTATCTAAGTAACTATCTTTGTCCGGTATATTTGCCAAAATCTTGAGCAGTTTATTAATCATTTGGTTTGCACTACCAAATTGATTCGCATTTTTGGCATCCATAATACGTTTCACCCCATTCTCAAGGTTGATTTTTAACTGCATTATTTCTAAGCGTTGATCTTCTCCTACAAAAGTTTGCGTATTGATTTTACCTTTCGCATGTTCTGAACGCAGTACCGCTCGAATTTTTTTAGTGACTTGTAATAAAGCTATAGCTTCTTTGTCGTTTTCTGGTGTACGGAAAACACTTTCGTCAGGTGGCGTGTAATTAGCATTAATTTGTTGGACTTGTGTATCAGTATTTTTTAGATGATCTCGTACTGTATTATTAGGGCTACTTTTAAGTATTAATAATAGAGCATTACGAATACGGTTTTGTAAAATTAATAATAACGACTTACTAAAAGGCATACGGGTTGCGTTTAAAAGTAATTCATCAACTTCAGTAATAACAGCACGTTGTTTACTCACCGCTATTCGCTTCTCCGCTTCAATTTTCTGTTTGTATTGCTGAACTACATTGTGGCCAATCACGACAAAAAATAGTAATCCAACAAGTGTTAAAATAATGGGAAATAACATAAGTTCTCATTTAAAATATAAGGCAAGGTTAGTTACAAAACCATAGTTTGCATCAAGGCAAGCGTAAGGTAAATATACTTCCGCATGTTTGTTGTTTATTTTCCAACAATATGTGACCTTGTAGCTGCTTACTTTTATGCTCCGCTGCTATTTTCTTTGCAAATAACAAGCCAAGTCCACTTCTACCTTTAATTGCATTAAATTCAGCCTGTGTATTTTCACTGACTGCAAGCATATGTTCAGGGTAGCCTTCACCATCATCATCTACTTGAATATTAAGGTAATTATCTGCAAAAAAAGCACGTAAAATAATCTCTTTTTTACTATGACGGAGTGCATTAACAAAAATATCACAAATTAAATAGGTAATTAAATCCCTATCGAAATATCCAAGTAATTGATCATCCACTTCAAAAGTGATTTTTACATCATGACAATTAATATATAGCTCATTTTTATCAATCACTTCAATTAAAATATCAGCAACACAATGCTCTTCAATATAAATGGGCAATGAGTTTTGTTCGTCACGATATAATGCGAGTAATTGCAGTAATGTGCCGTTAATTCTAGACGTTTGATAATGTAAATCAGCAAAATCTTTATGTTGTTTGTCTGTTAAATTATCTGCACAGTCTAATATTTCAATTGATTGTTGAAGCATAAAAAGAGAATTTTTCATGTCATGTACAGTAGTTGCTAAAATAGTACTAAAATCAAGTGTCTCTTCGTTGTCCATATTTCTCTCGTAGGCTATTGTTATATTTTTATTAAATTACTATTTAAGTATTATCGAACTGAGTATTAAACTAGGACTGCGAATCTAATAGAACTCTGATAAACTTAAACTTAAAATTATACTCTAATTAAAAATAGCATAACTATTGGCAAATATATGAAATTACAACAATTGCGTTATATCGTTGAAGTGTTAAATCATAACCTTAATGTATCAGCGACAGCTGAAAGCCTATTTACTTCGCAACCAGGTATCAGTAAACAGGTGCGAATGTTAGAAGACGAGTTAGGTATTCAGGTTTTCGAACGCAGTGGTAAACACCTTACTCAAGTTACCCCTGCGGGTAAAGAAGTCATTCGCTATGCATCTGAAATTTTAGGGAAAGTTGAAAGTATTAAGTCTGTCGCAAGGCAATATACTCAACCAGATCAAGGTACGTTGAATATTGCCACTACGCATACCCAAGCACGTTATGCATTACCTGAAGTTATTCAGGGGTTCATTAAACGTTACCCCGACGTTTCATTACATATGCACCAGGGGACGCCAACACAAATTAGTGAGTCTGTCGTAAAAGGTAAAACTGACTTTGCCATTGCTACGGAAGCGATGCATCTTTACGAAGACCTTATTATGTTGCCTTGTTATCACTGGAATCGGAGTGTTATTGTACCTAAGGATCATCCCCTAGC
>Ga0315339_1003233_pt1 | contig 11590 bp, 10 predicted proteins | sample ASW17metaG_FD_204514 | JGI IMG/M metagenome (GOLD analysis project Ga0315339, IMG submission 204514) | Ammonia-oxidizing marine archaeal communities from Pacific Ocean, United States - ASW #17 | ecosystem: Environmental > Aquatic > Marine > Oceanic | place: USA: California | collected 2016-12-05
GCGCTCGAAGAAGTCGAGCAGCACCGAGACGTCTTCTCGAGTGGCGGGTCGGCGGTAGGCTCGACGCGCCATCCGTGACAGGATCCGCTCGGCGCACGCTTCTTCTCGGGTGCCCGCCTCGGGGCGGCACACGAAGATCTCGTCGCGGCTCGGCGTCTCCCCCACCGTCCCGGTGGTCTCGTACGGACCCCCGATCTGGAGCGAGTGCACGCTGGCATAGCCCATGTAGATCTGGTCGTTCGTGAGCACCCGCCCTCTCTGAAGCGGCTGTGGCAACAACTCCGGCTCCCACTGCTCTCTGATGAACGAGACCCCGACCACCGCGGGCCCGGCCTCGACGGTCACCCGCGTCTCCAGGTGCGCATCGCCGCGGGTCTGCATGTACTCCTCCCACGCTGGGGCGCCGAACGAGCCCGGCTCTCCGGAGCCGGCGTAGCTGGCGGCGGCGGGCCTCGCGTCGAGCGCGCCGCCGCCCACCGTGAAGCGGTCGACGAGCGCGCCATCGAGCCGGAGGTCCAGCTGCTGCTGCCAACCCATGCCCATCAAGTAGTCCTGATACTGGCGACGTAGCCGGACCTTGAGCAGGTACTCACCATCCACCGGAAAATCATATCGCACGGCGATTCCGCCGCGAGACCCGAACGGGAGGTCTTCGGCCTGCCGTTGGTCCTGGACCACGTGCAGCGGGATCTCGAAGGTCTCTACCCCGGGAGCCACGGGAGGTAGGCCCGTGGCCAGGCGCGTCACTTGTCGTGCCACCGACATGTAGCGCTCCATATGGGTGGTCGTGATCGACAGCGCGTTGGCGAAATTGTCGAAGCTGCCGTCGGCCGTCTCGTCACCCGGTAGTAGCTCCTGAACGTCTACCTCGAGCGCGAACAGGTCGTTGATCGCGTTGTTGTACTCCAACCGATTGAGGCGATGCATCGGATTCGTCGTGCCCGGTTTGGGATCGGCTGCCGCTGCGGCCCGGTCGAGTTCCGTCTCCAGCCAGTTCGCCACGAGGTCGTATGCGTTCGGGCTCGGTCGCCGCTCGTCTCCGGGCGGCATGGTCCCGGTCCGCAGCTTCCGGATGACCCTCTCCCACGCGTCTGACGCGGCGCTGGGCTCTGCCACGTCCAATATGTCGAGGGCCAACCCGCCGGTCAGACGCCGCTCGTTGTGGCAGCGCACGCAGTACTCGTCCAGCACGTCCCGCACGTCGTCGAGGTCGCTCTGGTAATGGCGCGGAGTCGTTGCCGGAGCGGCGAGCGAAGGTCCGGCGACGGTCGTCAGCGATCCGAGCACGACCATTGCGACTCCGACACCGAGCACGAGTGCCGCGAGGGACGCGTGACCGGCGGTGGACCGTTGCGCCTTCATCAGTCGTGATCTCGCGCGTGCGCTTCGACCCGCTTCACTTCCTCGCGGGCATGATCTTGACGGAGCGCGCGGTTCTCGGCGCGGAGGCCAGCGGTGGCGCGTGCCTGCGTGCCCTGCGAACTCACCGCGGACCTCGACATGATCCGCTCCAACTCCGCGCTCCCGCACGCGAAGCATCTCGGCTGGGGCGCGGCCTCCAGCACCAGGTGCTCCAACTCGTTGCCGCACGCACGACAACGGTATTCGAAGATGGGCATAGGATCACCCGCAGGATCCAGGGTACGACTGAGAATAGCTCCTGGCGCTGGAACGGGCCACGCCGGTGGCCGCCGACTCAGCGCATGGGTGAAAAGTCCGTGGGATCGAGGAAGACGCTCGTAAGGCCCGAGATCAACCGCCCGTCCCGCTGAGACTCCTCCGCCACGGTCCGCCACTCCGGGTCTCCGCCGAATCTGCGCCAGCTCTCTTGAGCGGCTTCCCTGGAATCGTGGGCCAGCAGATAGGTCAATGTATTCTCAGAGAGCGGCTCGTCCTGGTACACCCAGTACCCGACGTTCGTCATGCCATGATTTTCGAAGATCCGGAGCGTGTGGTCGCGAAAGCGGGCGAGTAGGTCGTCCAGTTTCCCCTGGTTTGCCGTATACGTTCTCAGCTCGTAGACCATGTTGGCCTGGACGACCGGGATGGGGCTCGCAGAAGCCTCGGAAACGAGCGCACCCGTCTTGGCGCTCCCGAGCAGGTAGCCCGCGCCGAACAGGATCGTCATGAGGCCCACCTGCAGAAGTCGTTTGGCATCCATCGTCTTCTTCCTTTTCGAGGTCGTGCAGCAATTTCCGTCCACCGCATGTTGTGGGCGCACACCGCGTGGGAACAGGGGCGACAGGCCCGGTGAAGCCGCGTGGCCCCACTGGCCGATACTAAGAACAGGCTTCAGGCGGCTTAACAGCAGGCATGAGGAACACGGAATGAGACACGGTGCAATAGCGCTCCACCGCAGACTGATCACCAAGTTTGTGGCTATGGCCCTGTTCTTCTTTTTGGTGCCCCAGGCGATCACCTATGTGCTCTCGTCGCGGAGTATCTCGGCCATGCTTCTGGAGATCCTCAGAGTCAGCCTCGAGGAAAAGTCTTTCCTGGTAGGCGCCGACATCGACCGGTTTTTCTCCAGCGCGAGCGTGACGGACTATCTGTCGAAGCCGGTCGACAAGGACGCCCTGCTCGAAGTGCTCACGAAGGTGGCAGCAGCCGTCCCCGATTGATCGGTCGAGACGCGTGGGTCCCTTCGCTCCGCGTCACAGCCCCAATTCGCGGATCATCTGATCACGCATCACGAATTTCTGGATCTTGCCGGTCACGGTCATCGGGAACGAGTCCACGATCTTCACATAGTGGGGGATCTTGAAGTGGGCGATCTGCCCCTGGCAGAAGTCCTGGACGTCCTCAGTCGTCGCCGACGTGCCATCCCGGAGCTTGATCCAGGCGCACAACTGTTCCCCGAATCTCTCATCGGGAACGCCGATGACCTGAACGTCCTCGATGTCGGGATGGCCGTACAGGAACTCCTCGATCTCACGCGGATAGACGTTTTCGCCGCCGCGGATGACCATGTCCTTGATGCGCCCCACGATGCAGCAATAGCCCTCGCCGTCAACCGTCGCGAGGTCGCCGGTGTGCATCCAACCGGCTGCATCGACGGCCTCGGAGGTACGCTCCGGATCGTCCCAGTAACCCAGCATGACGAGGTAGCCACGGGTGCACAATTCACCCCGCTCACCGGCCGGGACGATCCTGCCCTCCTCGTCGATGACTTTGACCTCCACGTGCGGATGCACGCGACCGACGGTTCCGACTCGCCGATCGAGGGGATCGTCCGGCGCGGTTTGGAAGCTCGCGGGGCTCGTCTCCGTCATGCCGTAGGCGATGGCGACCTCTTCCATGTGCATCTCGACGATCACGCGCTTCATCACCTCTGTGGGACACGGGCTGCCGGCCATAATGCCGGTGCGCAACGAAGAGAGGTCGTAGGACTCGAAGTCCGGGTGCTCCAGCTGCGCGATGAACATGGTCGGCACGCCGTACAGCGTGGTGCAGCGCTCTTCGCTCACGGTCGCCAACACGGCGCCCGGTTCGAAGCCCTCCGACGGATAGACCATCGTCGCCCCGTGCGTGATCGCGGCTAGGTTGCCGATCACCATGCCGAAGCAGTGATAGAGCGGCACCGGGATGCAGATGCGGTCTTCGTGCGTGAGCCCGAGCGCCTGCCCCACGAAGTAGCCGTTGTTGAGGATGTTGTGGTGGGTGAGGGTCGCGCCCTTCGGTAGGCCGGTGGTGCCGCTGGTGAACTGGATGTTGATCGCTTCGTCGAATTGGAGCGTCTCGGCGATCGTTCTCAGCCGGAGCGCGTCCTCGCTCGTGCCCGCTTCCATGAGGTCCTCGAAGCGCATCATTCCGGCCTCGTCTTGCGAGCCGAGGTGGATCACGAAGTCGAGCGCGGGGAACCTTGCCGACTGGAGGCTCGGCCGCGGGTCGGCCCGTGGCACTCCCGGCTCGGCCTCGTCCAGTTCTGGCACCAGCTCTCGCAACATGCCTAGGTAGTCGCTGGTCTTGAAGCTCGTCGCCGTAATGAGCGCTCGGCAGCCGACTTTGTTGAGCGCGTACTCGAGCTCGGAGAGGCGGTACGCGGGATTGATGTTCACGAGGATCAGTCCGGCCTTGGCCGTCGCGAACTGAGTGACCGTCCACTCCGCGTTGTTCGGTGACCAGATGCCGACGCGGTCGCCGGGCTCGAGGCCTAGGGACACCAGGCCCACGGCGCACCGGTCCACTCGTTCGCGAAGCTCCGCGTAGGTCCAGCGAATCGATTGGTGGCGCACCACGAGCGCCTCCCGCGCCGGATATCGTTCGGCGGCGCGGTCGAAATGGCGACCGATGGTCGTGTCCAGGAACGGCGTGGACGAAGCGCCGTGCATGTAACTATGCGTAAGAGGCGCCATCAGAAGGTCGAGACCAGTGCGCGCATGCGGCGCTTGGTGGCCTCGTCCGGTATGCGTCCGAAACCGGCCTGGATGTTCTCTTCCATATGCTCCGGGTTTGTCGTCTCGGTCAACACACAGGTGACCGCCGAGTGAGCGAGAATGTATTTCAGTGAGAATTGTGACCAGGCGGCGCAGTCGAAATCGGCTGCCCACGGGGGTAGCTCCTGGCCGCTGACCCTTCCGAAATATGTACCGTTCATGAAAGGCCGGTTGATGATGACGGCGATGCCCAGATCCTGGGCGAGCGGCAGCAGGCGCTCTTCGGCGCGGGGTTCCATCACCGAATAGTTGACGTGCACGAAGTCGGGCGCTTCCGTCCTCATGAACGCCTCGAGGCGCTCGAAGTTGCGGTACGAGGAGACCGTCGCGCCGATGTAACGCGTCTGGCCCGTTTCCTTCCATTCGCGTAGGCGGGGCCAATGCGCCTCGAGGCCGCGCAGGCTCTCCACCTGAACGAGATCGAAGGGAGGGGGGCCGAACAGTCGCTGAGTCTGCCGCATCTGCTGGATACCGGTCTCAGCGTCGGGTGTGTTGATTTTCGTGGCGAGGAAGATGTTGTCCCGGATGGAAGGGTCCGCAAGCACGCGTCCAAATTCGGCGTCGATGGCCTCCGGTCGGATCGACGTGTCAACGACGCGTCCGCCGTGTTCGAGAAGCATCCGCAGTACGGCGGCGACAGGCTCTGTGCCCTCGGTGGGGATCTCGAGCACCGGCTTCGACGATCCCAGGCCGATGATCGGCAGAGCTTCACTGGTCCCGGGGATGGGCCTCGTAGGTAGAGCTTCTTGCGAGAGCGCCCACGTGGGCCTGCCCAGCATCAGGCCGAGTCCGCCGAGCTGGGCCAGAAAGGCGCGTCGGGTCGTTTCGCTGATTGTGGCCATTCTGCCTCGCGTCCGGGGTTACCGGTGTTCCTGGGTGTCTTCTTGGGCGTTCCGTACCCGCCGCGACGGATCACACCTTCCCAGATGAGCCCGTGAGGGGATTGATGGCAAGAGCGTGCATTTGCGCATCCTCAGTGGTTCGCTATGGTATCGAGATGGTCCGTATGGCGATGATGCGTGCATTCCTGATGCTCGGTGTCTCGGCGCCGCTCTCCGTGAGCGCCCAGGCGGGGAATCCGTACGAGGGAGACCGGACAGCCATGCGTTTGGGCTCTGCCCTCTATGGGACCCGGTGCGCCGAATGCCACGGTGCCGACGCGAAGGGCATCAGTGGTCCTGACCTGACGCTGCTCTGGGCGGACGGCACCAGCGACGACCACGTGTTCGAGGTTGTACGCTCGGGGGTGTCCGGCAGCATCATGCCGTCCAGCTCCGCGCCCGACCGAGAGCTCTGGGCCATCGTGGCCTACCTCCGGGGCATCAGCACCGTGTCGCCATTCGAGAATGATTCCGGGGACGCCTCGCGAGGCCAGGAATTGTTCTCAGCGACGTGCGCCCGCTGTCATCGCGTCGATGGTGACGGTGGGCATTTGGGCCCCGACCTGTCTCGAATCGCGGTGATCCGATCGCGCGAGATGTTGATTCGCTCCATTCGCGATCCCAGCGCGTCCGCCGCCGCAGGCTACCGCGCGGTGACTGTAGTGACGCGAGACGGGCGCCGCATCCGCGGTGTCACCAAGGGCGAGGACGCGTTTTCACTTCAGGTAGTCGATACGCGGGAGCGGCTCCAAGGATACCTGAAAGTCGATCTTCAGGAATTTACGCACGAGGAGCGATCGCTGATGCCCGAGTTCGGTCCAGAGCGCCTCAGTGATGCGGAGCTCGATGACGTTCTTCGATATCTAGGCACGTTACGACAGGCTGGTGCACGGTGAGAGGTGGGGTCTGATGCTGCTCGCAAGATTTGGGCTGATCGCCGTGTTGGCGGCGGGGGTCGCGGTCAGTCCTACACACCTCATGGGCCAGGCGGGTGACGACGGGGTCACGTACGCGGACCTGCTCCAGGGCCTGTCCGATCCGGCGAGCTGGCTGACTTTTTCCGGTGACTATAGTGGTAGACGCCATAGTCCGCTCACGCAGATCACTCCACAAAACGTGCACCGGCTCGCCCCCGTCTGGACCTTCCAGACCGGGACGATGACGCGAGGGCGTGGTTTCGAGACCACGCCGCTCGTTCTGGATGGTGTGCTCTACGTGACCGGGTCGAACAACTTCGCATGGGCGCTCGACGCCAGGACGGGGCGACGTTTCTGGGAGTATCGGCGCAACCTTCCGGACGACCTGACGTACGGTGCGAGCGCGCCGGTCAATCGCGGGTTCGGCCTACTCGGGGATCGTCTCTTCATGGTGACGCTCGACGCCCACTTGGTCGCGCTCGATCGCAAAACCGGAAGGGTACTATGGGAGATTGAGCTCGCGGACTACCACATAGGGTATTCTGCGACGATGGCCCCTCTCGTGATCGACGGAAAAGTCATCGTCGGGATCTCTGGCGGCGAGTACGCGACGCGCGGGTTCGTCGATGCATACGATCCGGAGACGGGCGAACGGATCTGGCGGTTCAACACGGTGCCCGGGCCCGGTGAGCCCGGCAGCGAGACCTGGCCGGACGATCCGGAAATCCTGGCCCGTGGTGGCGGCGGCACATGGATGACGGGCAGTTACGATCCAGAGCTCGATCTCATTTATTGGGGCACGGGCAACCCGAATCCGGACTACTACGGCGACGACCGCCTCGGAGACAACCTTTATACGAACTCGATCGTGGCGCTCGAAGCGCAAACGGGCAGGCTGCGTTGGCACTACCAGTTCACACCTCACGACGTACACGACTGGGACTCCAACCACGTACCGGTTCTGGCCGACATCGTGTTCGACGGGGAGCCACGCAATGTGGTGATGGTCGCGAACCGCAATGGCTTCTTCTACGTGCTCGACCGCACCACGGGTGAGCTGCTGCTCGGAAAGCCCTTTACCGAAACGACATGGGCGCGCGAGATCGGGAGTGACGGGCGACCCATCGTGCTCAACGATGGCAGCAAGGGATGCCTGCCGGACCCCTGGGGCAGCACCAACTTCATGCCGCCCTCGTTCAATCCCGAGCTGGGCCTGTTCTTCGTAACCGCGAGGGAGACGTGCGCCACCTTTGCGCCGCAGGAGCCGGAGTTCGTCACAGGCCGGTCGACGTTCGGGGGGGTCGTTTGGATCGACCGGGACCACTGGTACAGTGCGCTGCGCGCGATCGACGTTCAGACCGGCGAACGCATGTGGGAATTCCGCTACCCCTCGGCCACGATGGCTGGGGTCCTGACGACGGCGTCCGGCCTCGTCTTCGGTGGAGATCACGAAGGAAACTTCATCGCGTTCGAGGCTAGCGGCGGCGAGAACCTCTGGCACTACCAGACCGGCTCTCGAATCTGGGGTGCCGCCGCTATGACCCACATGATCGATGGGCGGCAGCACGTGTTGATCCCTTCCGGGACCACGCTCGTGGCGTTCGCCCTGCCGGAGAACCGGCCGTAGCGTCCCGGGAGAGTCCTTCGCCACCGCTGTCAGATGCAGTTGAAACACTTGCGATGAGCCATGCTCCGGCTCATCGTAACTGGTGGCTTTTGCACGTTGTTGCCTCGACGTCGATGGAGACTTTGCGATGAACGCCAAACAGTTCACCTTCTCGGTCACGGCCCTTCTGATCTTGTCCGTCGCGGTCGGCGCTCAGGAGCACGACGCCAGCGTCGCCAATCACCAGCCGCACCTCTACGCGGCGGCGGACTTCGGCATCAATCCCGAGTCCGTCACCTTCAGCAGGGACATTGCTCCGATCCTCCAGCGCAGCTGCCAGAGCTGCCACCGGATGGGTGGTGGGGCCCCGATGTCGTTGGTCACCTACGACGAAGCGAGGCGGTACGGCCGCAGAATCGCGCGCCGCACGGCCATGAGGGATCGCATGGGTGCGATGCCCCCGTGGTTCGTGGAAAAGGACATCGGAATCAACGCGTTCAAAGACGATTACTCGCTCAGTGATGTCGAGCTTGCCAAGATCCAGGCTTGGGCGGACAACGGGGCTCCAGAGGGTGATCCGGCCGACATGCCGGAGCCGCTCGCGTTCGATGTGGATATGGGATGGACTATCGGCGCGCCCGACCTGATCCTCCGGTCGCGGGACATGACGATGCCGGCCGTCGGGCCCGACCGCTGGGGAGACATCGGCTTGGTGCCCACCGGCCTCACGGAAGATAGATACGTGGCGGCGGTTCAGGTGCGAGAGGTCAACGACATCCCGGACGATGCCCAGAGCGGCACGGTGGGCGGTCGGTACCTCTTCCATCACATGACGTACTCGAGTGGCGTCCTGAGCGAAGACGGGACGGAGGCGACGCAACGGAGAACGAGTTGGCCGATCCACGAAGTCGGGCGCAACGCGGATGTCTTCCCCGTGAAGGCCGGCCGGCTACTTCCCGCCAATTCGGCTCTACATCTGGGTGCTTCTCACCTGCACTCGAACGGCCGGGAGGCCACCGCGTATCTCGAGTTCGGTTTCAAGTTCTTTCCGGTAGGCTATGAGCCCGAGTACGTGAATCGCGGCCCCCGCCTCGGCAATGGCATCGACATCGACGTCGCGCCGAACAAAGCCAACCAGGAGTTCCATTCGTACCAGGTGCTCGAGCAGCATACCAAGATCATCGCCTTCGAACCGCATTTGCACGCTCCGGGCGTACGCATGTGCATGGAGGCGATCTGGGGACACAACCAGTTCACGCTCAACTGTGTCGGGTACGATCACAACTGGGTGAAGCAGTACGTCTACGAGGACGATGCGGCGCCGTTGTTGCCCAGGGGCACGATTTTGCACGTGATCGGCTTTCTCGACACCACGGAAGACAATCCGAATCTCGCGGATTCCAGGAATTGGGCCGGCGGTGGTCGGCGCTCGGTCTCCAACATGTTCATAGACCTCGGCTATTCCGTCACGCTCACCGAAGAGCAGTTCCAGGCGGAGATGGCGGGGCGACGAGCGATGATGAAGAGCAGGAACGACTACGACGTCGGGTGCCCGCTGTGTTGGGCCCCGACCGTGGTCACGGAGCAGGGTACGAACGGGTCCTCCAACGAGGCTCCGCCGGCTGGTGCCCCAACCGGTGGAAGGGACGACCTGTGACGCTTGCCGTGAGTCATCACCGCATGCCTGGGCGAGGGCGCAGGCCCCGCGCGTGGCGGCTGTGGCTCGCTCCTCTGGCAGCTTTGCTGCTGGTCCAGTCGGCTGACGCCCAAACCCGGTTCATGTATCTGCGCGGCCAGACCGTTTCGCCCGCCTTCGAGGGGTGGTGGCCGAACGAGGACGGTTCGCTGACGATGTTCATGGGGTATATGAACTCCAATTGGGAGCAGGAATTCGATGTGCCAATAGGGCCCGACAACTACTTCGCGTTCACGGAGCCCGCAGGGCTCGACGACATCGAGGTAGAGTGGTTCGATCAGGCCACCGCGGACCAAGGCCAGCCGACGCACTTCTACCCGCGGCGCAATCCCTTCCTCTTCACCATCCGTGTCCCTGAGGACTTCGGGTCCAAAGAACTCGTGTGGACACTCAAGACCAACGGGATGAAGCACCGCGCGTATGCCTCACTCGCGCCCGACTACCGCATCGACCCACAGGTGATCTCCACGGAAGTGGGAGGGAACTACGGGAGTCTCAGCGACGCGCTGCGCACGAACATCCCGCCGGAGATCGAGATCGAAGGGGGTATGGATCGCAGCGTCGGCGTGGGCGAGCCGCTCACGTTGGTCGTGACGGCCAACGATCCGGACAACCTGCCTGGCCGGCGGATGCGCGGAGGTACGCCGACAACGCTCGCTGCGTTGTACCGGCCCCCGTCGTCGATCGTGGCGATCAGCGGACCTGGCCTGCGGGTGTCGTGGATCGTCTACCGAGGGGATGCCGAGCGGGTGACGTTCGCGCCGGAGCAGATGAAGACGTGGACGGACACTCGGGTCTGGGGCAACTCTCCTTGGTCGCCTCCGTGGGCTATTCCCGAACCGCCCATGGATGGCAAATGGGTCGCGCAGACCACTTTTGATGAGCCGGGAGAATACGTGCTCCGACTCGTGGCGAGCGACGGCTCCATGTTCACGTATGAGAATGTCACCGTCACGGTGAAGCCGATCGCAGACTCGGACCAAGGAAAGTGACATGAACGCAGGGGACGGAAAGGCGTTGCACGTCGTGCTCGCACTGGCACTCATGGGGCTCGGGGTCGTCGGGTTCTCGCTCCTCACCGATCCCGTGGAGTCGTTGGCGCAGCAGCAGAGTCGCTTCATGGGTGGCAACCCATCCATTGTGGACAGCGAGGAAGTGACAACGCTGCGCCTGCTTTTCCCCGCGGGTAGCCGCTCCAATTGGCACTCGCACACCGATGGCCAGCTGCTGATGGTTGAGGAGGGGGGCGGGCGGACCCAGGTGCGCGGGCAGTCCCTCCAAGTGATGGAGCCGGGCCAGCCCTGGTGGACGGATGCGGGCGTCGAGCACTGGCACGGTGCTGGGCTCGAGCAAGACGCGCTTCAAATGACCATCTACAGCGGGACCGTTACCTGGCTGGAGCCGGTGAGCGACGACGTATACGGAGCGGCTCCCGGGAGGTAGGACGCGCGGCCATTCCCCTCCATGGCGTCTATCGGGATGTCGTCTAGGGCGCTTGCGGGTCGCCCCGCTCGGCCTTGAGTTGTGCGATAGCTCGCTCGTGTTCAGCCAACAAGTCCGGCTCGAAGCTCGCGCCGGACCTGCGCGCGTGCGCCGCCGAGCGGATTCGCGTCGAGTTTCCCGCCTCGCGGGCGGTCTGCAGTCCACTGAGCCAAATCCGGGCCTCGCCAAGAAACGACTCGATGAGTTCGTCAAGGCAGACGCACAATGGTTGCAATCGGCGTGTTGGTATCATGCACCGCTTGCTCGCATCACGGCGATCCGGACACACGGCGGTGATCGGCGGGCCGGGTGTGCACGGGGAGAGGCATCCGGCCTAAGTTCTTCCCAATGAACGACCCAACCCAACCCGTATGTATCATCGGAGCCGGCCCCGGCGGCCTCCTGGCCGCTGCGGCCATCAAGAAACGGGGCATCCCCTTCGAGATCTTGGACGCTGGCCGACAGGTCGGCGGCATCTGGGATATCGATCGAGACGAAACGCCGATGTACGAGTCGGCCCACTTCATCTCGTCGCGCACGCTCTCGGGCTTTTGGGACTTCCCCATGCCCGA
>Ga0315339_1003234_pt1 | contig 11588 bp, 12 predicted proteins | sample ASW17metaG_FD_204514 | JGI IMG/M metagenome (GOLD analysis project Ga0315339, IMG submission 204514) | Ammonia-oxidizing marine archaeal communities from Pacific Ocean, United States - ASW #17 | ecosystem: Environmental > Aquatic > Marine > Oceanic | place: USA: California | collected 2016-12-05
TCTATGCGAGCACCTTTGGACACATAACCGTCTACCACCTTCACCAGAGAGACAACGCCCACGTAGCTATCGAACCACGAGTCGATGATGAGCGCCTGAAATGGAGCATCCAGTGCGCCCTGAGGCGGTGGTATCGAGCGAACGATCTCTTCCAGGAGTTCCTCCACTCCCTCCCCGGTCTTCGCACTGATTTGGATCTCACGCTCAACGCTCAGCCCGATGATCTCCTCTATCTCCCTTACGACACGATCCGGCTCGGCGGCCGGCAGGTCGATTTTGTTGATTACGGGAAGAACTTCGAGGCCCTGCTCTATTGCGGTGTAGCAGTTGGCAACGCTCTGCGCTTCCACGCCTTGGGCCGCATCCACAACCAGTAACGCACCGTCGCAGGCAGCGAGAGAGCGGGAGACCTCATAAGAGAAGTCCACATGGCCCGGCGTATCAATGAGATTCAGCTGATAAGTGTGGCCATCCGCCGCGCAATACTCCAGCGAGACGCTTTGCGCCTTTATGGTAATCCCCCGCTCACGCTCTAGGTCCATCGAGTCGAGAACCTGGTTACCCATTTCTCGATCCGACAAACCACCGCACAACTGGATCAACCGATCGGCGAGCGTCGATTTACCGTGGTCGATGTGCGCGATGATGGAGAAGTTTCGGATCCGTTCCATGGCCGAAGAGAGTGGCGGCAGGAGAGAAATTATACCCGAACGTGACCGAACACCCGTTCATCAAGCTCGCGGGCGAGATAACGCTCGAGCGCAGCGATTTCGAGTGGGTAACCGGAGAGCTCCTCCTTGCCGGCGGTCAAGATCGGAATTCTCAAACCGAAACGCTTCTTGAACTCGATGCCCTCATCGATATTGACGACTTCGAGTCGGGCTCGTCCCTCAATAAGTGGGGCAAATTCCCCCCTCCAGGCGCTCCCACAGGTGACATGTGGGTCGACTATAGAGTCGTAGCGTCTTCATGGCCCGTTAGCCAGAACGGGCCGAACAAGGTTAGAGGGATGCATAGTTAGGGCGCTGTCAGTGAGGTGGCTATTGTCTCGACTGTTCTCATGGGCACTTCACCGATTGCGGTAACCTGACGGCCGTTGAGAGAGAGCGAGAAAGCGTTAGAGCTGCCGACTCTTGAAAACCCTGCAGCGAGTTCCGGCTCGCTATTGGGATTCTCTATAAACACTGAAACGATCGCGAGACCATCAGAATAAACCAAGTGCCCCACCGGATACTCGGAGCCGGCCATGGGCTTCTGAGTTGCTACCGAAAGTCTAAAGCCACCCGGCAGGCGCGAGGCCCGCCATTGGAGGGCCTCCTCTGTCAGCGCGGCTTCCGGCGCCCTAACAACCGTAAAACCGTCGGCATCGATCGTGGGCTCCAGCGCGGAAAGCGGAATTTCGTCCGAGATCTGAATTCGCGTGAAAAGGATCTGCTCGATCGTGCCCCCCTGGTTATCGCGGAGCTGAGATTTCAGCGGCATGACCGTTTCGGTATCCAACCACAGGATGTATCCGTAGCGGAACTCATCTCTCGGCTGAATGGCGACGATCTGGGTCTCGCGGTCTGCTACGCGCTCCGTGCCCAGGAGCGAGAAATCGTAATGCTGCTGCAGATCCTCCGAGTAGCTCGGTAGCGCCGAAACCAGAGGGCTAACATCCCTGCGCTCTTCCATCAATACGATCTGGCGGTCGGGAAGAATAAACTTCACTTCGTCCTCGTGACGAATTATTTCCCGGCCGATGCCGTCCATAGAGACAAGTCGCTCGCTGACGCGCCTGTTGTCGTTCAAATGAACTATCTGGAGCGTCTCAGCTTCACCGCCAATCAGATGAACAAACGTGCCCTCATAACTAAGATCCTCGACCGCGCGCGTCATGCGGTGCAGCCAGGTCTGCGCGTCCTGGGCGAACGCCTGAAATGCAAGGAGCCCTAGCGCTGGGCTAACTAGGCGACCGACTGACACACCACGCCGCATACGTCAGTCCTGCTCGGACCCCGTGCTCACCACGACGAACGTGCCACGATTACCCACCACGTCGGTGTGGATGGACGTGCGTCCGAAGCCCTGAACGTACTCACCATGGGTCACGAGATAGTTGGTCAGGCGAATGGGAGCGGCCAAGGGTTGGTGCGCTGGCTGGGCGTCAATCGAAACCTCCTGGGGCAAACCAAAATTGGTCCGCTCAGCGACCGGCACGACCGACACATCGCTCGCCAACAATCCTTCGCCTTGCGTCGTGTTTCGGTTCAGGTTCGAGAGGGCGAGCAGTGCAACGACCGCGACCGTTGCCGCGATTCCAAACCCGAGGGCAAGCCGCGCGAACCCTCGCGGGACAACCGTCTGACCAAGCCCATGACGAACGGGCACCGGGATTACGCCCAACTCCTTTTGCACGCGGTGTCGCAAAACGTTCGGGTCCGGGGCAAGAATCTCGCCGCGAACCGCTGCGCCGATGGTCGCGTATGACAACGCTTTCTGCCGGAATCCGGGATCACGCTCCATGCGGCGTACCAAAAACTCGCACTCCTCCGCCGATAGCTCGTCGTCAGCAAAGGCCGAGATCTGGTCCTGGATCTGTTCCGTCATAGCATGCTCAAAGTAATGGACTGATGCGCTCGTCTATAGCCTCGCGCGCTCTGAATATCCGCGACCGAACGGTGCCGACGGGGCATTCCATGGTCTGCGCGATCGCCTCATAGCTCATCCCCTCAATTTCGCGCAACAGGATGGCGGTTCGAAGATCCTCGGGTAAGTCCTGAATCGCCTTATTCACAGTTTGGCGGATCTCCTCAGACAAGGTCAGACCTTCCGGCGTATCGATATCCCTGAGCTTTGCGAAGACTTCGTACTGCTCAGGGTCCTGAAGGTCCAAGTCATAACGGATAGGCCGACGCCCCGCGGCGACCAGGTAATTCTTTGCGGTATTGATGGCGATCCGGTAAAGCCAAGTGTAGAAAGCACTGTCCCCTCGAAACGAGGGCGCTGCTCGGTAGGCTTTTATAAAAGCTTCCTGTGACACATCCATCGCTTCCGACGGGTCTCGTACGTATCTCATGATCAGCTTCAGAATCCTATGCTGATACTTGATCACCAGAAGATCGAATGCCGAACGGTCCCCCTGCTGGACTCTCTTTACTAGAGCTAGATCCGCCGCCTTCTCGCTGGGCGGACGGTTCCCGGCAGGTGCCGTCTCACGCTTCTCCATAGACCCCATAACGCACCGAAAGTTCTGCCCTGGCTAGGGCTAGTAGAACGCATGGATACCAACTCTGTTCACATCGTCCTATTCAGTCTAACAGCTATTCGCCCTTCAACTTCACGTAACCGGGTACCGACCGGCCAGCTCAACCCGAAATGCAAGCTAGGCCTTAGCCTCGAGTTGATCCTCAGAAAACACCTAGCGCAGCGCCTCTTGAACATACCTCAGTACGATCCCAAGCCACTAGCCACCATCGAGACTCTCGCCTTCGAAACGGAACTCGGACCACTGAAGCGCGGGAACAGCTCAATCCCCGGTCGCACCACGCAGCGGATCTGGTATCGGCCTAAAAAACCACCACTGCACGTGCAGAACCAGATCACAGAGCGCCGAGAGGGACGCGGCCTAAGTCGAGCGAGACGCACGAATACGGTCAAGGAGCCTTTCGACGTCGGGGTCGGTGGGTTCATGCCGTCCCACAAGGTAGGTATGAAGCTCTGGATCCGGAAGCTCCAGAAGGGTACTGAAACGCCGTTTATCGTCCTTGGAAAGGCTCTCGTAGACGTCTTCGACGAAGCCGATCAGCAGCGCATCAAGCTCCCGCATGCCGCGTCTACAGCGCCATCGGAGCCTCGCAGCCTCTGTGTCCAATGGCTAGTGGCGCCGGGTCGCGATCAGCTTCTTTATTTCAGTGATCGCCTTGGCGGGATTGAGGCCCTTCGGGCACGCCTCAGTACAGTTGAGAATCGTGTGACACCGATAGAGCCTAAAGGGGTCCTCCAGCGAATCGAGACGCTCGCCCGTCGACTCGTCGCGACTGTCTACGATCCAGCGGTACGCCTGAAGCAACGCCGCGGGACCCAGGTATCGGTCTGAATTCCACCAGTAGCTCGGGCACGCCGTCGAGCAACATGCACACAGAATACAAGCGGAGGGATCGTTGATCTTCTCCTGATCCTCCTTTGACTGCAGACGCTCTCGGTCCGGCGGCGGTGGCGTCCGCGCTTCGAGCCACGGCTTGATAGAGGCGTACTGCATGTAGAAGTTCGTGAGATCGGGGACGAGATCCTTAACTACCGGCATGTGCGGAAGCGGATAGATCTTGACGGTACCAATCCCCTCTACCGGCTTTAGACACGCGAGCGTATTCACCCCGTCGATGTTCATTGCGCACGAGCCACAGATACCCTCTCGACACGAACGGCGAAACGTTAGAGTAGAGTCGATCTCGTTCTTAATCTTAATGAGGACGTCGAGAACCATGGGGCCGCAGTCGTCCATGTCCACATCATAAGTGTCAAGGGTTGGATTCGTACCAGAATCCGGGTCGTACCGGTAAACGGAGAAAGTCCGGACATTCTTCGCCCCGGTGTCGACCTGATAGGTCCTGCCAGGCTTTACCCGAGAATTGACTGGAAGCCGGAACTGCGCCATTAACTAATCCTCAATCGCTCCGCGTTCAATAAGTTCGCGCCTTGGGGGGAATCGCCTCAACGTCGTCTGTCAACGTTTCCATCTGTACCGCACGATCTCCGAACCGCGCCTCACCCTCTTCGTTCACCCACACCAGCGTGTGCTTTAACCAATTCTCATCATCACGCTCTGGATAATCTTCCCGCGCCTGAGCACCGCGACTTTCGGTCCGGTGGGCGGCGGACTTGATCGTGCCCATTGCTTGAGTCAACAGATTCTCAAGCTCGAATGTCTCCACGAGGTCCGTGTTCCAGATCAGCGAGCGGTCCGCAACAGACACATCCGAAAAAGCGGCGAAAATCGGCTCTAACAGGTCGATGCCTTCCTGTAGCGACTCTCCAGTGCGAAACACAGCCGCATGGTTCTGCATGACTCTTTGCATCTGGAGGCGGAGCTCCGCGGTCCGCGTACCACCGTTAGCGTGTCGTAGCCGATCGACGCGCTCGACGGCTACCTGCCCGGCACCTTTTTCGAACGGCGCGAACCGATCGCCCGGTTTGATAAGCTCACCGCAACGCATCGCGGCCGCACGACCGAAGACGACCAGATCGATCAGCGAATTGGACCCGAGGCGATTAGCGCCGTGCACCGAGACACAGGCCGCCTCGCCAACCGACATGAGCCCCGGCACAATAATTTCTTCTCCGGCTTTATTGGAGCTGACGAGTTCCCCATGATAGTTCGTGGGGATGCCGCCCATGTTGTAGTGCACGGTAGGAATCACCGGAATCGGATCCGTCGTGATGTCGACACCGGCGAAGATCTTTGCCGTCTCCGCAATGCCCGGCAGGCGTTCCTCGATGACATCCGTACCTAGGTGCTCGAGATGCAGACACACATGATCTTTCTCTGCACCGACACCGCGCCCTTCTCGAATCTCGATGGTAATCGAACGACTGACGACATCGCGAGACGCTAAGTCCTTCGCATTGGGAGCGTAGCGTTCCATGAAACGCTCCCCCTCAGAGTTGGTGAGATAGCCGCCTTCACCCCGAGAACCCTCCGTGATCAGCATGCCAGTCCCGTAGATTCCAGTCGGATGGAACTGCACGAACTCCATGTCCTGTAACGGCAACCCGGCGCGCTGCACCATCGCATTACCGTCACCCGTGCAGATGTGGGCCGATGTGCAGGAGAAGTACGCTCGACCGTAACCACCCGTTGCGAGTATCACCATGTGCGAGCGAAACCGGTGCAGACGGCCTTCCGCAAGATCGAGCGCGACCAAGCCCTTGCACACCCCGTCCTCCATGATCAGATCGATCGCAAAGTACTCGACGAAAAACTCCGCGTCGTGCTTCAACGATTGCTGATAGAGGGCGTGCAACATCGCGTGGCCGGTTCTGTCCGCCGCCGCACATGTCCGCTGAGCGATCCCTTCTCCATAGCGTGTGGTCATACCACCGAACGGACGCTGGTATATTCGTCCATCCTCCGTCCTCGAGAACGGCACCCCGTAGTGCTCGAGCTCGATGACCGAAGCCACCGATTCCTTACACATGTACTCGATGGCATCCTGATCTCCCAACCAGTCGGAGCCTTTCACCGTGTCGTACATGTGCCAGCGCCAATCGTCTTCGCCCATGTTGCCCAACGCTGCACTGATGCCGCCCTGGGCGGCGACTGTGTGGCTCCGCGTCGGGAAAACCTTGGAGATGCACGCCGTCGTTAGGCCCTGCTCCGCAAGACCTAGCGCCGCACGCAGACCCGAGCCGCCGGCGCCGACGACGACCACGTCGTAGCTGTGGTCGATGAACTCGTAGTCTTTGCTCATCCTGGGGTTCCGAATGCTACCTTGAGCACGGCAAAAACACCGACAACGGCCATGGTGATGTGAGCAAATGAGACCACCACGATCACGATGACCTTAGTGCTCGGGCCGTGAAGGTAATCCTCAGCAACCACCTGCACGCCGAGATGGGAGTGATAGCTCAAGGTCAATACTGTGAGAATGAGAAGAATGCCGTTTAAGGGTTGCCCGATGAATGCGACCACCGAATCGTAGGTCAAGTCACCGAGACCACCGAGGGCGAATGCGAACCAAAGGCCGAGCGGCACCAACGCAATGGCGGTCAGTCTCTGTGCCCACCAGTGTTCGGCGCCCTCTTTCGCTGAACCTAATCCCAAAACCCGATTGAGTGGGCTAACCAGACTCATCCCACCTCCCGTTAGAAAATCACAGCCAGCGAGTAGCCGACTGATGCAACCAATGAGAATGCAACGACCAGCCAGCCACTGAGTTGGTATTGCCCACGCTCGAGTCCAAGCCCCACGTCCCAGACTAGATGTCGAATACCGTTAGCTAGGTGATAGAAAAAACAAAAGCACCACCCAAGGTAGCAAAGCTTGAACAATAAGCCGCCGAGCATGGCACGCGCCTCTGTGTACGCGGCTTCTCCGCTGGAGACCGCCATCAACCAGTAGACGAGAACCAGCACACCCAACGACAAAGCAATCCCGGTCGCACGGTGCAGCACAGACAACACGCTCGTGATCTGTGGGCGATAGACCTGCAAATGCGGCGACAAAGGCCGCTCGACCCTGTCCATAGTGCTCAGTTTTCCTTACCAGGGTGATGTAGCAGCGGCGCGAACCCATCCGCTACCACACGAATCTAAAAATCGATGCAGCGGCCCGCCCGCTCCCAATCACCAAAACGGGTGGGCTCCGGTCCCTTTTGGCCACCAACCTCGCGCGGCCTGTCCGATGCTTCCCGGTCAGAGGTGTCGAGGCCTGTCCCAGCCTCAGACTCAACCTCGGGTGAAGCCTCGGTCCCTGGCTCCTTCTCAATTCCCTGTGGTTCACGCATCAGTTAAGTCTGACAGAAACGCTATATTTTCGCATCATGCAATCCGGTGGCATATCTGAGAACCACCCGCATAATCGACTAGAATCAAGTAGTGCCGAACCAGACCCCACCAACGCTCAGCCCGCTTCCCGGTATACGTTTCATCGAAATGAGCGGCACCGACGCTGAGATGTTTCTCAATGCCCAGCTCAGCCGCAATGTCACCGAGAGTGGGGCCAATCGCGGCACGCTATCCGCATGGCATGATTCAAAAGGCCGGGTACTCGCATTGTTGCGCGCACTTCGAAATGGCAACCAGTGGCTTCTCATGGTCCATGGAGGCGACCCAGATACCATAATTCGAAAGTTGACGGTTTTCATCTTGCGCGCCGACGTTGCGTTGCGCGACGTCTCGGCGGAATGGCACGGTGCTGCCATACTGGGCGACGTCGACGCATGGTTCGAGCACCGAGGCGCAAGTTTAGGATCCCAGCCGGGGGACTCCACGCAGAAGGACCACACGTTCCTCATTCGAGCAACCCCGGAGATGGCCTATCTGGTCAGACCCATCGGGGTAAGCTCTAAGATCGAATCCGAGTTGTCCATAGCGAACCACCAGGAGGGCGACCTCGCCGAGATTCGGTCAGGCCTGGTCGAGCTATTGCCGGAGCTCGCAGGGCGTTTCTCTCCACAGATGTTGAATCTAGATCGCCTCGGTGCGTTAGCCTTTGACAAGGGTTGTTACCCCGGGCAAGAAGTGATCGCACGCACACAGAATCTCGGTAACGTCAAACGCCGGTTGTTCAGATTCTCGGGTCCGCTGCGCGAGCTGCCGCCTGTTGACAGCGTAATCATCGATACCTCCGGCGTCGAAGTCGGCAAGATCGTGCGCGTCGCACGCGCCAACACCCAACGCGTCGAGTTTCTCGCAGTGGTCAGCGTAGATGCCATTGAGGGAACGCTCGCCTGCATCAGCGAACCGGAGACGCCTTTAGCCAAAGAAAGGCTTCCCAGCGAAGAACCTACGCCTCCGGCTTGAGGTGAGGAAAAAGCACGACATCGCGGATCGAGGCGGAGTTGGTCAAGAGCATCACGAGTCGGTCGATCCCGACGCCGAGACCGGCCGCAGGCGGCATTCCGTATTCCAACGCACGAATGTAGTCCGCATCGAAGTACATCGCCTCTTCATCACCCATCGCCTTGGCCTGGGCCTGCTCACGAAATCGCTCCGCTTGCTCCTCCGGGTCGTTCAGCTCGGAAAAACCGTTCGCGATCTCTTTTCCGGCGACGAAGAGCTCGAAACGATCCGTTAGAAACGGGTCGTCGTCGTTACGTCGCGCAAGAGGTGAAACCTCGGCTGGATACTGTGTCACGAACACCGGCCCTGTGAGGTGCCGCTCGGCGGTGCCCTCGAACAACTCGACCTGCAGCTTGCCCGCACCGTATTCAGGTTTATGTTTAATGCCTTTCTCGTCGCAGACACTACGCAGACGTTCAACATCCCTGAGGTCCTCTCCCAATTCGGGGTTGTGCTCCAAAACACCGGCCTCTAGCGTTAACGTCTCAAATGCGCTGCCGAGATCGTAGCTCTCACCTTGATACACCACCCGGTCTGTGCCCAGCACCAAGCGCGCGGCTTCGCACACCAACGTCTGCGTTAGTCTCATGAGGTCTTCGTAGTTCGCGTACGCCTGGTACAACTCCAACATCGTGAATTCAGGATTGTGCTGCGTCGACAGTCCCTCGTTGCGGAAGCTGCGATTGATTTCGTATACGCGTTCAATTCCACCGACCAAGAGCCGCTTAAGATATAGCTCCGGAGCCACCCGCAGATAGAGCGGCATATCCAGCGCGTTATGATGCGTCGAAAATGGTTTTGCCAAAGCACCTCCCGGGATGGGATGCATCATCGGCGTTTCGACCTCCACGAACGAGAGGGCATCGAGAAAAGAACGAATGAAGCGCATGATTGCGGTGCGCGCCGCAAACACCCGCCGGGTATCCTCGCTTACGATCAGGTCCACGTAGCGACGCCTAAGCTTCAACTCTTGATCAACAATTCCGTGCCATTTCTCCGGCATCGGCTGAAGTGACTTCACGAGTAGCCTCAGCTCTTCAGTGCGGAGGGAGAGCTCTCCCGTCTTCGTCTTAAAGAGCGTCCCTGAGGCACCGAGGATATCTCCGACATCCCATGCCTTAAACGACTGGTAGACCGCGGGTGAAACACGGTCACGCTCAATGAAAAGCTGTATCTGGCCAGATCGGTCCTGAATCTTCGCGAAACTTGCCTTCCCCATCACGCGTTTTGCCATCATGCGGCCTGCCACTCGCACAGGCAGTGCGTCTGCCTCGAGCGACTCGGCAGAGCGCTCCCCGTATGCGGAAAGCAGCTCGTCTGCTACCGAATCGCGACGAAAATCGTTCGGAAATGCTCCATCAGCACGCAGCTGGTCGAGTTTCGCACGCCTTTCCGCGATGAGTCGATTCTCGGTTTCTAGTCCTTTTTTTGTCGACTCATCCATTGTCTTTACAAGCCCTGCTTAAGGCTCTCTTCGAGAAAGGCATCCAGGTCACCGTCCAGTATGGCGCCAGGGTTACCACTTTCAAACCCCGTCCTCAGATCCTTTATCCGTGACTGGTCGAGCACGTACGAACGGATTTGACTCCCCCAACCGATATCCGCCTTACCCTCCTCAAGCAGATCCGCCTGCTCGCGGCGCTTCTGTTGTTCCTGCTCGTACAGCTTTGCCTTGAGCTGACCCATCGCTGTTGCGCGGTTCTTGTGTTGAGACCGGTCGTTCTGGCACTGGACGACAGTTCCGGAAGGTATATGCGTGATCCGCACCGCCGACTCGGTCTTATTGACGTGCTGCCCCCCCGCGCCGCTAGCGCGATAAACATCAACGCGCAGATCGCTTGGATTGATCTCGATATCTATCTCCTCTTCGATCTCGGGCGAGACGAAAACAGCCGCAAAGGAAGTGTGACGCCGGTGACCAGCATCGAAGGGCGATTTTCTGACCAAACGATGAACGCCCGTCTCAGTTCTCAGCCAACCGTAGGCATATTCGCCACTGAACGAAACCGTCGCGCTCTTCAGCCCCGCGACATCCCCTGCGGAAGCCTCGAGTATCTCTGCCTTAAACCCCCTTGACTCCGCCCAGCGCAGATACATTCGCAGCAGCATCTCTGCCCAGTCCTGAGCCTCAGTGCCACCGGATCCAGCTTGGACATCGAGATAGGCACTATTTGCATCCATCTCGTCGGAGAACATGCGGCGAAACTCCAGCCGCTCAACTTCTTTCTCAACCTTAACGACTTCGTCTTCGGTATCGAGAAAAGCACTTTTATCACCTTCCTCTTCCGCAAGCTTGGAGAGCTCACTCGCTTCGGATAGGGATTGGTCAATCCTTTCGAGTAGGGTAATGACCGATTCGAGGGAGGCGCGTTCCTTACCGAGTGCTTGGGCTCGGTCCTGGTTCTCCCATACGGTTGGATCCTCTAGCTCTCGGTCGACTTCCTCCAAACGCTCACGCTTGCCGTCATAGTCAAAGGTACCCCCTCAGGGCACCGCAACGCCCCTGGAGATCGGAGATCTTCGAGTTCAACTGGCCGGGTTCCATTTACTTTCCCCACCTCGGAAGGCGCCGAATGATATCGTAATCACGATCCGCTCACAGCGCTCAGCGTTGCAGCGCCTCAATATGCTCCACAATGAGCTGAACGGTCGGCGTCGCAAAATAGTCATTGACGTCCAGCCGGTAAACCAAGCGCAGTGAGTCGCCAACCCCCCAGTCGCTCCCAGGAGCCCGATGAAACGACACGGCATCGAGGGGTCTGTCTTGATCGGGAGCCCTGACAGTCATCTTAAGATGCGCATCCCGTAGGACACGCTGGCGGAGTAGCTCAAACGTGCCTTCGAACAGAGGCTCGGGAAACCCTTGGCCCCAGGGCCCGGCATCGCGCAACAAAGAAGCTACCTCTAGCGTAACGTCACGCACAGCGAGCTCGCCGTCGGTAAAAATGCGCTCCGCAAGGTGCTCAGGGCCGAGTCGCTCCCTGCCCAAAGACTCCATGGACTCTCTAAACTGATCGAAACCGTTACGATCGAGCGTGAGCCCCGCA
>Ga0315339_1003235_pt1 | contig 11588 bp, 10 predicted proteins | sample ASW17metaG_FD_204514 | JGI IMG/M metagenome (GOLD analysis project Ga0315339, IMG submission 204514) | Ammonia-oxidizing marine archaeal communities from Pacific Ocean, United States - ASW #17 | ecosystem: Environmental > Aquatic > Marine > Oceanic | place: USA: California | collected 2016-12-05
GCGGAGTGCAATATCCGCTTTGAGTTCCCTTGTGGGTTGGGTAGATGTCGAACACGTGTTGGGTGTAATCTTTGCGAGTTTTTGCATCGGTAAGTGAGGATTGTTTCACGTGAAACATTATGATTTTGATATAGCCGTTGTGGGGGGTGGTCATGCAGGGGTCGAGGCCGCGCATGTTGCTCATCGCATCGGCGCTCGGACGGCGTTAATCACACTTCGTGCGGCGGACCTTGGTGTCATGTCGTGCAATCCAGCAATCGGTGGCCTTGGAAAAGGCCATTTGGTTCGGGAGATTGATGCCCTGGACGGCGTTATGGGTGCTGCGGCTGACCAAGCAGGAATTCAATTTCGCCTTTTGAACCGTCGGAAAGGACCGGCTGTCCAAGGGCCGCGGGCACAGGCAGATCGGGATCTCTACAAGCAAGCGGTGCAATCTGCTATCGGTGTTGCGGAAAATGTTACGCTGGTAGAGGGTGAAGTTGTAGACTTCATAATGGACGGGCATCGAGTTGCGGGCGTGGAGCTTGCGGACGGATCAAAAATCAGTTGCAGGTCCGTCGTGCTGACGTCGGGCACTTTCCTACGGGGTGTTATCCATATCGGTGATGAGCGCCGGGACGGTGGTCGATGGGGTGATCGACCTTCGCTGCGACTTGCAGATCGGCTGGGAAGTTTCAACTTACCGTTGGGCCGCCTAAAGACCGGTACACCGCCGCGGCTAAGCGGAAAGACGATAGACTGGTCAAAGCTCGAGATGCAGCCGGGCGATGAGGAGCCGACCCTATTTTCTTTCATGTCAAAGGCGGTGACGGCTCGCCAAGTCTCCTGTGGCATTACTCACACGAATGAGCAAACGCATGATATCATTAGGAAAAACTTGCAGCGTTCGGCTATGTATGGCGGACAGATTGACGGAGTCGGCCCTAGGTATTGCCCGTCAATTGAAGATAAGGTTGTGCGGTTTTCCGACAAGACATCTCATCAGATCTTCATAGAGCCAGAAGGACTTGAGACCGACACGGTTTACCCGAATGGGATTTCCACATCACTTCCCGCTGACATCCAGCGCGAATATGTGTCCTCTATTGTTGGATTAGAAAATGCTGTGATATTGCAACCAGGTTATGCAATTGAATATGATTACGTTGATCCCCGGGCTCTTGATACGCGTTTGGCGGTCCGAGATGTTCCTGGGCTGTTTTTGGCGGGCCAGATTAACGGAACAACTGGGTATGAAGAGGCCGCAGCCCAAGGGTTGGTCGCAGGGCTAAATGCGGCACGTGAGGCACTTGACTTGTCAGCGATCACCTTTCCCCGTTCTCAATCTTACATTGGTGTTATGGTTGATGATCTGGTGACTCGCGGAGTGAATGAGCCGTATCGGATGTTTACTTCTCGGGCAGAGTACCGTCTATCTTTGCGTGCGGATAATGCTGACCAACGTCTGACGCCAATTGGAACCGAGATTGGATGTATCCGTGAGGCTCGCAGCGTTGTGTTTGAGAAAAAGATGGTGACTTTGTCCGCAGTTATGGAAAAACTTCGTGCGATGAACTTTTCTCCTAAAGAGTTAAGTGTGTACGGATTGTGCGTGAAAGAAGATGGTAGAAGGCGATCGGGCCTGGATATTCTTGCCTACCCGGATTGGACGTTTGATGACGTCCTGCCATTGGATTCGTCGCTGGAGTCGACACCGATACATGTGCGGGAACAGGTCGAACGCGATGCTCTTTATGCCCGTTACATTGAACGGCAAGATGCAGAAATTTCCGCTGTGGCGCGCGATGAAGCGCATTCTATTCCGGCCGACTTTGATTTTTCTGCAATGTCGGGCTTGTCGCGGGAATTGACAGAGAAACTCCTTCAAATTCGGCCGGAAACTTTGGGGCAAGCCTCTCGAATTGAGGGTATGACACCGGCGGCATTGACTTTGATTTTGGCGGTTCTTCGAAAATCAGACCTTAGGAATTCTGCGTGAGCGTGCTGTCAGAAAGAGAGACATTTGCTGAGAGGTTCTCTGTTTCACGTGAAACAATTGATCGGCTGGTTTCCTACGAAGAGTTAATAACCAAATGGAATCCCACGATAAATTTGACAGCGAAATCGACATTGGGTGAAATCTGGACCCGCCATTTTTTGGATTCGGCCGAAGTTTTTGCGTGGGCTAATCCATCAGAAGGGCGATGGTTGGATTTGGGCTCTGGCGGAGGTTTTCCGGGGGTCGTCGTTGCCATTCTTGCCAAAGAACTTGCGCCGAAACTTTCAGTAACCTGCGTAGAAAGCGACATTAGAAAATGCGAATTCATGCGTACCGTGGCCCGAAACACTGGCGTTTCTGTTGGAATACTGTCGCGGAGAGTTCAGGATGTGCCATCGCACAATGCGCAAATCGTATCCGCCAGAGCGCTGGCGTCGTTGACTGATTTGATTGGGATGGCGCAGCGTCACCTTGCTCCGCAGGGATGTGCGATTTTTCACAAAGGAAAGAGTTGGCAAGACGAGGTAGACGAAGCCCTTGAAACTTGGGAGTTCACGCTTGAAAAGAAAGATAACCCTACCCATCAGGATTCAGTGATCCTAAAGATCGGAGACATCCAGCGTGCCTGACCCAAGCAGATCGCAAAACACAAAGATCATTGCCATCGCCAACCAAAAGGGGGGCGTGGGCAAGACAACAACCGCCATCAATCTGGGCGCAGCCTTGGTCGATGATGGATACAACGTGCTGTTGGTTGACCTTGATCCGCAGGGCAACGCGTCTACTGGGCTTGGTCTTCATGCGCAGGATCGAAAGGTGACAACCTACGATCTGCTTCTGGAAGATGCCGCATTAGACGACGTCATACATACCACCGCGATAGATGGTTTTTGGATTGCGCCAGCCACAACCGACCTGAGTTCTGCAGATATTCAGCTGGTCGCCAATGAAAAACGCAGCTTTCTGTTGCACGATGCTCTTCGCCAGCCCGCGATCGACAAGTACGAACTGGATTATATCCTGATCGACTGCCCTCCGTCGCTTAGCTTGCTGACTGTGAATGGTATGGTTGCAGCGGATTCGGTTTTAGTCCCATTACAGTCCGAGTTCTACGCATTGGAGGGGTTGTCGCAGCTTATGCTGAGTATTCGTGAGGTCCGTCAGACAGCGAATCCAAGGCTGCGCATCGAAGGCGTTGTGTTGACTATGTATGATGGGCGAAACAACCTTTCACAGATGGTCGAGGCAGACGCGCGTGAAAATCTGGGCGATCTGGTGTTTAAAACAGTGATCCCTCGCAATGTTCGGATAAGCGAGGCACCATCTTATGCGGTTTCCGTGTTGGAATACGATTCCACCTCAAAGGGAAGTCAAGCGTATCGAGCATTGGCGCATGAGCTAGCTGACAAGAATTCAACCACTTAATCGCGGAGGGTCCGAAGATGGCCGACAAGAAACCAGAACGCAGAGGCCTTGGTCGGGGCCTGTCTGCCTTGATGGCTGATGTGGCTCCTGTGGAGCCTCAGGCCGTGATGAGTGAGTCTGCGCCTGTTGGTGAACGTATGGTTCCGATTGAGCAAATCAAACCGAATAGCGAGCAACCGCGAAAAGACTTTGATGCAGAACAGCTGGCGGACCTGACCAATTCGATCCGCGAAAAGGGCATAATTCAGCCTCTGATTTTGCGCGGTGACCCCAATGGGACAGGAACCTATCAGATTGTTGCCGGCGAGCGTCGTTGGCGCGCCGCACAGGCCGCGCAACTTCATGAGGTGCCGGCAATCGTTCGCGATTATACAGAAACCGAAGTTCTGGAAATCGCAATTATTGAGAACATTCAACGAGCAGAGTTGAACCCATTAGAGGAAGCCACCGGCTATCGCCAGCTTATGGATCGCTTTGGCCATACCCAGGAGCGTATCGCAGAGGCGTTGGGAAAAAGTCGAAGTCATATTGCTAACTTGCTGCGTCTATTGAGTTTGCCGGAGGCGGTTCAGGGCCAAGTGCGTGACGGGTCCCTGACTGCCGGGCATGCGCGTACTTTGGTTACAGCCAAGAATCCGATCGGTCTGGCAAGCGAGATTGTCAAAAAGGGATTGTCTGTCCGCGCGGCTGAAAATTTGGTCCGAAATGAGACAAAACCAGCTCAGAAGCCACCTGCAAAAGGGGCAGTGCGCGATGCGGACACAGTTGCCCTTGAAGGTGATCTGTCAGCAGCACTTGGGTTGAAGGTGCAGATTGATCATAAAGACGGTAAGGAAGCTGGTCGGCTTTCCATAAATTATAAGAACTTGGATGAGTTGGATCGTTTGTGTAGCGTTCTGTCCCAGGCGCGTTGACGGATTGAATGATCAATCAGGCATCAGCTCTCGGACGAGGGCGTTCAGAATTGGACGTCCTGTTGAGGTGGCCATAATCTGGTCACCTTGACGTTCGAGGAGTCCGAGGTCCTGAAGATAGCTGACCTTCTTGGTGTAGAGATCGATGTCAGAAAGACGTCCCAAATCAATGCCTTCGACAATTCTCAGGCCCATCATCAGGCATTCCGAATCCACCTCAGCGCTGTTCAGTAATGTTCGCGACAACTCACCGGAACCCGTTGAATTGACTTGTTGCAGCCACTTTACCGGGGCAAGCGCCGTTTCTGTGGCGAAGCGCTGGCCTCCGAATGTCAGTCGACCATGGGCACCGGGACCGATCCCGACATAGTCGCCACCACGCCAATAGATTAGGTTATGACGACTCTCCAAGCCAACTTTGGCATGGTTAGAGACTTCGTAAGCAGGCAGACCGGAATTTTCACAAAGCTCTTGAGTCAGCAGATACATGTCCGCGCCTAGGTCTTCTGTCGGTAGGCCGCGCAACAAACCACGATCATATCGGTCACCGAAAGCGGTGCCGCCTTCGATCGTCAATTGATATAGCGATAAGTGATCTGGCTCCAGAGCAAGGGCATGGCGAAGTTCCGTACCCCAGTCAGCCAAATCTTGCTCTTGCCGGGCATAAATCAGGTCAAAACTGATACGAGAGAACTCATTTCTGGCAATTTCCAGGGCTTGCATGGCCTCTGATACGCTGTGCAGTCGTCCAAGTGCCCGCAAATCGCTGTCATTAAGTGCTTGAACGCCCAGAGAGACGCGATTTACGCCTGCCTGCCGGTATCCAGCGAACCGTCCAGCTTCGACAGATGTCGGATTGGCCTCCAATGTGATCTCCAGATCGTTCGCAACGGTCCATTTCGCATGAATAGCGTCTATAATCGCCGCAACAACGTCTGGGTCCATAAGGCTGGGGGTGCCGCCGCCAAAGAAGACCGAAGTCAACACTCGGTCAGATGTTTCGAGACTAACACGGGTGATTTCGGCCAAATAGGCTTGTTTCCAGGCCTTTTGGTCAATCTGTGTCACGACATGAGAGTTGAAGTCACAATAGGGGCATTTGGCGGCGCAAAAAGGCCAATGAATATAAAGGCCAAAGCCACCAATCTGCCAGTTTTCAGGCAAAACAATCCGCAACGAGTTTGGCAAAGGCAACCGAACGATGGCTCATTGCGTGTTTCCGTGCCGGATCCATTTCGCCGAAGGTTTCAGAATGTCCGGCCGGTACAAAGATCGGATCAAAACCAAAACCCAGCTCACCGCGCATCGGCCAAGAAACCTGACCCTCGACACGACCCTCAAATATTTCATCGTGTCCATCCGGCCATGCAAGACAAAGCGTACAGCAAAACCGAGCAACCCGAGGGTTTGGCGCATTCTTTTCCTCTAACAAATTCCAAACTTTGGTCATCGCCATCGGAAAATCGCGGCCAGTCGGGGTTTCGGCCCAGTCTGCCGTGTAGACACCGGGGGCACCGTCCAGGGCGTCAACCTGAATGCCGCTGTCGTCGGACAATGCAGGCAGGCCGGTGGCCTTGGCGGTGTAATGCGCCTTAATCCGCGCATTTCCGGCAAAGGTCGCTTCGGTTTCCTCGGGCTCCTCCAGGTCAAAGTCCGCCGCAGAGCGGACTTTGATGCCAAAAGGCTCTAACAAACCTGAAATCTCACGAATCTTGCCCGCGTTATGCGAGGCAATGACCAGTGATTTCCCGTCAAATCGACGCATATCAGGCAATCGCCTTTTTCTGCGCCTCGACCAGCTCTGAAACACCCTTGTTGGCGAGGTCCAGTTGTTCGACCATTTCGGTCTGCGAGAACGTCGCACCCTCGGCAGACATCTGCACCTCTACCAGACGGCCACCGCCCGTCATGACGAAGTTGGAATCAACCCCTGCCTCGCTGTCTTCGGGATAGTCGAGGTCAAGCACCGGCTGCCCGGCGTAGATGCCACAGCTTACAGCCGCGATATGATCTGTCAGCGGGTCAGAGATAATATCGCCGGCCTTCATCAGCTTATTAACGGCAAGACGCAGCGCGACCCAGCCGCCAGTGATAGACGCACACCGCGTGCCACCATCGGCCTGAATAACGTCACAGTCGATGGTAATCTGACGCTCGCCAAGGGCAACGCGGTCGACACCGGCGCGCAAGGCACGGCCGATCAGGCGCTGAATTTCCTGTGTGCGCCCGGATTGGCCATTCTTGGCCTCGCGCCGCATTCGCGTATTGGTCGCGCGGGGCAGCATGCCGTATTCAGCAGTCACCCAGCCAAGGCCTGAATTCTTCAGAAACGGCGGAACACGCTCTTCCAAGGTGGCGGTGCACAAAACATGCGTGTCGCCGCATTTGATCAGGCAAGAGCCCTCTGCATGTCGGGTGAACGCGGTTTCAATCGAAATCTCGCGCATTTGGTTCAGTTCTCTGCCAGAGGGTCGCATGACGTTCCTTCCATTCGGGTTGTCGGTGACTTACCTGTGAGGGGCTTTCCAACGCAACCCCGATTGACGTTTGTGCTGTGTCGTCCTTAATGTCCGGTGGCTTTCAGGGTTTCTGCAAATGAATGACACAACACGAATCCTATCAGATATGAATGAGCGCACGCGCGAAGTTTTTCGCCGTGTGGTCGAAGGGTATTTGGATAGCGGCGGCCCGGTTGGCTCCCGCACACTGACCCGCGCCATGAGCGAAAAGGTTTCCGCCGCCACGATCCGTAATGTGATGCAGGATTTGGAATACCTCGGTCTGCTGGATTCGCCGCATGTTTCCGCCGGGCGTGTGCCGACTCAACAAGGGTTGCGGATGTTCGTTGATAGCCTACTGGAAGTCGAAGATATCAACGACACCGATCGCGAAAAGATCAACGCCACCACCGGCGGGAATGAACGTGACGTTGCGTCGATGCTCGATCGTGTAGGTTCGGCATTGTCCGGGATGACCAGTGGGGCCAGCCTGGTGCTGACGCCCAAGCATGAGGCCCCGATACGACATATCGAGTTTGTTTCGCTCGCCCCGGACCGCGCGTTGGTCGTGCTGGTGTTCGGTGATGGGCACGTCGAAAACCGAGTGTTTACACCGCCAGTTGGCCAAACTCCGTCATCCATGCGCGAGGCGGCGAACTTCCTGAACGCTTTGGCCGAAGGCAAAACGGTCAGCGAACTGCGTCGCGCCTTTGATCATGAAATCGCTCAGCGGCGGCAGGAACTGAATGTACTGGCGCGCGATCTGGTCGAAGACGGTCTGGCCATATGGGAAAATGAGGGCGAGTCGTATGAGCGGTTGATCGTCCGTGGGCGGGCGAATCTGCTTGGCAACGCTGATCCGGCCGAAGACCTTGACCGCATTCGTAGCCTGTTTGATGACCTTGAACGTAAACGCGACATCGCCGAATTTCTGGAACTGACCGACGAAGGCGAGGGTGTGCGCATTTTTATCGGTTCTGAGAACAAACTTTTCTCTCTTTCGGGTTCCTCTTTGGTGGTGTCTCCCTATATGAACGCTGACCGAAAGATTATCGGCGCTGTGGGGGTCATCGGACCGACGCGGCTTAACTATGGACGTATCGTGCCGATTGTGGATTACACGGCACAGCTTGTCGGGCGGCTAATCGCCGACCGGGGGTAAAGAGGATGCAAATGGCCGAAGAGCAAAAGAAACCGACCATGCCAGAGGTCGACCTGTCAGCGCTTGATGACGTGACAGAGCAGATTGATATCACCGGCGACATTGGGGACGCGCCAGAGGCCGAAGCCGTCTACGCAGAGCTTGAAGAAGTCCGCGCAGAGCGGGACGATTTTCGGGACCGCTTCATGCGGGTGTTGGCGGATTCCGAAAACATGCGCAAACGCGGCGAACGGGATCGCCGCGAGGCAGAGCAATACGGTGGCTCAAAGTTAGCCCGGGATATGCTGCCGGTGTTTGACAATCTGTCCCGCGCGCTGGATTCCGCGACCGAAGAACAACGTGCCGTGTCCGGTGCTTTGCTCGAAGGTGTTGAACTCACGATGAGAGAGCTTCTGAACGTGTTTAAGAAGCACGGAATCGAGCCTATCATGCCAGAAGTCGGCGAAAAATTCGACCCAACACATCACCAAGCGATGTTTGAGGCACCGCTGCCGGGCACCAGGGCAGGCGAGATCATTCAAGTCACGCAGGCGGGCTTTATGCTGCACGAACGCTTGCTGCGCCCTGCGCAGGTTGGCGTCAGCTCTACCCCTGCGGGTCGCTAAGCGCCTTAAGCTCATAAATCAGATTCAACGCCTCTTTTGGCGTAAGCTCGTCGGGAAGAATCCCGGCGAGCTTTTCTTCGGCTACCGACGCTTTAGCGGCAGGCGCAGCAGGGGCGAGTGGCACGACCGAGAATAGCGGCAGATCATCCAAAAGCGTTTTGGTACCGGTTTTGCCCTCTCGTGCGCCGGCCTCCAGTTGCGCAAGGATGCCTTTAGCGCGCTCAACGACGGATTCCGGCAACCCAGCAAGCCGGGCAACCTGCACACCATAAGATCTGTCGGCGGCTCCTTTGCGTACCTCATGCAGGAAAATCACCTCACCCTCCCATTCCTTCACGGCAACAGTGGCGTTGTCGACGCCTTCCAACCGTTCAGTCAGCTGCGTAAGCTCATGATAATGCGTGGCAAACAACGCGCGGCACGCATTGACGTCGTGCAAATGTTCCAGCGTGGCCCAGGCGATGGACAGCCCGTCATAGGTCGACGTACCACGGCCGATCTCATCCAGAATGACCAACGCACGATCATCCGCCTGGTTCAAAATGGCGGCTGTTTCGACCATTTCCACCATAAAGGTGGATCGTCCACGTGCCAGATCATCAGACGCTCCAACGCGGCTGAACAATTGCGATACCAACCCAATATGCGCCTGCCGGGCAGGCACATAACTGCCCATCTGCGCCAAGATGGCGATCAAAGCGTTTTGGCGCAGAAAGGTCGATTTACCCGCCATGTTCGGGCCCGTCAGCAGCCAAACGTCGGCACCGTCAGACCCGTCCGCCAAGTCGCAATCATTGGCTATAAAAGGTGCACCGCCCTGCGCCCGCAACGCACGTTCCACCACCGGATGCCGCCCGGCCTCTATCTGGCATACGCGGCTGTCATCTACAGTTGGTCGCGCCCAGTTTTCACCAGCAGCAAGGTCGGCCAGCGCGGTCGCCAAATCAAGCGACGACAACGCTTGTGCCAGCACACCAAGGGTTCCAGCGTGATCCAAAATTGCTGCCTTTAAGGTGTCATAGAGCCGTTTTTCCGTCTCCAACGCTCTATTCCCAGCATTGAGAATTTTGGTTTCCATCTCGCTCAGCGGTACAGTCGTAAAGCGCACGGCGTTGGCGGTTGTCTGCCGGTGAATGAAGGTTTCTGACAGCGGGGCCGACAGCATCTTTTCAGAGTGTGTCGCCGTGGTTTCGATGAAATAACCCAGCACGTTGTTGTGCTTGATCTTCAATGCCGACACGCCGGTTTGCGCGGCATACTCTGCCTGCATTTCGGCGATCACGCTGCGCCCCTCGTCCCGCAACTTGCGCGCCTCATCAAGGTCGGAATCATAGCCAGACGCAACAAAGCCACCATCGCGCACCAGCAAAGGCGGCTCTGCGACCAAGGCATCGTCAAGCAGGGAATGAAGCGTGTCGTGGCCAACCAAATCGGTGGCGGCCACTTTCACATAATCCGGGCCAGTATCCGCCAGTTTTTGGGCAATTGCCGTCGCCTGTTCCAGACCGTTCCGAATAGCCGCCAGATCACGCGGTCCCCCTCTGTCGAGCGCGACCCGAGACAAGGCGCGATCGATATCGGGGGTCTGGCGCAGCAGGCCGCGCATGTCATCGGCCAGGGGCCGGTCGGTCAGAAAAAACTCAATCGCATCCTGCCGCGCGGTGATCGTGGCAATGTCTCGCGACGGACTGGACAGCCGCCGTTCCAACAGCCGTGCACCGCCAGAAGTCACCGTGCGATCTATCGCCGCCAGCAAGGACCCATCACGACCACCGGACAACGCCTGCGTCAGTTCCAGATTACGCCGGGTGGCGGCGTCAATTTGCATAACAGAATTTGCCGATTCCTTCATCGGCTTACGCAGCAGCGGCAGCTTACCCTTTTGCGTGATATCGAGGTAATCAACCAACGCACCCATCGCGGCCGTTTCCGCACGGCTAAAGCCACCGAATGCATCCAATGATGTAATCTTGAACAGATCCGTCAGGCGTTTTTCAGCGGCGGTACTATCAAAACTAGACCGCGATAGCGAAGTCACCGCACCGCCCAAATCAGTTACTATTTCCGCCAAACCTTCATCCGCAGTTTCTGACAGAACCACTTCACTGGGCGCAATACGGGCTAGCTCCGGTGAAAATCGCGCCCGCGAACAGGCCATGACCCGGAACGCCCCGGTAGAAATATCAACCCAGGCCAGCGCGGCCTCATTCCGAACCTCGGCAAAGGCCGCAAGGAAATTGTGACGCCGGGCCTCCAGCAGGCTTTCTTCGGTCAACGTGCCAGGCGTGACCAGCCGAACGACACCGCGTTTCACTACGGATTTAGAGCCACGCTTTTTCGCCTCGGCGGGGTTTTCCAATTGCTCGCATACAGCCACACGAAAGCCCTTACGGATCAGCGTCAGCAGATAGCCCTCGGCCGCATGGACAGGCACGCCGCACATTGGAATATCCTCGCCCAGATGCTTGCCGCGTTTGGTTAACGCAATGTCCAACGCGGCGGCGGCCCCCACGGCATCCTCAAAAAACATCTCATAAAAATCGCCCATCCGATAAAACAGAAGGGCGTCGGCATGATCTGCCTTGATGTCGAGATACTGCGCCATCATGGGCGTCAGCGTGGCGTTGGCAACAGTCAAGATATCCCCCCGGACGATCTGACCGTGACCTTACAAACTGCCAGACTTGGGGAAAAGCGCCAAGTTGGGTTAACCGCCGACAAACGGCGCGGCGCTCCCCCAAAGCTGCTTGACCCGCGCATCGCGACCACAGGCCTTGCGATACCGCTTATAGGCCTTTTCCTTGGAAATCGGACCGAACCGCGTCAGAACTGTTTTGGACTGTTTGTAGTAATCCTGGTGGTAATCATCCGCCGAATAGAAAGCCGAAGTGGCCAAAATAGGCGTCACGATTGTCTGGCCAAGATCAGATTCCGCTTGCCTAAGAGCGGCCTCTGCCGCGGCCCTTTCAGCTGGATTAGAGACGAAAACAGCCGTGGTATAGCTTT
>Ga0315339_1003236_pt1 | contig 11586 bp, 11 predicted proteins | sample ASW17metaG_FD_204514 | JGI IMG/M metagenome (GOLD analysis project Ga0315339, IMG submission 204514) | Ammonia-oxidizing marine archaeal communities from Pacific Ocean, United States - ASW #17 | ecosystem: Environmental > Aquatic > Marine > Oceanic | place: USA: California | collected 2016-12-05
AGTTCCAAATTTATATCTAGCTAAAATAATAAAAAAATCTAGAGGATTTTCGTTAAAAACTATGCCCTCAACCTTATCTAATTGTCCAAAATGCGATAGCGACTCTTCTCTTTCATTTATAACTAAGGCAAAGGGTTTAATTTTTCTGGAAGTCTAAGGCGTGGCACTGGAGAGACAATATCACTATTACGCAACTGGTATAAGTCTAAAAGACTTACAATAAAGAAAAAAGGTAGATGCATGCAAAATAAAGGAACATTGTCTGTAGTAATGTGTAATTACAATCATGGTCATTACATTCAGGAAGCATTGCAAGCCATCTTAAGTCAATCATTTTCGCCATTAGAAGTAATTGTTATTGATGATGGATCAACAGACAATAGCGTGCAAGTAATAGAAAGCATAGCCAAGAAAAATCCTACAGTAAAGTTTTATAGGAATGTTGAAAATGAGGGGGTTTGGCATTCATCTAATAAAGGAGCAAAAATAGCTACAGGTGAATATATTTATTTTTGTTCAGCAGATGATAGAGTTTGCCCAGGTTTTTTTGAGAAATCTGTAAAAATTCTTAATCAAAACCCTCAAGCCGGTCTCAGTTCTGCGTTATTGAAAATTATTGGGAAAGATGGAAGTGATGAGATGTGGGCCAAAACTCCTGTAATATCGTCAACTGAATGTTTTCTTTCTGCCGATCAAGTAAGGAGGACGTTGCTAAAGCATGGTTTTTGGTTTACTGGTCATACAGTTATTTTCAGACGAGATTATATTGTTAAAGATGAAGATGCCGATGTTTGGGATCCTGAGTTATATCAGTTTGCCGACCATATAGTAACAATGATTGTAGCAACAAAGCATGGTGTTTGTTTTATACCAGAGATATTGGCAACTTGGAGAACTTACACTGGTCTCTCTGGTTACGCAGATAATCACTTTCTTTCTGAGGAGGCAAAAACTAATTCAGCATTAGATAAAATGGTTCAAATTATGAGCTCCAAAGAATACACGTTATTTTTCCCGCGTGATTTTGTTAAGCAATATGAATTTAAAACAATATATGCTGTTCAGAGTATGCGTTTGAAAAAAATGCATAATGAAATGATTGATTATATGAAGACTATCAGAGGTTTACAAAAATCTGAAAGTTTATTAGATAAGTTTGTATATTCAACAATAAAGATGTTAGATGTGTTCGAATTTTTTTTTGTGAAGTCATATTTTTATTATCGTCGAACACACATCAATGTATTCTCACTCATCCGAAATATCGTATCTTATCGTAGAGGTTTAAAAATTTACAAGAATAGTAAGTCTAATTAGAGGTGTGAATAAAATGATTAGTTGCCATCCGAAATGTTATGGTGAATCAGACTTTATGTTTGATTCTAAGGAAAAAGAGAGTTAGCAAATGTCACGATTTTTAGTTATTGGTAGTAATTCATTTTCTGGGTCATCATTTATACAGCACTTGTTAAAAGAAGATCATGAGGTCATGGGTGTAAGTAGATCTGAAGAAATTCATCAAGTTTATCTCCCATATAAGTGGTTAGAAAATGGGCCTTCAGGCTTCAAGTTTCATCAAGTCGACATCAATAATGATTTAGAACTGCTCAAAACTTACATGAAAGAATTTCAACCAGAATATGTGGTTAATTTTGCTGCCCAGGGCATGGTTGCACAAAGCTGGATTACACCAGAGGACTGGTATCAAACGAACGTGGTGGGTCAGGTTAAACTTCATAATTATCTTAGGACAATAGACTGCATTAAAAAATATGTGCATGTGTCTACTCCAGAAGCATATGGCAGCACTGATGGGTGGGTGACTGAGAGCTATAGTTTTAGCCCAAGCACTCCATACGCCGTATCCAGAGCTGCGTGCGATCTTCATTTGCTAAGCTTTTTTCGTGCCTATAAATTTCCTGTAGTCTTTACAAGAGCAGCCAATGTATATGGCGAAGGTCAGCAGCTTTATAGAATAATCCCAAGAGCGCTCTTATTTGCTCGATTAGGAAAAAAACTTCAATTGCATGGTGGTGGCCACTCAGTAAGATCCTTTATACATATTGATGATGTAACTGATGCAACTTTAAAAATCGCATTCAATGGTGAGATAGGAGACACTTACCATATATCTACAAATGACACGGTCTCTATTAGAGATCTAGTGGCAATGATTTGCAAAATGACTGACATTCCCTTTTCTGATTTAGTAGAAGAAACAGAAGACAGACTTGGCAAAGACCAATCTTACTTACTAAGAAGTACTAAATTAAGACAAGAGCTTGATTGGAAGGATAAGATTTCCCTTGAAGCAGGCATCAAGCAAACTTTAACTTGGGTTGACGATAACCTATCATGTCTCCAATCTTTACCAATGGATTACAGTCATAAACCATAATTCAACAGAGTAGCTATTAAAATGAATATATTAATTACAGGAGCATGTGGTTATGTTGGGTCCTCGCTAACCCCCTACCTTCTTTCTCAAGGTCACAATATACGTGCTGTTGATACTGAATGGTTTGGTAATAATCTTGACCCACATCCAAATCTAGAATTTACCAAGAAGGATATCCGTGATCTAGATGAAACATTTTTTCAAAACATTGAATCCGTTATCCATCTTGCTAATATAGCCAATGATCCCAGTGTAGAGTTAAATCCTAACCTCTCATGGGAAGTTAATGTTTTAGCAACCCAGAAACTTGCAGATAATGCTTTGCGAGCTGGGGTTCAGCAATTAATTTACGCAAGCTCAGGAAGTGTTTATGGTGTCAAGGATGAGTTAGATGTTACAGAAGATCTTGAGTTAGTTCCAATTTCTGTTTACAACAAAACGAAGATGGTTTCTGAGAGAGTAACCTTAAGCTATAAGGACTCTATAAAAATCCATAATATTAGACCAGCAACTGTATGTGGTTGGTCTCCAAGAATGAGACTTGATGTAAGTGTTAATATGCTCACTTTTCAAGCCTTAAAAAATAAAAAGATTACGGTCTTTGGAGGGAATCAGGTTCGTCCAAATATTCATATACAGGATATGATTGGAGTATACAGTCATTTATTAGAGCATCAGAGTAATATTGAATCCGGAAATTATAATGCTGGCTTTGAAAATATTTCAATTCTTGAAATAGCAGAAATGATCGTAAAAAAAGTTCCTGCTGAAATTATTATTACCGAATCTAACGACCCAAGATCCTATCGGCAAAATTCAGATAAATTATTAGGTACTAATTACATCAAACAATTCTCTGTGCAGCATGCAATTGATGAAATTATTGAAAAATATAATAGTGGAGACTTAGAAGAGAAAGATGAATATTTTACTGTTAAAACAATGAAAGCTCTTAATCTACAGGAATGACCAAAGTATTTTTATGAAAAATAAACTATTTGAATCCATGCTTAGAATTAGGCTAGTCGAGGAATCGATAGCAAATAAATATTCTGAGCAAAAAATGAGATGTCCCACGCATCTTTCTATTGGCCAAGAGGCAATTGCTGTTGGCGTATGCGCTAATTTAACTTCACAAGATCAAGTCCTAAGTACTCACAGGGCCCACGCTCATTATCTTGCAAAGGGAGGCTGCTTGAATAGCATGATGGCTGAAATTTATGGCAAAGCATCTGGGTGTTCAAAAGGAATGGGTGGATCAATGCATCTGATAGATACTTCCGTTGGTTTCATGGGCAGCACAGCAATTGTAGGTAATACAATCCCAGTTGCGGTTGGTCTCGCTCTAGAAAAAAATTTAACTCGTAAAAAAAGTATTGCTTGCGTGTTTTTTGGAGATGGCGCTACTGAAGAAGGAGCATTTTATGAGTCTGTTAACTTTGCAATAATTCACTCTTTACCAATTTTATTTATCTGTGAAAACAACCTTTACTCAGTTTATTCTGGTTTAGAGGTCAGGCAGCCAGTGGATAGAAAAATCTACAAAATGGTCAGGGCTATGGGCATATCAGCTCAGCATGGGAATGGAAATGACGTTGAAGAGGTAGCAAGAAAAGTAAAGCATGCAAAAACAATGATTCTGAAATCTGGAGGTCCACAATTTTTAGAATTTGATACTTACAGATGGAGAGAGCATTGCGGACCTAATTTTGATAATAATATTGGATACCGAGAGGAATCTGAATTCTTGAAATGGAAAAAAAAGGACCCCCTAAAGAATTTCTATTCTGAAAACTCACAAAAATACATAGATAGAAAAATAGATACAATTTCTCAAGAGATAGATGATGCCCATCAATTTGCGGATGATTCTAAATTTCCAACTTTGCAAGAGTATAATGCAGCATTTCAAGGGACATAAATGAGAAAATTAAGTTATGCGAATGCGATAAACGAGGCAATGTTTGTTGCTTTGCAAAAAAGTAAAAATGTTATTACTTTTGGCTTAGGTGTCCCAGATCCCAAGGGTGTTTTCGGGACTACGATTGGCCTACAGGAAGAATTTGGGCAAGATCGAGTTTTTGATATGCCAACTTCAGAAAATGGGATGACAGGAGTAGGAATTGGGGCTTCGTTAAATGGCCTTAGACCTGTGATGGTTCACCAGCGAGTAGATTTTTTTCTTTTGGCATTAGATCAATTAATTAATAATGCTGCCAAGTGGAGATTTATGTTTGGCGGTCAATCCTCCGTTCCAATAACAATTCGATTAATTGTTGGCCATGGTTGGGGCCAAGGCCCAACTCACTCTCAAAATCTTCATGCAATGTTTTCTCATATCCCAGGTTTAAAAGTCGTTATGCCTACCTCTGCCTATGATGCAAAAGGTATGCTTTTGTCTAGCATCTATGATGATGACCCTGTTATCTTTTTAGAGCACAGATGGCTCCATAATCTTGAGAGCGATGTTCCAAAAGGTGATTACAGAGTGCCTCTTGGAAAAGCCAAGCTAGTTAATAGAGGCAAAGATATTACGATAGTTGCGTTATCTTATATGTCAGTGGAAGCACTTCATGCAGTTCAAGAACTAAAAAAATTGGGCATTGGATGTGATTTAATTGATTTACGATCTACATCTCCGCTTGACTGGAAGACCATTAAAAGATCTCTACTGAGGACTGGAAGACTCTTAGCCGTTGATAGCTCTTCTGAAAGCTTTTCTGTCGCAAGTGAAGTAATCGCTAAAGCGTCTATCGAATGCCACAATGAATTGAAATCTGCGCCTATGCGGCTTGCGATCAAAGATGCGCCTGCTCCAACCAGTTTTGGCTTAACAGAAAATTACTATTTTGGTTCTAAAGAAATTTTTAATAGCGTATTGTCTGTCTTCAATATACCCAAAGTGAATAGTAGAAAAATATTTGTTCAAAACCATCCTCATGATGTTCCAGGCGATTGGTTTAAAGGACCTTTCTAGCGCGATGATTCAACTTGAATTAATTATAAAATGAGCAGCTCTCACCACATTATCATCTCTATCTCAAGCGATATAGGATTTGCATTAGCAAAGAAATGGCTTAATGAAGGTCACTCAGTCACCGGAACATTTCGTACTAGATCACTATTATGTGATGAGTTGGAAGATATGGGCGCGAACTTAGTTCCTTGTGATCTAGAAGACAAGACTTCAATTAATTCAGCAATTAGTATTATCAAATCAGGAATGCATTGGAATACATTAACCATAGCAACAGGTCATCAGGAGCCTGTTGGCAAATTTCTAACTTGTAATTTTGAAAGCTGGCATCAGTCCATAAATGTTAACTTTATCAATCAATTAAAAATTGTGCATGGTTTGATGAATCATAAATCTGCAATCCAATCCTCTGTCTTATTCTTTGCTGGAGGCGGAACTAATAATGCAACAGTTGATTATTCTGCCTATACAATTTCAAAAATTGCATTAATAAAAATGGTGGAGCTGCTTGATGAAGAAATTTCTAATACAAGTTTTTCAATCTTGGGGCCTGGATGGGTTAAGACCAAAATTCATGACTCCACCCTTAATGCACCTGAAAGAACTGGAGAGAATTATTACAAAACTATTCAGATGCTCGAAAATAATGGAGCCGCATGTTACCCAATTGAAAAAGTTATAGATTGCTGTGATTGGTTGTTGTCCTCCTCAAGAGAATTAGTTGGAGGTAGAAATTTTAGTGCAGTTCATGATCCATGGGAAAGTGATAGAATCGAGCTGATATTGAGTGACCCGAACCTATTTAAACTAAGAAGATTTGGTAATGATTTTTTTGAAATTAAATAATGAAAAATAAAGTTAACTTAAAAAAAGTCTCTGATGTTGTTGCTGAAGTTCTTATTGAAGAGGAAGTGTCTCATGTGTTTGCTATTTCTGGTGGTGCTAGTCTTCACTTAATTCATTCTCTTGCAGATAATGAGAATATTCAATATATTTGTAATCATAATGAGCAAGCTTGTGCAATGGCTGCTGATGGATATTCAAGAGTTTCTGGCAAGACTGGAGTAGCAGTTACAACGAGTGGCCCTGGTGCAACTAATCTAATCACCGGAATATGTTGTAGTTACTATGACTCAATTCCTTCTCTATTTATTACAGGTCAAGTTAGTACAATGAGAATGAAAGGTGATACAGGAGTTAGGCAGATTGGATTTCAAGAGACTCCAATAGTTGATATTGCTGAGGAGATTACTAAATATGCTTACACTATTGTTGATCCAGAAGAAATTAAATATCAGCTTCAAAAAGCTTTGTATATTGCAAGATCTGGAAGGCCCGGCCCCGTTTTAATAGATATTCCGGATGACCTTCAAAGGCAACTAGTTGATCCACTGAAGCTCAAAAATTTTCAAGCGCATGCGGCACAAGAGCTCCCTCATCTTAAGAACTCTCTTCAAGACACCATAGATTCAATCATGAATTCTAAGAGGCCCATTCTCATAGCTGGGTGGGGCGTGCACCTTAGCGATACCGAAGCTGAGTTTCTAAAGTTTGCTGAATCTTTTAATATACCGATTGCTCTCACATGGGGAGCGGCTGATTTAATTCCCTTTGATCATGATTTATATGTTGGTACCTTTGGAACACATGGGAATAGGCATGCAAATTTTGCAGTGCAAAATGCTGACTTAATTATATCTCTTGGCTCACGATTGGATACTAAATCAACCGGCAGTCCTATAAATACTTTTGCAAGAGAAGCAAGAAAAATCATGGTCGATATTGATATCAACGAGCTCAATAAATTTCAATATTTTGATCTGAAGTTTGATAAGCTCATTCACTGCGATCTTAGAGATTTTTTTAACAACTTTAGTAAATTAGAGCCCACCGAAGATACTAGCAATAACTTAGAATGGTTAAAGCAAATTAATAAATGGAAGCATCAATTTATATCCTTTGATGACACAAAAGGTATTGCTACCACTCAAGTCAATCCATATAACTTTGTTGATAGCATTTCCAATAACTTAAAGGGTAATGAGCAGATTTTTATTGATACTGGGTGTTCAATTGCATGGTTTATGCAGTCTCTGAGAGTGAAAGATAAGGTGAGAGTATTCCATGACTTTAATAATACTGCCATGGGATGGGCCTTGCCTGCAGCAATAGGAGGTTATTATGCTAATTTAAAGCATCAATCTCCAATTATTGCGATAGTTGGTGACGGCAGTTTTATGATGACTTCATATGAGTTAGCAACTGTGATGCATCATAATATCCCAATCAAAATATTTATTATGAATAATCAGGGCTATAGCATGATTCAGCAAACCCAAGATCAGTGGCTGGACTCAAATTATCATGCATCCTCTGAAGAGGGAGGGCTTTCGTTCCCAAACTATAAAAAGCTAGCCTCCACTTACAATATTAAATACTTTGAGCTCAATAGCGGAAAAGACTTTTCTTTAATAGATGAAATAATGAATGATGGCAATCCATTGATATGCAATGTTTGTATCGATAAAGATTTCCGAGTCTCTCCACAGGTAAAATTTGGTAAGCCCAATGAGGATATGGGTCCGCTTCTTCCAAGAGACATGTTTAAAGAAAACATGATTATAGAGCCAATAAATTAAAATTATGATAAAATTGGATTCAATCTAACTTCATACCATTAATTATTTATGAATACAGCAGCACTAATACAATCTCTTATTGAAAATCCTTCTCAACATTCGCGTGATAGCAGCTTTTATAAGACTCACGAGCAAGAGTTGCTTAATATGCTTGAAAATAGTGATTTAAATAGCAGTAAGTCTGGGCATGAATCTTTTGAACCATTTGGAGATTTACATTTTCCATATCGAGAGATGGGTGCGATCAATACTATTCACCTTTTTGGTCTTGATGAGCTGATTATTTTTTCTTATTATTGGGCCAACAAATCTAGATATAAAAATGTTGCAGATTTAGGAGCCAATATTGGACTCCACTCTTTGATAATGGATAAATGTGGTTTCGCAATAAACTCCTTTGAGCCTGATCCCATTCACGTAGATGTTTTCCAAGAAAACATAGTAAATAATAAATCTGTCAACATAACTATTAATCAAAAAGCTATTTCTGATAAGTCCGGCACTATGGATTTTATTCGTGTTCTTGGGAATACAACAGGAAGTCATCTTGCAGGCGCTAAGGAAGATCCATATGGGGAGCTCGAAACTTTTTCTGTTGAGACCAGTGACATCAATGCAGTGCTCTCAAATAATGATTTTGTTAAAATGGATATAGAGGGACAAGAAGCAACTGCAATCCTCTCCACAAAAAAAGATACATGGGCCAATGTTGAAATGATTCTAGAGGTTGGAACCGAGAAAAATGCAAAAATTATTTTTGAATACCTTAATGAAATTAATGTAAACATGTTTTCTCAAAAAACCGGGTGGAATAAAGTTTCTAATCTTGCTGAGATACCTACAAGCTATAAAGAAGGATCATTATTTCTTTCTGTAGCTGACGAGATGTCCTGGTAGGCAGAAATTTCTTATAAATGAAAAGAGAAGTTAATTTACTGGAGTTTTATCCTCAGTCCAAGAGACCTATTGCTGACAGGGGCAACCTGATTACTGAGCAAGATAGAGCTATAGCTAGAAAGTTTGACATTGAATATTTTGATGGGGACAGGCTAACGGGCTATGGAGGATATAATTATAGCCCTAGATTTTGGACAGAAACGGTTGCGCATATTAAAGATTTTTATAATCTTGATGATAATTCGAAAATTTTGGATATTGGGTGTGCTAAGGGCTACATGATGCATGATTTATCGCTCTTGATCCCAGGGGCTGAGATTAAAGGTGTTGATGTTTCAAATTATGCAAAGGAGAATTCAATAGAATCAATGCAAGATAATATTGTGGTCGCTAATGCTAATAATCTTCCTTTCCCTGATGACTATTTTGATTTGGTCATAGCTATTAATACGCTGCACAATCTCCCATTAATTGACTGCAAACAAGCTTTTAGAGAGATAAATAGAGTAACAAAAAATAATTCTTTTGTTATGAATGACGCTTGGAGAGATGCTAAAGGCAAACAATCAATGCTAAACTGGAATTTAACTGCTCTAACTTATATGAGTTGTGATGATTGGGAAGAGCTGTTCAAAGAAGTTGACTATAAAGGAGATTACTATTGGTTTTTTGCTGAATAAAGATTACTAATTGAGGGTCTGGAATTAGGCACAGTAAAAATTAAAGAAAAGAAAGTCTTATATAGACATAAAAAGAGTCCTCTTTTAGAGGATATTTACTCTTAACTTTGGTCAAAAATCACCCACTAAATTACACCAGAATGATGATTAAACATAAAAATATAAAAATATACTCCAACTTGATAAATTTATAATCTCTCTGATGTTTAGAATAAAAGCCGCAGTTCTTTTTGAACTAAACAAGCCTCTAGAAATAAGAACTCTTAAACGACGACCATTAGAATCTGGGCAAGTATTTGTAAAAATACTATACAGCGGAGTCTGCAGGAGTCAATTAATGGAGGTTAGCGGTCTTCGAGGCGATGACCGTTGGTTGCCTCATCTATTAGGGCATGAAGGCTCGGGTGTAGTTGAAGATGTTGGGCCTGATGTTAAGAAGTTTAAAAAAGGTGATGAAGTAATTCTTTCTTGGATAAAAGGAAGCGGAATTGAAGCACAGGGGGCTATATATGATTCTGATGATGTAGTTATAAACTCAGGCAAGGTTACTACATTTAGTAATTATTCAGTAGTATCTGAAAATAGAATAATTAAAAAACCCAAGAACTTAGGTTTTGATACTGCTATTTTATTTGGTTGTGCATTGCCCACTGGCGCAGGTATGGTTATTAATGAAATTAATGTTAATTTGGAATCTTCAGTTGTAGTAATTGGTCTTGGAGGGATTGGCATGTCTGCTATTGCAATGTTGCTGTCTCTAAAGATAAAAAACATAATAGCAATTGATATTTCTGTTAAAAAATTAGACTTAGTTAAGAGTTGGGGTGTTAATCATACAATCGATGCAAGTAAACCCAATATTCAAGAATTAATGCAGGAAATATTTCCAGATGGAGCAGAATATTGTATCGAGTCAGCAGGAAGGGTTTCCACTATTGAACTGGGCTTTTCTTTAGTAAATAGAAATAAAGGTAAATTATTATTTGCTTCTCATCCCCCCGAAGGTGAAAAAATTAGATTATCTCCACATGAGTTAATAAGTGGAAAAAGTATAGCTGGCAGTTGGGGAGGCGCTATTGATCCTGATAGAGATATACCTATTTTATATCATAATTTCATTTCTGCTAATTTCCCTTTAAACTCTCTTTTGACTAAACCTTATTCTTTGCTAGATATTAACAAAGCTTTGGAGGATTTAGAATCTGGTAAGGTATTACGACCGCTTATAAAAATGGAACATTAAAATATCTATCTAAATAATTTATAGGCTTTAGACATCGCTTCACAAACGGTCGACTTCCACATGAGATTGGCCTGAACCGTAAACCCGGCTCCGGCTATGTCACAAAATTCTGCGATGGAATTCTGGCCGGTGTGATTGGCAACGTTGCCATTCGCATCGACCATACCAACCTGGCGTCCGTCGGCACCCGCATCATCACTCAGTAAATTTTCCAGGGCTTCTGCAGCGTTCTTTCCACTACGCATGAGCGCCAGACCTTTCGGCCCATACGCCGGCTCGATAAAAGACTGCGTTGCGACAGCCCCAACACCTGGCTCCGCCCACACAACCCGCGAGCCGACGCCGAAGTAATGAGTTTGAACGGCAACACCCAGTTCCCCGGTCTCCTCATCCCTGGCCACAATTGAATAGGTGTGTGCCAGCTGCGACGGCTGCGGTTTGCCGCCGCCGGCCGCGTCGATAAGCGGCAACACCAGGTGTGACGGGTATTGAGCAGAGTGATGCACCACGTTCTTCGCAATTACCCATTCAGTTTCATCAAAATTGTTGCCGCCTGTATTCAGATTGCGATCCCAACGCGGAAAATTCGAACTTGATACTTCCAGGCGGATTCGATGTCCTGGTCCGTGTGTGACGTCAGCCCATATGGCACCATCTGGCCCAGTTTGCTAAGAGACACTTCTGCTAATTTAAACTGAAGCAGAGGAGTTTCAAATGAGCATGTCAAACACAGAGAAACACGTTAAAGATAT
>Ga0315339_1003238_pt1 | contig 11581 bp, 7 predicted proteins | sample ASW17metaG_FD_204514 | JGI IMG/M metagenome (GOLD analysis project Ga0315339, IMG submission 204514) | Ammonia-oxidizing marine archaeal communities from Pacific Ocean, United States - ASW #17 | ecosystem: Environmental > Aquatic > Marine > Oceanic | place: USA: California | collected 2016-12-05
GGCGGCGCGGCTTGCGCTCCGTGCTCTCACCAGAGTCGGCCCCCGCCGCAGGTTGGCTCTCTGTAGCGGACTGGCCGTTCGCGGCTCGGACCTCAGTGGCGGGCGTTTCGTCGGCCTCCACCGCATCTGCTTGCCTCGTCGGCGCCGAGCCGTTGCCACCCGCTGCGGCCTCGGTTGTCGGCTGATCGCCTGACTCTGTCCGCGCGCGCCCACGGCCACCGCGCTTGCCGCGCCGCCGCCGTTTTTTGGGCTCTTGGTCCCCATCGACGGTGGCCGCGGTCTTCTCCGCGACCGGCGCCTTGACCTTGGCTTGGGTCTGGATCGAGGTCTCGATGTCGGACGCGGCCTCCTCCTCGTCACGCCGTCGTGCGACCCGTTCGAGCCGGTAGGCCGGAGCGATCAGGGAATCGTCTGTGTTTATGACAATGCGGACTCGATAATTGGCTTCGATCGCACCAAGCGCTCTACGCTTCTCGTTCAGGAGATAGACGGCGGGCGCCGTCGCGACCTCCAGTCGTATCTCGCTGCTGGACCCTTGAGTGGCCTCATCCTCGATCAGCCGCAGCATGTGGAGCGCCGTCGATGCCGTCGAACGCACCACACCGGCGCCGCCGCAAAGAGTGCACGGAATAGTGCTTGTCTCCAGGAAGCTTGGGCGCAAGCGCTGGCGCGACATCTCCAACAGGCCGAACGCACTGATGCGACCCACCTGAATACGCGCCCGGTCGCTCTTCAGCAGGTCCTTGAGCCTTCGCTCCACGGCGCGGACATGTCGACCCACATCCATGTCGATGAAATCGATCACGATCAGGCCCGCGAGATCGCGTAGCCGCAGTTGACGTGCGACTTCCTCGGCCGCTTCCAGATTGGTCTTGAGCGCGGTTTCCTCAATATTGCGCTCGCGCGTGGCTCGACCCGAGTTCACGTCGACCGCGACAAGCGCCTCGGTAGGACTGATCACGATAGAGGCGCCCGAAGGCAGGTGTACGACCGGACTGTGCATCAAGTCCAGTTGCTGCTCGACCTTGTAACGTTGAAACAGTGGGATTTTGTCGTCATAGCGCTGCACATTCTTGGCGTGGCTAGGCATGAGCTGGCGCATGAACGTCTTGGCGGTTTTGTAGCCCTCCTCGCCCTCGACCAACACCTCGGTGATGTCGCGCGAATAGAGATCGCGGATCGACCGCTTGATCAGACTGGCCTCCTCATACACCAGCTCCGGCGCGGTCGATTCCATGGTCCGCTCGCGAACCGCGTCCCATAGCCTCAGGAGGTAATCGAAGTCACGTTTGATCTCGGTCTTGCTGCGACTGAGGCCCGCCGTGCGTACGATCAGGCTCATCCCTTCGGAAATCTCCAGACCCTCGACAATCGACTTCAGCCGGCTGCGATCGGAGCCGCTGACGATGCGGCGGCTAATGCCCCCGCCGCGCCACGTATTGGGCATCAGGACGCAGTAGCGTCCTGCGAGTGACAAATACGTCGTCAGTGCCGCGCCCTTCTTGCCGCGCTCTTCCTTGACGACCTGGACCAGAATGACCTGGCGCCGCTTGATGACTTCCTGGATCTTGTAGCGTCGCCGCTGCAGGCGTTTTCGCGCCAGCGCCGCGTCCTCGTAGTCGTCGCCGCCGATGTCCTCGACGGTATCATCGACCTCAACTTCGTCGGCCGCCGCCGATTCTGTTGGCGGCGGCGCTCCTGGGTCAGGATTGGCCGCCCCGTGCCCATCGCCATCTGACGCGGCACTCGGCGCATCGTTGGCATCGGGCTCCGCCTCGTCCGATCCGCCATCCGCGCGCGCTTCGTCCTCGATAAGCGCCTGTCTATCCTCGATCGGGATCTGATAGTAGTCGGGATGGATCTCGCTAAAGGCCAGGAAACCGTGGCGATTGCCACCGTATTCCACGAATGCCGCTTGGAGCGATGGCTCCACGCGGGTCACCTTGGCGAGATAAATATTGCCCTTGAGCTGTTGTCGGGTCGCGGCCTCGAAGTCAAAATCTCCGACCCGGTCACCATCGATGACGGCCACCCTGGTCTCTTCGGGGTGGGCCGCGTCGATAAGCATGCGCGCTGCCATTGCAATATCCTGAGACGCGCGAGGCGCTCGGCGAACATCGAGCGTCGCTCGTCGTTGTTTCGGCGAGACCGGCGGCGCCAGCGCCGATTCAGGTATTGATCCAGAACGGCGGCAGCCTTACCCGCACTTAGGGGCCGGCCTCGCATTTCAAATTTCCCCGCTGGCCACAAACACCACCCCCGACCACACGGCTAACCATGATCTCGGTCCGGGGTGCTGCCCGTATAGCTGCGGACCATTCGCACCATAACCATAGGCCGTGATGGCCCCCGCGACAATATTTTTGTGCGGGACTCGCCCTCTTTGCGGCTGTCACATAGACCACAAATGCGTAACATGTGGTGGCGCGCAGCAGGAGGCAGCACAACATGTGCCGAGTGCCATCGCTACGACGGTTGCTGGCCGTGGTCATGTGGCTGGCCCCGATGTGGGCCATGCTGTTGGCTCCTAGCGTGGCTAACAGCACGGTGATAACCGGCATTAGGGTCGGCGAGCACCCTGACGCGACGCGTTTCGTTATCGACCTTACCAGTGCCGTGACCTATCGGGTGTACACCGTCGCTGGTCCCGACCGGGTCGTTATCGACCTGCCGCTGGTCGAATGGCGCGTGCAGCCCCATGCTACCGAGTTCAAGGGTGAATTGATCACCGGGATCCGGTCAGGCCGGGTCGGCGAGGACACATGGCGCATCATTCTCGACGTGGCGGCGCCGGTAAGCATCAAGCGAAAGTTCGCCCTACCGCCCCAAGGCGACTACCCGCACCGCCTCGTGATCGATCTTGCCGCCCGTAAGGAGGCCTCAGCGCGCCGTGCCGAGCCTGAGCGCGTTAACGGCCGCGACGCGCGCCTTCCCGCGAAGCGGCCGGACACGCCCAGGAACCGGACTCAACGCATCGTCGTGCTCGACCCGGGGCATGGCGGCGCCGACCCCGGAGCCATCAGCGCCAGGGGCATTTTTGAAAAGGACCTGACGTTGGCCGTCGGTCTCGAGTTGCGCCGTCGCTTGCTGGCGACGGGACGCTACCGCGTCGTCATGACGCGGGAAACCGACCACTTCGTCAAACTGCGCGACCGGGTGGCAAGGGCCCGGCGCGCTGGCGGCGACCTTTTCCTGTCACTGCACGCGGACTCGATTGGCAACCCTAGTCTGCGCGGGGCCTCGGTCTATACCCTTTCGGAAACCGCCTCCGACGATGAGGCAGGGGAGCTGGCAGAACGGGAGAACCGCGCCGACATTATTGCCGGTGTCGATCTGTCCGGCGAGAGCGATGTAGTAAGCGGAATCCTGATCGACCTGGCCCAGCGCGAAACCATGAATCTTTCGGCGGAGTTCGCTAACCAGCTAATTTCCGAACTTAGCGACGCCTCGATCATGCTTAAGCGATCGCGCCGCTATGCGGGATTCGCCGTCCTCAAGGCGCCCGACATGCCGGCCGTCCTGGTCGAACTCGGCTACCTCTCCAACCCGCGCGATGAACGGATGCTGGCGGCCCCTAAGCAACGCGCCCCGCTGGTCGAGGCCCTGTTGCGCGGCATCGACACGTTCTTTGACCGCGAGTAGCGCCGGCTCGCCACATCTCGGCCACAATCGCCGCCTATGTTAGCTTGGTCGCCGCCCCGCGAGGGCCGAGGCTGGGATCTGCTCATGGCGCGCGTGCTGCGATGGCTAGGCGCATTGGTCGCGTTGGCGGTCGTTCTGGCCGTCATCGCCGGCGGCGGCATTCTCTACGTCTTCTACCACTATGGCGGCGATCTTCCCGACTACCAGCAGTTGGGCGATTATGAGCCGCCGACGGTCACCCGCGTACACGCTGGCGATGGGCGGTTATTGGCCGAGTATGCCGCCCAGAAACGGGTGTTCGTCCCAGTCGAGGCCATGCCCAAGCGGGTCGTTGAGGCCTTTCTGGCCGCCGAGGACCAACACTTCTACAGCCACTTTGGCATCGACCTGCGCGGCGTCGTGCGCGCGGCCGTCACCAATGCCGCCAACCTGTGGCGGGGCAATCGCCGCCCGGTCGGCGCTTCGACCATCACCCAGCAGGTGGCTAAGAACTTTCTGCTCTCCAACGAGCTGTCAATCGAGCGCAAGATCCGCGAAGCGATTCTGGCGGTGCGAATAGAACGGGCGTTGTCCAAGGATCGCATCCTTGAGCTCTACCTGAACGAGATCTATCTCGGTTACGGCTCATATGGCGTGGCCGCCGCCGCGCTCAATTACTTCGACAGGTCGCTCGACGAGCTCACACTTGAGGAGGCCGCCTACCTTGCCGCCCTGCCCAAGGCGCCGAGCAACTACCATCCGATCTATCGCCACGAAGCGGCCGTGGGGCGTCGCGATTGGGTGATCGGGCGGATGATGGACGAGCGCTTCATCACGCCCGAGGAGGGGGCAGCGGCACGCTTGCGACCGCTGCTGGTGCGTCGGCGGGGTGGCTATGATGCGGCGGCGGCCGACTATTTCGCGGAGGATGTGCGGCGCGAACTGGTCAAGCAATTCGGCGAAAAAGGACTGTACGAGGGCGGACTGTCGGTCCGCACCACTCTCGATTCGCGGCTCCAGGATATCGCCCGGCGCGCACTGCGGCAGGGATTGATCGCCTACGACCGCCGCCACGGCTGGCGCGGCCCGCTGGCGCGGTTCGTTGATATGGCGGACTGGCGGCAACGCCTCGCCGCCTACGAACCTCTGCCTGCGATGGGGGAGTGGTTGCCCGCGCTGGTGCTCAGCTTGAGCCAACAGAACGCTGAGATAGGCTTCGCCGACGGGCGTGGCGGTCTCATCCCGCTCGCCGAGCTGAAATGGGCGCGCGCCTGGCGTGCTGGTCAACGGCTCGGTCCAGAAATTCGCCATCCCTCTGATGTGTTGGCCATAGGCGATCTTGTGGCCGTGGCGGCCGTCGATCCCATTCGGCCGATCCATGCCCTTCACCAGATCCCCGAGGTTGACGGCGGCATTATCGCCATGGATCCTCACACCGGGCGTGTTTTGGCGATGGTCGGCGGCTATCAGTTCGCCGACAGCCATTACAACCGCGCGACCCAGGCATTGCGTCAGCCCGGCTCGGCCTTCAAACCAATCGTCTACGCCGCCGCGCTGGAAAACGGTTTCACGCCCTCTAGTCTCATTCTCGATGCGCCGTTCGTGATCGACCAGGGCCCGGGCCTCGGCAAATGGAAACCCGCCAATTACACCCGCAAATTCTATGGACCAAGCACACTACGGCTCGGGATCGAAAAATCGCGCAACTTGATGACGGTGCGACTCGCCCAGTTCATCGGCATGGACTTGGTGGTCGATATGGCGCGCAGATTTGGCGTTGTGAATCGGATGCCGGCTCGGTTATCCATGGCGTTGGGGGCTGGCGAATCGACACTGATGCGCATGGTGGCGGCGTATGCGATGCTCGTGAACGGCGGCAAGCAAATCGTTCCGTCGCTGATCGACCGGGTTCAAGATCGCCGTGGCCGCACCATCTTCCGCCACGACGACCGACCTTGCGATGGTTGCGTGGCGACCGCGTGGCGCGGTCAATCGGCGCCGCTGATTCCCGATGGCCGGGCGACGATTGTCGATTCAACCATCGCCTATCAGCTTGTCTCGATCCTGCAGGGCGTGGTCGAGCGCGGTACCGGGCGTAGGGTGAGAGCTGTCGGCAAGCCGCTGGGCGGCAAAACGGGCACGACCAACGACAGCAAGGACACCTGGTTCATCGGCTTTTCCCCTGATCTTGCTGCTGGAGTGTTCGTCGGCTTCGACCGGCCCCGGAGCCTGGGCCGGCGCGAGACGGGATCGAGCGTGGCCGCGCCGATTTTCCGTGATTTCATGGCTGCGGCCCTGGCTGATCAACCAGCGATTCCATTCCGCATCCCGAGCGGTGTGCGGCTGGTTAGGGTGAACGCGACCACCGGGCTTTTGGCGCGGGCTGGCGATCCGAACGTCATTCTCGAGGCATTTCGGCCCGGAACCGAGCCCGCCGCGTCCGGGCTGGTGCTCGATGGTTCGGGCGCCGCGCTGGCGATCGGCGAGGCGCCGTTGGAAGGAACCGACGGCTTGTATTAAAACCCAACCACTTCCCAGGAACCGATAGGTCGAACGGAGGCGGAGAGTGCGGGCTGAAATCGAAGCAATATCGGATCGAATCAGGCAGTCGCTGACGCGACTAAGGGGGCATCTTTGACTGGGAGAACGCCCTCAAGCGAATAGGCGAACTGGACCGGCACGCCGAGGACCCGAAGCTGTGGGACGATCGGGGGCGGGCGCAGCGCCTGATGCGCGAGCGTACGCGTTTGCGGGCCGCCATCGATGGCTATCGCGGCCTTGAGCAAGAATTAGAGGACGGTACCGGTCTCATCGACTTGGGCGAGCAGGAGGGCGACAGCGCCGTCGTCGCCGAGGCTGAAGCGGCATTGACGGAACTTGGCGACCGGACAGCGAAACAAGAGCTTGAAAGCCTATTGTCGGGCGAGGCCGATGGCAACGACGCCTATATCGAGGTCCACGCGGGCGCGGGCGGCACCGAATCGCAAGATTGGGCCGAGATGCTGCTGCGCATGTACATCCGTTGGGCGGAGAAACGGGGCTACAAGACCGAGTGGGTCGAGGAGAGTCCAGGCGAGGAAGCGGGGCTCAAGTCGGCGACCATCATTATCAAGGGCGCCAATTCGTTTGGCTGGCTCAAGGGCGAATCGGGCGTCCATCGCCTGGTCCGCATCTCGCCATTCGATTCGAGCTCGCGGCGGCACACCAGTTTCGCCAGCGTCGGGGCCTTTCCGGTGATCGACGACACCATCGACATCGATATTCAGGACAAGGATCTGCGGATCGACACCTATCGCGCTTCGGGCGCCGGCGGTCAGCACGTCAACCGGACCGACAGCGCGGTCCGCATCACCCATCTGCCGACCTCGATTGTCGTCCAGTGTCAGAGCGGCCGCTCGCAGCACAAGAACCGCGCCGCCGCTCTCTCGATGCTGCGCGCGCGGCTCTACGAGGCCGAGCTCAGCAAGCGCGAGGCCGAGCGCCAAGCGCTGCACGAGAGCAAAAGCGAGATCGGGTGGGGTCACCAGATCCGCTCCTACGTCCTGCACCCCTACCAGATGGTAAAGGACCTGCGGACGCACGTCGAAAGCTCCGATACCACGGGCGTTCTCGATGGCGATCTTGATCTTTTCATGGGTGCAGCCCTCGCCGCCCGGGTCGGGGCCGGCCTTGAGGAAACGACCCGCGCATGAAACAACCAAGGAGAAGCGGTGTGGCGAACGATGGATGGACGGTCTACCTCGCGGGTGAGATTCATACCGACTGGCGCGAGCGCCTGAATCGCGGCGTCGCGGACTCAAAGCTGCCGGTGCAATTCGTGTCGCCGGTCACCGACCATGGCAGCAGTGACGATTGCGGCGTCGATATCCTGGGCGCCGAGGACAGCACCTTTTGGAAAGATCACAAGGGCGCCGGGCTCAACGCCATCCGCACGCGCACGATGATCGATCGCGCCGACATCGTTGTTGTCCGGTTCGGCGAGCAGTACCGCCAATGGAACGCCGCCTTCGACGCGGGATACGCGACGGCGCTGGGCAAGCCGCTCATCGTTTTGCACGAGCCCGCGCTTGGCCACGCCCTTAAGGAAGTCGATGGGGCCGCGCTCGCGGTGACCGAGTCGCCCGACCAGGTCGTCCGCATTCTCAAGTACGTGATCGAGGGGCGTTTGTGAGACGACCCACCACTACATCTCTGAGAAAAAAGTCAGCGCGGCGCACCCCCGGTTCCAGCGGCCGAGCGGCGCGCCATGTGGTGCCCTCGCCACGCTTGACGCTCGTCATCGTTGGCCGACCGAATGTCGGTAAATCGACGTTGTTCAATCGCCTGGTCGGTCGCCACGCCGCGCTGGTCGACAATACGCCGGGCCTCACCCGCGATTGGCGCGAGGGGCAGGGGCGGATCGGCGATATCGATCTGCGCGTGATCGATACGGCCGGCCTTGAGGACTCGAGCGACGACAGCCTCGCCGGCCGCATGCGCCACCACACCGAAGCTGCGCTGCACGGGGCGGACGCAGCGCTGATGGTGATCGACGCGATCGCTGGCGTCACCCCACTCGATCAACATTTCGTCCAGTGGCTCAAGAAGACCGAGATCCCGACGATCCTGATCGCCAACAAGTGCGAGGGCCGCCGTGCCGAGCCCGGTGTGCTCGACGCCTATCGACTTGGCATCGGCGAGCCGGTGGCGATCTCAGCGGAGCATGGCGAGGGTTTGGCCGATCTCTACACAGCCGTTGCCGCACTGGTTCCCGCGCCCGCCCCGGAGTCGGTCGATGAGGCCGCCCGCCCGCTGGCGCTCGCCATCGTCGGCCGACCCAACGCTGGCAAGTCGACGCTCGCCAACCGGCTAGTTGGCTCCGATCGGCTGCTCACCGGGCCGGAGCCCGGCATTACTCGCGATGCCATCGCCGTGGATTGGCGCTTCGAGGGGCGCTGGATACGCCTGGTCGATACGGCCGGCTTGCGACGACGCGCGCGGGTGGTCGATCGGCTCGAGCGGCTGGCGGCGGCGGACGCCTTGCGCGCCGTGAGATTGGCCGAGATCGTGGTTCTGGTGCTGGATGCGGAAACGCCGTTCGAGCGTCAAGATCAAACCATCGCGCGGGTGGTGGCGGAGGAGGGTAGGACGCTCGTCATCGCCCTGAACAAGTGTGATTTGTTGAACGATGTGGCCGGGACGGCGGCGGCCGTGGACCGCGAGTTGGCCGCGTCGCTGCCCCAGCTCAAAGGCGCCACCGTGGTGCCGATATCGGCGCTCACGGGCGCCGGGATCGATCAGCTCATGACGGCCGTCTTCGCGCTCCATGACCGCTGGACCCGGCGCGTGGCGACCGGTCCGCTCAATCGCTGGCTCGCCAACGCCGTGGCCAAGCATCCCCCGCCCTCGGTTCGCGGCCGGCGGCTGCAGTTGCGATATTTGACCCAAGTCAAGGTGCGCCCGCCCACCTTTGCGCTGTTCGCGAGCCGTCCCGACCACCTTCCCGAGTCTTATTTGCGCTACCTCACCAACGCGCTGCGCGAACATTTCGATCTGGCGGGCGTGCCACTGCGTCTTCTCGCGCGCGGTGGCCGCAACCCTTACGTCAAAAGTTAGCCTCCACGGTCGGTTGGTCCGGCATCAGTCGAGCGGTCCGAACCGACCGCTCGCGGGGTCAAGGGCAAGCAGCCTGCCGTCGGCGATGTCGAAATAAGCGCCGCGCACACGTAAGCGGCCAGCGTCCAAGCGCTCTTTGATGAATGGAAATGTCCGCAGATTTTCAATCGAATGGCGGACAGAGGCATGTTCGAGTGCCTGCTGCCGTTCTTCGATCGGTCGCCCGGCGGCGTCCCCCAACGCCTCCGGCCGCGCCGCACTCAACAACGACATCCAGCGGTCGATGAACCCGCGCGGCGCGGTCTGCTCGTAGAGTCCGTCCATGAACGCGCGCACGCCGCCGCAGCGGGCATGGCCCATCACCACGATAGCCTCGACCTCGAGTCCCGTGACCGCGAATTCGAGTGCCGCGCTGGTGCCGTGATAGTCGCCACGGGGTTCGAAGGGCGGCACCAGATTGGCCACGTTTCGCACGATGAACAGCTGTCCTGGTCCGGCGCTGAAGATCGCCGCCGGATCGACGCGGCTATCGCAACAGGCAATCACCATTGCTCTCGGTGCCTGTCCCGCTTCGGCCAGCGAGCGGTACAGCGCCGCCTCCTGCGGATAGCGGGTGGCGAGAAAGCGGCGATAGCCGTCGACCAGTTCGGGGACATCGCGCATGCCGGGCCCTGTTGTCAGGCGGCCGTTCTGGCCGGTCGCCGCGTCCCGCCGCTGGTGCCGTGGCTGGGATCTGGGAACGCCAGCGTGCCGATGAACTGGCTCATCGTAAAGCCAATGCCCGCCTAGGCCTGCACGATCTCGCCGTTGCGTTCGAGGTCGAGTGCGGCGAGATCGAGGAAGATATCGGTGATGGTTTCGGGCGTGGGGAGCGACATCGGGTCCTCGCCGGGCATCGCGCTCGCCCGCATTCCGGTGCGAACGACCCCTGGATCGACGATGTTGACGCGAACCTTGGTGTTGGCGACCTCCGCCGCATAAGTTTTCACCAGCATGTCGAGCGCCGCTTTGCTGGTGGCATAGGGGCCCCAATAGGGCAGGGTCATGCGACTGACACCAGAGGTCACGAACATGGCGCGTCCCGCCGGGGCGGCGCGCAGCAGCGGATCGAACGCACGGATCAAGCGCCAGTTGGCGGTGACGTTGATCGCCAGTACCTCTTCCCACATTTCCGGCGGGCAGTGGCCAAGCGGCCCCAGGCGGCCCAGCACGGCGGCGTTGCCGACCAGAACGTCGAGGCGCCCATGGCGCTCGGCGATCACGCTGCCAAGCCGGTCGATGCCCGGGCCATCGCCAAGATCGAGGGGGACCAGTGTCGCGCTGCCGCCGACCGCGCGGATGGCGTCGTCCACTTCCTCCAGTCCGCCGACGGTCCGCGCCACCGCCACCACGGTGCCGCCCTCGGCGCCGAAGCGTTTGGCGACGGCCGCGCCGATTCCGCGCGAGGCGCCGGTGACGAGCGCGACGCGCCCCTCTAATCGCCCGCCCACGCTAGGCTTGTTCGGCGAGGAGCGAGAGCTGGGCTGGTGGACTGCCAAGCTCGTGATCGGCGAGCGGGATCGGGTAGTCGCCGGAGAAGCAGGCATCGCAGTACTGGGGATTCTGCTCGTCGCGCGGGCTGTTTGTCATGGCGCGGTAGAGCCCGTCCATGGAGATGTAGGCGAGCGAGTCGACGCCGATCCTGTTGCGCATCCCCTCAAGATCGAGGTTGGCGGCCAGCAGTTCGTCGCGTTGCGGCGTATCGACGCCGTAGAAACAGGAGTGTGCGGTCGGGGGGCTGGCGATTCGCATGTGCACCTCGGTCGCGCCGGCGTCGCGCATCATGTTGACGATCTTGGTCGAGGTAGTGCCGCGCACGATGCTGTCGTCCACCAGTATGACCCTTTTGCCGGTCACCTCGGAGCGGTTGGCGCTGTGCTTGAGGCGGACGCCGAGGTGTCTGATCTGCTCGGTCGGCTCGATAAAGGTTCGCCCGATGTAGTGGTTGCGAATAATCCCGAGTTCGAACGGAATGTGAGATTCGGCGGCATAGCCGATCGCGGCCGGCACGCCTGAGTCGGGTACCGGGATCACCACGTCCGCCGGCACCGGCGCCTCCCGCGCCAGCTCGGCGCCAATACGTTTGCGGGCGTCATAAACGCCGACCCCGTTGATGCTGCTGTCGGGCCGCGCGAAGTAGATGTACTCGAAGACACAGAAGCGCGACCGCGCCGGCGCGAACGGGCGCATGCTGTGCACGCCTGATGAGTTGATCACCACCATCTCGCCCGGCTCGATGTCACGCACGAACCGCGCGCCGATGATATCGAGCGCGCAGGTCTCGGAGGCCAGGATATACGCGCCGTCGAGCTCGCCCAGCACCAGT
>Ga0315339_1003239_pt1 | contig 11579 bp, 7 predicted proteins | sample ASW17metaG_FD_204514 | JGI IMG/M metagenome (GOLD analysis project Ga0315339, IMG submission 204514) | Ammonia-oxidizing marine archaeal communities from Pacific Ocean, United States - ASW #17 | ecosystem: Environmental > Aquatic > Marine > Oceanic | place: USA: California | collected 2016-12-05
CATCATTGCGCCAGTGCCGGCCGGGATCAGTCGCCCGACGATGACGTTTTCCTTCAAGCCCATGAGGTTGTCGACCCGCCCCGAGACGGCCGCCTCGGTGAGCACCCGGGTGGTCTCCTGGAACGATGCAGCGGATATGAACGAACCAGTCTGCAGCGACGCCTTGGTAATGCCGAGCAGAACCGGAGCGGCCGTCGCGGGTTTGCGCTTCTCGGCCCGAGCGACGACGTTGAATTGCTCGAATTCGCGCCGATCTATCTGCTCACCGATCAAAAGGGCGGTCTCGCCGGGGTCAGTGATCTCCACCTTCTGCAGCATTTGCCGAGCGATCACCTCGATGTGCTTGTCGTTGATCTTGACGCCCTGGAGGCGGTACACCTCCTGGATCTCGAAGACCAGGTATCGGGCCAACGCCTCGACGCCAAGGATCTGCAAAATGTCGTGGGGAACCGGGTTGCCATCGAGTAATAGATCGCCCTTCTCGATGAAATCGCCCTCGCGCACCCCGATGTGTTTTCCCTTGGGCACCATGTACTCGACCGGGTCGCCTTCTTCGGGGCGAACAATGATGCGGCGTTTGGCCTTGTAGTCCTTGCCAAACTCGACCCGACCCGAGATTTCACTCATGACCGCGTGGTCTTTGGGCCGGCGCGCCTCGAATAGCTCCGCGACCCGCGGCAGGCCCCCTGTGATATCGCGCGTCTTGGACGATTCACGAGGAATGCGCGCGAGGACGTCGCCGGCTCTGATCTCATCGCCATCCTCGACCGACAAGATCGCGTCGACCGACAAGAAGTAACGCGCATAGAGGCCGTTGCCGAGCGTCACCACTTCGCCACTCTTGTCACGCAGCGTGATACGCGGTCGCAGCTCACTTCCGTGCGGCTGTTGGCGCCAATCAACGACCACCTTGGTAGCGATGCCCGTCGCCTCATCGACATAACCGCGGATCGAAACGCCCTCGACGAGATCGCGATACGAAACGATGCCCTCCCGCTCGGCGATGATCGGCAACGTGTAGGGATCCCACTCGATCAGTTTGTCGCCCCTGGTAACGGCTGCGCCATCGTCGTGCAGCAGCCGCGCGCCATAGGGAACCTTGTGGCGCGCCTTTTCGCGACCGTTCTCGTCGATGACGGTGACTTCGCAGTTTCGACCCATCACCACCAAACGATCGGCGCTGTCGGTAATGACGTTACGGTTATCGATCTTGACCTTGCCATCGTAGGCGACCTCGACGCTCGACTGCTCGGCGAGCTGGGCTGTGCCCCCGATATGGAAGGTTCGCATGGTCAGCTGGGTACCAGGCTCACCAATCGACTGAGCGGCGATCACCCCGACGGCTTCGCCGATATTGACGACGGTACCGCGGGCAAGGTCGCGGCCGTAGCAGGTCCCGCACACGCCAGTGCCAGTCTCGCAGGTCAGAACCGAGCGGATCATCACGGATTCAATCCCCGCCGTCTCGATGCGATCGCACAACAACTCGTCGATTCCGCGGCCAGCCTCGACGATGACCTCGCCAGAGATCGGGTCCACCACGCTGATCGCCACCGTGCGGCCGAGGATGCGATCGCCCAGCGGCACGATCACTTCGCCGCCCTCGATCACCTCGCTCACGGTAATGCCGGAAGTGCTGCCGCAATCGCGCTCGACGATGATGCAGTCCTGAGCGACATCGACCAGGCGCCTGGTCAGATAGCCTGAGTTCGCCGTCTTCAGGGCGGTATCGGCCAGCCCCTTGCGCGCACCGTGCGTGGAATTGAAGTACTCGAGGACGGTCAGCCCCTCCTTGAAGTTGGAGATAATCGGAGTCTCGATGATCTCGCCCGAGGGCTTGGCCATTAGCCCGCGCATCCCGGCGAGCTGCTTCATCTGGGCCGCCGAGCCGCGGGCGCCGGACGTCGCCATCATATAGATCGAGTTCTGCGGCAAACGGCGCCCGGTCTTCGTATCGATCACCTGGTCGACCTCCGAGATCGCCTTCATCATCTCGTCGGCCACCCGGTCGGTGCACTGCGCCCAAGCATCAAGGACCTTGTTGTAGCGTTCGCCGTGGGTGATGAGCCCATCTTGGTACTGCTGGTCGTATTCCATGACCAGATCGCGCGTCCCGTTGACCAGTGCATCCTTGGTACCGGGCACCACCATGTCGTCCTTGCCGAACGATATACCGGCACGGCACGCATGATCTAAACCAAGCGCCATGATGCGGTCGGCGAACAACACCGTCTCCTTCTGCCCGCAGTGGCGATAGACTACGTCGATCAGCGTGCTGACTTCCTTTTTTGTCAGCAATCGATTGGCGAGGTCGAAGCTGATCTTGGGATGGCGCGGCAGTATTTCGCCGATGAGCATCCGCCCGGGCGTGGTCTCGACCCGCAGAATAATGTCTTGCCCCTCCGCATCCACGGTTCGATAGCGGGCCTGGACCTTGGCGTGCAGACTCGTCGTGTCGGCCGCGAGCGCCCGCTCGATCTCCGCGGTGTCGGCGAACACGCTGCCCTCGCCGGTCTCGCCCTCACGCTCGAGGGTCAGATAGTAAAGACCCAGCACGATATCTTGCGAGGGGACGATGATCGGTTTGCCGTTGGAAGGACTGAGGATGTTGTTGGTCGACATCATCAGCACCCTGGCCTCGAGCTGGGCTTCGAGCGCGAGCGGCACGTGCACCGCCATCTGATCGCCGTCGAAGTCGGCGTTGAATGCGGTGCAAACCAACGGGTGCAGTTGGATCGCCTTGCCCTCGATCAACACCGGCTCAAATGCCTGAATGCCGAGGCGGTGGAGCGTGGGCGCCCGATTGAGAAGCACCGGATGCTCGCGGATAACCTGTTCGAGGATATCCCACACCTCGGGCCGCTCCATCTCGACCATTTTCTTGGCCATCTTGATGGTAGCGGCGAGCCCCAACGCCTCGAGCCGCGAGTAAATGAAGGGCTTGAATAGTTCAAGCGCCATCTTCTTCGGCAGCCCGCACTGGTGCAGCTTAAGCTCCGGCCCGACAACGATCACCGAACGTCCCGAATAGTCGACGCGCTTGCCCAGCAGGTTCTGCCGGAACCGGCCTTGCTTGCCCTTGAGCATGTCGCTCAACGACTTCAAGGGCCGTTTGTTGGCGCCGGTAATGACGCGCCCGCGACGGCCGTTGTCGAACTGGGCGTCGACCGCTTCCTGCAGCATGCGCATTTCGTTGCGCACGATGATGTCGGGCGCCCGCAATTCGATCAGGCGCTTAAGTCTGTTGTTACGATTGATGACGCGGCGATAGAGATCGTTCAGATCCGAGGTGGCGAAACGCCCGCCGTCAAGTGGCACAAGGGGCCGCAGATCGGGGGGGATCACCGGAATCACGGTCAGGATCATCCATTCCGGCCGGTTGCCAGACTGGATGAACGACTCGATCAGCTTCAATCGTTTGCCTAGCTTCTTGGGCTTGACCACCGACGTGGTCTCGGCGATCTCGACGCGCAGTTCATCACGGGTGCGTTCGAGATCGATCGCCTCCAGCATGGCGCGAACGGCGGTGGCCCCGATGCCAGCGCTGAACGCATCCTGGCCGTATTCGTCCTGGGCCTCGTAGTACTGCTCCTCGCTCAACAGTTGGCCAACCTTGAGCGGCGACAGGCCCGGTTCAGTGACCACGAAGTACTCGAAATAGAGCACCCGCTCGAGGTCTTTGAGCGTCATGTCGAGGGCGAGGCCGATGCGCGAGGGCAGCGACTTCAAAAACCAGATGTGCGCCACCGGGGCGGCCAGCTCGATGTGACCCATGCGCTCGCGCCGCACCTTGGAGAGCGTGACCTCGACGCCGCATTTTTCACAGGTGATGCCGCGGTACTTCATCCGCTTGTACTTGCCGCACAAGCACTCGTAGTCCTTGTTTGGCCCGAAGATGCGGGCGCAGAACAGCCCATCGCGCTCGGGCTTGAAGGTTCGGTAGTTGATCGTCTCCGGTTTCTTGATCTCGCCAAACGACCAGGAGCGAATGCGCTCTGGGCTCGCAAGGGAGATCTTAATCTGATCAAAGGTCTGGGCAGTGCCGACCTGGCCGAAGATCTTCATCAACTCGTTCATTACATGCTCCTTGCTGCGTGGCCCTGCCGTGTCTCAGTAGGAACGCTGCGTCAGGTCGACGTTGAGGCCGAGCGATTGCAGTTCCTTGACCAGCACGTTGAACGATTCCGGTATGCCGGCCTCGAAGGTATCGTCGCCGCGGACCACGGCCTCATAGACCTTGGTCCGTCCGGCCACGTCGTCCGATTTCACGGTCAGCATCTCCTGCAGGGTGTAGGCGGCGCCATAAGCTTGGAGCGCCCACACCTCCATCTCGCCGAAGCGCTGGCCGCCAAACTGCGCCTTGCCCCCCAGTGGCTGCTGAGTGACCAGGCTGTAGGGCCCGATCGACCGGGCGTGGATCTTGTCGTCGACCAAGTGATGAAGTTTCAGCATGTAGATGTAGCCGACGGTCACGTCGCGATCGAACTGCTGACCGGTACGACCGTCGCTCAACGTCACCTGACCGCTGCTGTCCAGCCCAGCCTGCTCCAGAAGTTCGACTATATCGGCCTCGTTCGCCCCGTCGAATACCGGCGTCGCAAACGGCACGCCGGCGCGCATGTTGCCGGCAAGTTCGGTCAGTTCCCCCTCAGCGAGTTCGCCAATCGCCTGGTCATAGTGGGTCTTGCCGTAGATGCCTTTGAGTTGGCGCTTGAGCTCGTCAATCTTGCCGCTGCGCTGCATCCGGTCAAGAATCTCGCCAATGCGCCGTCCCAGCCCGGCCGAGGCCCAGCCGAGATGAGTCTCCAGGATCTGTCCAACATTCATCCGCGAGGGCACACCGAGCGGGTTGAGGACGATATCGACAGCGGTGCCATCATCAAGGTACGGCATATCCTCAACCGGCGCGATTTTCGAGATCACACCCTTGTTGCCGTGCCGCCCAGCCATCTTGTCACCCGGCTGCAGCTTCCTTTTGACAGCGACAAAGACCTTGACCATTTTCATGACGCCGGGCAGAAGCTCGTCGCCACGTTGCAGCTTCTCGACCTTGTCCACGAAGCGCTTCTCGAGGTGGCCGCTGGCGTGGTCGAACTGCTTCTTGAGGGCCTCGATATTGGACATCACCTTGGCCTCCTTGAGGCCGAGCTGCCACCACTGACCGCGGGTCAATTTGTCCAGCAAGGCATCGGTGATCTTGCCGCCGGTCTTGACGCCCTTGGGTCCGCTGGTCGCATTGCGCCCTAACAGCAAGCCCTTTAGGCGGTCGTACGTGTTGCGATCAAGGATCGCCTGCTCGTCGTCACGATCCTTGGCGAGGCGTTCGATCTCCTCGCGCTCAATGGCCAGCGCCCGCTCGTCCTTGTCGACGCCGTGTCGCGAGAAAACACGGACCTCCACGACCGTGCCCTGGCCGCCGGGCGGCAGCCGCAGCGAGGTATCGCGAACGTCTGACGCCTTCTCGCCGAAAATGGCGCGCAGGAGTTTCTCCTCCGGCGTCATCGGCGATTCGCCCTTGGGCGTTATCTTACCCACAAGGATGTCCGACGGCCCCACCTCGGCGCCGACATAAATCATGCCGGCCTCGTCGAGGTTGCGCAGCCCCTCTTCGCCAACGTTGGGGATATCGCGCGTGATCTCCTCGTGCCCTAGCTTGGTATCGCGCGCCATCACTTCGAATTCCTCGATGTGGATCGAAGTGAACACGTCGTCGCGCACCACGCGTTCGGAGATCAGGATCGCATCCTCGAAGTTGTAGCCACCCCATGGCATGAAGGCGACCAGCACGTTACGCCCGACGGCGAGCTCGCCAAAGCGGGTCGAGGGCCCATCGGCGAGCACGTCGCCGGCTTGCACCGCGTCGCCGACCCTCACCAACGGGCGTTGGTTGATGCAGGTGTTCTGGTTAGAACGCTGGAACTTGAGAAGGTTGTAGATGTCGACCGTCGAGGTTGACAGATCGGTCTCGGTCGTCGCGCGCACCACGATTCGCGTCGCATCGACCTGGTCGACGATCCCGACCCGCTTGGCGACGATGGTGACACCCGAATCGCGAGCGACAATCTCCTCCATCCCGGTTCCCACCAGCGGGGCCTCGGCTTGCATCAAGGGTACCGCTTGGCGCTGCATGTTCGAGCCCATCAACGCGCGATTGGCATCGTCGTTCTCTAGGAACGGGATCAGCGCGGCCGCGACCGACACCACCTGTTTGGGCGAAACGTCGATGTACTCGATCGTATTGGGATGCACGAGGACGAAATCGCCGCCCTTCCGGCAACTCACGAGATCGGAAACAAAGCGCCCGCGGGCGTCGATCTCGGCGTTGGCCTGAGCGATCGTGTACTTGCCCTCGTCAATCGCCGACAAGTACTGGACCTCGTCTCTGACCCGCCCCTTGGTGACTGTGCGATAGGGGCTTTCGATGAAGCCGTATTTGTTGACTCGCGCATAGGTGGCGAGCGAGTTGATCAGCCCGATGTTCGGTCCCTCGGGCGTCTCGATCGGGCAAATGCGACCATAATGCGTCGGATGTACGTCGCGGACCTCAAAGCCGGCCCGCTCGCGGGTTAGGCCGCCGGGGCCGAGCGCCGACAGCCGACGCTTGTGCGTGATCTCGCTCAACGGATTGGTTTGGTCCATGAACTGCGAGAGCTGCGAGGAGCCGAAAAATTCGCGCACCGCCGAAGCAGCCGGCTTGGCGTTGATGAGGTCATGGGGCATGACGGTATCGATATCGACCGAACTCATACGTTCACGGATCGCCCGCTCCATCCGCAACAGGCCGACGCGGTATTGATTCTCGAGCAACTCGCCGACCGAGCGCACGCGACGGTTGCCGAGATGGTCGATGTCGTCGATGTCGCCGCGGCCGTCTTTGAGTTCGACCAACGTCTTAACGACGGCCAGAATATCCTCGTTACGCAGAACGCGCACCGAATCGTCGGCCTCCATCCCCAAGCGTGCGTTCATTTTTACGCGACCGACCGCGGAAAGATCGTAGCGCTCCGGATCAAACAACAAGCCGCGAAACAGATTGTCGGCGGTCTCCTCGGTCGGGGGCTCGCCCGGGCGCATCACTCGATAAACCTCCATCAACGCCTTGACGCGATCGTTGTTCTTGTCGGCCATCATGGTGTTGCGGATGTAGGCGCCGACCGTCACGTGATCGATCATCAGCGTTGAAATGACAGCGACATCCGCTTCATCGAGGACCGCCACGATCTCCTCGGTGATTTCCTCACCCGCTTCGAGGTAGATCTCGCCGGTCGCCTCATTGACGATATCCAGAGCGGCGTAGCGGCCGATGAGTTCGGACGCTTCCACCAACAGGCTCTTAAGACCATCGGCTTCAAGCTGTTTGGACAGGCGCGGCGTCATCTTGCTGCCGGCCTCGGCCATCACCTTGCCGTTCTTGGCGTTGACGAGGTCGTTAAGGAGCTTCAGACCACGCAAGCGCTCATCGTCGAAGGGGGTCTTCCAGCCCTTCTTGTGCCGCTTGTAGTCGACGGTGCGGTAGAAATACCGAAGTATCTCTTCGGCACTCAGGCCCAATGCGAACAGCAGGGTCGTCACCGGAATCTTGCGGCGCCTATCGATGCGCACGAAAACGATGTCCTTCGCATCGAACTCAAAATCCAACCACGAGCCGCGGTAGGGGATCACGCGAGCCGCGAACAAGAGCTTGCCGGATGAATGCGTCTTGCCCTTGTCGTGATCGAAGAACACGCCCGGTGAGCGGTGCATCTGGCTGACGATAACGCGCTCTGTTCCGTTGACGACGAAGGTTCCGTTCGTCGTCATCAGAGGCATATCGCCCATATAGACGTCTTGCTCCTTGATATCGAGCACTGACTTGGCCTGGGTCTCTTCGTCGACCTCGAAGACGATCAGGCGCAAGGTTACCTTGAGCGGCGCCCCGTATGTCATGCCGCGCTGCTGGCACTCCTCGACATCGTACTTCGGCTCCTCGAGCTCGTATTTGACGAACTCCAGAGACGAGGTTTCGGCGAAATCGTTGATGGGAAAGACCGACTTGAAGACGCCTTGCAGTCCGGTGTCGCCGCGCGTCCCGGTCAGCTCATCGCTTTGCAGAAACTTCTTGTATGAACTCTGCTGAATCTCGATCAGATTCGGCATTGAGGCAATTTCAGGGATGCGTCCAAAGCTGCGGCGGACACGTTTGCGCCCCATTAGGGATTGCGCCATGACTGCTCCTTGTCCAACGTTACGGCCTTCGGCTCGGGAGCCGTGCACCATCACGGCGCGGAGGGCTGCGCGCCACTCCGCATCGGAACCGATACGCCGCGTGGTCAATATCGCGGGCGCCAGCGCTCAAGAACGTGCTGGCGATGACAAGCTTAGGAACAACCAACGGTTATCTGATCTCAACCGTGGCGCCGGCCCCTTCGAGTTGCTCCTTCAGCTCCTGAGCCTCGTCCTTGGGCACGCCCTCCTTGATCTCCTTGGGAGCGCTCTCAACCAAGTCCTTGGCTTCCTTCAAGCCGAGCCCGGTGATGACCCGAACCTCTTTGATGACATTGATTTTCTTCTCGCCGAAGCTCGCCAGCACCACGGTAAACTCGGTCTGTTCCTCCTCGGCCGCGGCTTCGCCCGCCGCAGGCGCTGCAGCCATGGCCACCGGCGCGGCGGCCGAAACGCCCCACTTCTCCTCGAGCATTGAGGCGAGCTCCGAGGCCTCAAGCACCGTCAATGTCGAGAGATCGTCCGCCAACTTCAAAAGATCCGCCATTGTTCCTCCATCTCCACACTTCGCACCGGCATCGCGCTGTTCCGCGAGCCGGCGGGTTTGGGTCAGTCGTCCTTAATTCTTCGCACTGTAAGCGGCGAGCAACCGCGCGAGCTGGCCGCCAGGTGCCTGTAACACGGCCGCGAGCTTGGTGGCCGGTGCCTTCAGCGCGCCGACCAGTCGTCCTCGCAGCTCGTCGAGCGACGGCATGGCCGCCAACGCCTTGACGCCATCGGCACTCAAGAGCGTCTCGCCCATCGCACCGCCGATGATAATTAGTTTGTCGTTCTTCCGGGCATAGGCGGCGACCGCCTTCGGCGCCGACGTCACGTCAGTCGAGAACGCGATCGCCGTTGGCCCGGTGAAGAACTCACCCAGCGCATCATAGCGGGTGCCCGCGAGCGCACGGCGCGTCAGCCGATTCTTGGTGACCGTGAAGCGCGCCCCGACGTCCCGCGCGCTACGCCGCAGCTCCGTCATCTCGGCAACGTCGAGGCCGCTATAGTGCGCAACGACCACGACCTCGGCATCGCGCAGTGTTTGGCTCAGCCCGTCGATCCAATTCTCTTTCGCTACTCGGTCCACTATTCTCGTCCTTACTTCACGCGCGCTCCTGTTTGGCCCCTCGACCGCTCCGAACGCCTCAACTGGTGTCGGAACTCATCAACCAGCCAGGGTGGCCACGTCGAGCTTCACGCCGACGGCCATGGTCGCGCTGAGGGCCGCCCTCTTGATGTAGATCCCCTTCGCTCCGCTGGGTTTGGCTCGGTTGATGGCGTCCACGAATGCCACCACGTTCTCGGTGAGCGCCTCCTCGCTGAAACTCGCCTTGCCGACGCCGGCATGCACGAGGCCCGCCTTTTCGACGCGAAACTCGACTTGTCCGCCCTTAACGCTGCGCACTGCCTCGCCCACGTCCTGCGTCACCGTGCCAAGCTTGGGGTTGGGCATCAAGCCGCGCGGACCGAGAACGCGTCCGAGCTTGCCGACGATGGCCATCATATCCGGTGTCGCGACGCAGCGGTCGAAGTTGAGCTCCCCGGCCTGTATTTTTTCGGCCAGATCTTCGGCGCCGACGATATCCGCCCCCGCCTCGCGCGCCTCGTCGGCCTTGCCGCCCTTGGCAAAGACCGCGACGCGCACCGACTTGCCGGTGCCATGGGGCAGCGCAACCACGCCACGCACCAACTGGTCAGCATGGCGCGGGTCGACCCCGAGATTCATCGCTAGTTCGATGGTTTCGTCGAACTTGGCCGTCGCGCCCGCCTTAGCGAGCTTGACCGCATCCTTGAGCGGATAGGCCTTGGCCCGGTCGAGAGCCTCGAGCACCACACGCCGTCGCTTGCCAGATTTCGCCATCGCTCTTATCCCGTCACTTCGAGGCCCATCGAGCGTGCCGAGCCTGCCACCATGCGGCAGGCCGCCTCGATGTCGTTGGCATTGAGATCAACCATCTTTTTCTCGGCGATTTCCCTGACCTGGGCCGCCGTCACCTGCCCCACCACCTCGTCGCGTCCCGCCTCTGCGGCGCCCTTCTCGATGCCGGCCGCAACCTTTAAGAAGTGCGACACGGGCGGCGTCTTCATGATGAAGCTGAACGACTTGTCGGCGTATACCGTGATCGTCGTCGGCACCGGCACGCCTTGCTCGACGTTCTGGGTCTGGGCGTTGAATGCCTTGCAGAACTCCATGATATTGACGCCCCGCTGACCAAGCGCGGGCCCGATCGGCGGCGACGGATTCGCCTGTCCAGCCGGGACCTGCAACTTGATGTAGCCGCTTATTTTCTTCGCCATTTACACTCCTCGGGACGACGGCGCCCCGATCACACCTTTTCTACTTGCGAGTATTCAAGCTCGACTGGCGTCGCCCGGCCGAAGATCGACACCGTGACCTTGAGACGCGCGCGCTCCTCTTGCACATCCTCGACGTGACCGTTGAAGGAGGTGAACGGGCCATCGCACACCCGTACTTGCTCGCCGATCTCGAATGTGATCGATGGCTTTGGCCGTTCGATCCCTTCCTGCACCTGGAGCATGATGCGGTCGGCCTCACGGGCGCTGATCGGCGTCGGCCGCGAACCGGAGCCCAGGAACCCACTGATCTTGGGCGTGTTCTTGACTAGATGGTAGGCCTCGTCGGTCATTTCCATCTTGACCAGCACGTAGCCCGGAAAGAACTTGCGCTCGGCACTGACCTTCTGGCCGCGCCGCATCTCGACGACCTCTTCCACTGGCACCAGTATTTGCTCGAACATCTCGCCCATGCCCTGGGCATCGGCCTTCTCGCGCAGACTCTGCGCCACTTTGCGCTCGAAGCCCGAGTAAACGTGGACGATGTACCACTTCTGGGTCGATACCGCCGCGCTCGTTTCCACCATGCTCATGCGCCCAACCCCAGAATTCCGCGTACCGCGAGCGACAGCACCTGGTCAACCAGAAAAAAGAATACGGCCGCCAGCGCCACCATGATGAACACCATCACGGTCGTGATCCCGGTTTCCTTGCGCGTCGGCCAGGTCACCTTAGCGACCTCCTGGCGCACCTGGCGGACAAATAGCGTCGGGCTCACTCGATGGGCGGCGGCCCCCGAGTCGCTCTTCGCCATCTCTCAGGCCTCCAGCCAGTCGGCGCGACCTGCGGCGGCGGCGCTCATGCGACTGGCAGGAGTGGAGGGACTCGAACCCACAACCCCCGGTTTTGGAGACCGGTGCTCTGCCAATTGAGCTACACTCCTCCGACCGTGATTCACCGCCATTGTGATGGCCTACTCGACGACTTCGGCGACGACGCCGGCGCCGACCGTGCGGCCGCCCTCGCGGATCGCGAAGCGC
>Ga0315339_1003240_pt1 | contig 11577 bp, 10 predicted proteins | sample ASW17metaG_FD_204514 | JGI IMG/M metagenome (GOLD analysis project Ga0315339, IMG submission 204514) | Ammonia-oxidizing marine archaeal communities from Pacific Ocean, United States - ASW #17 | ecosystem: Environmental > Aquatic > Marine > Oceanic | place: USA: California | collected 2016-12-05
ACTGCGGCCTCGCGGCGAGCTTCCAGCCCGGCTTGCCGCTGGAGATCCAGATCGGCCTCCAGAGACGCCAACTCCGAGATCACCACCTGGTGCTCCATTCGCCGCGACTCGAGTATTCGCCTCGAATCTTTCAGTTCGCTCTCCACAGCCGAGACATCAACGAGCACGTCATCCGCATCTGCCCGCAATCGCTGATAGGAGGTCTCGGCCTCGAAAACCTCGGCATAAACCCGAGCCTCGCTCGCTCGCAACTCGGCCAATTGCTGATTCAGCGCCGTCACGTGCTCTTTTTCTCGGGCAATACGCTCCTGAAGCGCCTGACTCGCCCGACGCAGATTGGGCAGAGCCGCGGGATCGGAGCGCGTGTCGATCGGTGCCCGGGTCACACCACATGAGAAAGCGGCCAGTGCCAGGCAGATCGAGATCCCCACGCGCTGAGAGGCCCTGCTGGCCTTGATTCGGCCACGAAGAGGCATGCAGCGCCTTCTCATCTGAAGGAGTTCTGGGCCATCGCTGCTCGTCATGTCGGACCCTCCGCTGAGGTGAGACACCAAACTAACGAAGCGCGGCCTGTCATGCCTGCGTCTCGTCCAAGCCTGGAGCCGACTCGACCGAGCTTGCTAGACTGCGCGGCTCCCCTGCCCCTGTCTTGTGGGGACCTCAGGGGCCCCGACTCACCGCCTTGGATCTGGATCAAGCTATGGAACGCACGCTCATCATCTTCAAGCCCGATGCCGTCCAAAGAGGTCTTATGGGCAAGATCCTGACCCGTTTCGAGGATAAAGGCATCAAGGTTGCCGCCGCTCGATTCCGTCAGTTGAACGAAGAGCTGCTCTCCAAGCACTACGAGGCCCACAAAGAACGGCCTTTCTACCCCGGGCTGGTGCGTTTCATGAGTGAGAGCCCGGTGCTCGTCCTGGTCCTGGAAGGCGTAGACGCCATCTCCGTCTGCCGTAAGATGATGGGCGCCACCTTCGGTCGCGATGCAGAGCCTGGAACCATCCGAGGTGACCTCGGGGTCTCTCGCTCGTACAACCTGATTCACGGTTCTGACTCGCCCGAGGCGGCAGAGCGTGAAATTTCCCTTTTCTTCGACGCAGACGAGATCGTGGAATGGCAACCCGCCGGACACAAGTGGGTCTACGACGCCGAGGACCTGGGCTGACTCGCCAAGGCGGGCGCTTTTGCGCGAGGCCGTGGCTGACCATGGCCCTCATCCCTCTCCTGCTGGCAGGGTGCTTCGGCCTCTCCAAGCAAGAGCAGGAGCGCTTCGCGCTTCACCAGCAGAACAGCCAGGAGTTCTACACCAAGGGTTCCTACCGCCAGGCCGTGCAGCAAGCGGAGATGGCACTCACCTTCGACGAGAGCTCGGTCGGCATGCGCCTCATGCGCGGGTATTGCCTGACCAAACTGGGTGAAGCCAGTGGCAATGTGATCGTCCTCGACGAAGCGATCCTGATCCTCGAAGAGTTGGTGTCCGACATCAATGACGACGACTACCGGGTCTGGCTCGGGATCGGCCAGGCGCATCTGGCGCGGGCCTTGCTGGCCGACTCCGAGATAGGCCGCATGGAGTGGCAACTGAGCAGTGACTTCCTGGATGAAGCAGGACGTCGCGCTGAAAGCCAGCAACTGGAACAAGAGCGCGAAGGCTATGCCTTCCACCTTCAGCGCACCGAAGACGCTCTTCAGCGCGTGCTCAACATCGAGCTTCAAGAGGACAACACCTACGCACTCATCGAGCTTGCACTCGCACTCAATCTCCAGGAAGGCCGAGAGTTCGAGACGCTCGAATACTCAGACCGCGCTGTGCGCGAATTGATGCAGTCGAACAAGATCACGAACAACACGCTTCAGGAGGATCTCCAACTCGCCCCCGACTTCGAGATCAGCCTCGAGACTCGTATCAAAGAGAACCTTCAAAAGGAACGCCTCCTGCGCTCCAACTCGGCACATATCTACGTCACACTGGGTGATGATGAATCCGCTCTGGAAACTCTGAACGAGATCGAACGCCGCCAGCTCATGGAAGCGGGGCACTACGAATTTCGTGCCACGATCTGTGATCGACTGGGCTTGCTGGACCAAGCCGTTCGAGATCTTGAAAGCTATCTGAAGCTTCGCGCGCAGGTCACTGAATACGACGAAGTGGCCTCTGAAACCTTTGACCGCATCGATCAACTCGTGGCTCGTGGTGCCCAACCTCCCACCTTCAACTGAGCACGAGGACAGCGGCTCCAGCAGCCGCCCCTCTGGCACGCAAGCAGAGTGCGTCGACTCGAAGCGCCCCCGCTTCAATCGCCTCACCCGCCTGCGCAACCGACAGCAATTCGACGTCGTGTTTCAGAGTGGCATCAAAATGGTCAATCGCGAACTGGTCGCACGCATTCGGCCGCTGCCTGTTGGCAAGCTCTCCCGACTCGGCCTCAGCGTCAGCCGCAAAGTGGGCGGAGCGCCTCGACGCAATCGCGTCAAACGCTGCCTGCGAGCAGCCTTCCGCGAACTCTCGCCGGGACTTGAGCAACCTCTCGAGTTGGTCCTCATTGCACGCCCGATGTCGGCGCCAGATGACTACGCGACTTCTTTGAAGTCGCTCGCCGACATCCTTCGCCGCTTCCACAAACGCCACGGGCCAGTGGAAGGCAAACGCCCCCGCGACCACCGTGGCAGCCACGACAGCGGGCACGGCAAATAATGCGCAGCCTGGCGGCGGGACTCATGCGAGTTTGGCGGCTAACCCTCGGAGCCGTGATCCCCGACAGTTGCCGTTTCACACCAAGCTGTTCGCACTACGCCGCCGAATCGTTTCATCGACGAGGCTTGATTCTCGGCGGCCTCTGGACGGTTTGGCGCTTGCTGCGCTGCCACCCATTTCACCCGGGTGGCTATGACCCCGTGGTTCGCAGCCAGCCAGCATGCGTCGAGACGCATGAAATCGAGCCCTAGAGCCTCGCCGGCTCTTCACTCTCCAGTTCGTCGCCCACTTCGGCTTGCCACAGCTCTTCGTCCGTCTCCAGCGGCCTCAAGAGCTTCAAGTTGTGCGAAAGCATAATGGTCTCGGGCAAGAAGTCGTCCTGCATGCCAAGCATCACTTCAGAAGCCTGGCGCCGGCGAGATTCGAGCATGCCTTCCGGATCGGCGAACATGGCCGCCATGTCGGGGAAACGGCGTTTCGTCACGAGCACGACAAAAGACATCTGTGCCGAGGGCATGCGCAGCACTTCTGTGATGTTCTCCTCGCCGAGCTGATAAATCGAGAAGTGAGACTTCACAAACTGTTCGGTGCTCTCGGGGTCACGCTCGTCTGCCGTGAGCGTCGCGCGGTAGTCCCGCGGAACACTCGCGTAGTGAACCACTTCAGCGTTCTCTCCGAGCAAATCCACGCCCGCGTTCCAGACAAGATTCTCGTGGGCCATGATGGTGGCATCGATTTCTTGCTGCACAGCCGCAAGTTGATCAACCCGGATTTGTTCCTCCAGCGCCTCATCGACCACAGGTGCGCCAGGGCCAGCGTCTGCAGCCGCGACCGCCTCTGCAATGGCAGCGTCGGCGTCCTGCACAGCCAGCGCCTCCAGTGGCTCCGTAACAGCCTTCACCTCCGGCAAAGCAGCCGAGGCCTCACGAAGAGCTTCACGGAAATCGCGCGCGGCCTGATCAGCCTGACTCTTACGCCACTCCACGAGGACCAGATCCTCGTCACCATCACGCGCCTCGTCATAGCTAAGCGGGCGCTCCTCGATGAGTGCCTGCAGGTAGACCACCGCTGCGGCCGTCTCCTCACCCGTCACGCTCGTGAGCGTCTGACTATCGCCAGGACTGCGCATTTGCGCCAATCGCAGTGGAAGAATGGAATCCCCGATGGGGTCGAGTGCCTCGACCTCCTCGGAGTTCAGCAGCCCTTCCGGGTCCTCGAACGTCAGTCCGTGAGCTTCCATGATCGCCTGGAAGCTCTCGACGCTGCGATCCTCTTCTGACTGCGCCCGAAACGCCACCTGCCCGTTGGCCGCCAGCGACAGCGCCATCAGTTCGCCGCGCAGCAAGGCCAGAGTCGGCTCATCAGGCTGATCCACATCCTGGTACCGCTGCGCCTTGACCCGCTGGAAGCGCTGCTGAAGTTGAGCGTCGGTAGGTTCCGAGACTTTCCCGGTCACGTCTTCGCCCAGCCCGACCATCAACTCGTCGACATTCGCATCGAGAGGCACGAAAGCAAACGCAATGTCGTGACGCGCCGACTCGACGAACATCGAGTTGCGCTGAAAATCTGGCAGCCCTTCGTACCACTCCAGCAGCACGGCATCGCTCGGCTCGGGCAAGCTTGAGGGATCGCGATCCTTGAAGGTGAGCACATCCAGATCGAACAGCTCATGATCGACACGCCAGCGTTGATAAACATCCTCAGCGGACAACACGCTGCCAGCGACCATCTGAGCGCCACGCCAGCGCTGGTTAATCAAGACGCTCCGGTAAAACTCTTCGAAGCGATGCAAGGTGGGAAACCCACCTCCCAGAACGACTCTCTTGTAAAACGCTTTGTCCCCACCAAACATCTGCGAGAGCCCCTGTCCCATCTCCTGGTCCGAGACCTTCAGCCCCGAGCCCATGGCGTCTGCCGTCGTGATGAGGAAGGCCCAGACATCCTGATCGGTGATGTCGTTGGAGGAGCCCCCCATCATCTTGGCGAGACGAGAGTAGCCTCGCTTCACCACCAGGAATTCCTCCTGGTGAACATCACGCTGCTCACCGGTGGTTGCCACCGTAAAGGAACCCGCAATGCTCTCGGACTTGGGCCCACTCGAGAAGACGCGGTCGACGTCTCCCATGGAAGAGAACAGTGCAAAGATCACGATCGTGAATCCGACCGTGATCCAAAGAAAGAGCTTCTCGTGCTTCCTGAACCAAGTGAAAGTCATGAGGCGTTCAGCAGATCCTTAACGTCCGGCAGATTCTTCAGTGACGCCAACCCGAAATGGTCGAGAAAGCGCTTGCTGGTGCCGTAAAGCAGCGGGTGACCGGGCTCGGACGAGCGACCGGCGATGCGGATTAGATCGCGATCGAGCAGCACGCGCAACAGCGGACCGCACTGAACGCCTCGGACGGCCTCGATATCGGCACGCCCAAGGGGTTGCCGGTAGGCCACCACGGCGAGCGTCTCAAGCGCAGCAGAAGAGAGCTTTTCTACCTTGGCCTTCGCGGTCAGCTTGCCCACATCGTCGTGGTAGGCGGCACGCGTCAAAAGCCGCCACCCCCCCGAGACCTCGACGAGTTCGAGAGCACTCTTTCGCTCGGCCCAGATGCGCTGCAGGGCCTCAAGTCCCTGCTTCGCATCCTCACCGCTCACTTCCAGCGCCTTGGCAAGCCGGCGGGTGCCGAGAGTCTGATTGGAGGCGAAAAGCAAGGCCTCAAGCCGTAAGGCCAGCTCACCAAAATCCGGCTTCGGCTTCTTTTTCCCACGCTTCGTGGCCTTCTTTGCAGGCTGAGCGGGGTCTTCGGCGACGTTTTCCTGAACAGCGCCCTCCGCAGCTGAAGGCTCCTCGCTTTTTTCGGAGGCAGGGACCGCCTCGGCGGACTTGGCCGGCCGGGGGGCTCTTTCGGACCGCTTTCGGATCATGGTCTCGGGGTCTGGGGCTTAATCTGGGTCAAAAGGTCGTGGCCACACGCTTCACAGAGACTGCTCTGGCCGGGACACACGATATCGAGCAATCATCCTTGCTTCAAAGATCGCGACTTCATCCGGGCTGACAGGATTTTCCAGGAGGTCGGCCTCGACGAGATCTCGGAGTTCGTCCCAGCTTCCCTCGACCCCCTCCTTGCGCTCCACCAGCCTCAAAAAACGGTAGTAGTCCTTTCCCTGCAAGGTAATAGGCGCAGGCCCCAGAACCTCACCTTCCTCCAGGGACTCACGCCCTTCGAGCAAGGGGGCGGTCACTTCCAGAGAGATGGCCGGCATCAACCCGCCGTTCTCCGCGGAGCCATGCAGGGAATGTTTTTTGGCGAGAACCGAAAAACTGGCGCCCTCGTCGAGCAGGCTCCGGACCTCCAGCGCGACCGCTTCATCCTCCATCAGGATCATCTGCAGCGTGTCGCGAGTTTCGCGCATCTGCTGCAAGCGAGAAACGCGCGCCAGGAGCAATTCTGAGAGGACGCCTCGACGAACATGCTCTCGATAGGCTGGCGGGGTCATGCCGTGCACTTCGAGCAGGTAGCCCTCGAGATCGAGCCCGGAGGGTCCTTCGAGGGCAAAGCTGGCGCTCTGCTGCGCCAGGGCTTCTTCCACTTGTGCCTCGAGCTTGCCCTCGGCGACATCGATGAGCTCTCGCATGGCCTCCTGCTCGACCATGATCGTGAGAACCATATTGGAAACCACTTCGGCTGCTTGTTCGGGGACGGCCAGGTCGAGCATGCGAAAAACGTCGCTCGCGTAAATGTCGATCTCGCCAACCCGGCGCACGATGAAATCTTCGGGCGAGCCCGCCTCGACAAGTTCTTTCGCGGGACTTCGCCCCGGCTGCACGGCCGAAGGCACGGCATCGTTCGAAGCCTGCCCATGCACCGATACGCTGCAGGCCAAGAGCAAAAAGAAGCAAGACACTCGGGCAAGGAATGCTGGCATGGTCATCTCAATCAACGGTAACGAACGAGACGCTCGTACTTGAGGCCCGTGCAAGTTGTACAGGTTATGCGCACCGGCTCACGATCCTCGTTGATTCCCTCGAGGTACCCCAGGCTGCTGCACATCCGACAGGCTCGACCGCGAGCCTCGATGACCTGCATCGCGTCACCAAACTCCGCGAAGTAAGCCATCATCCATTTGAAACGGTCATCGGGATCCAGTCCTGCCCACCAGTCCTCCGGCGTCTGCCCCTCTTCGGTCGCACGCACAGCCGAGGCGCCCTCGGATTGGCGCCGAGCCGCCTTCGCCGCACGCTGTTTCTTGACCTGCTCCACGAGATCCGAGAAATCCGCGTTCGCGTCGGGAACCTCTCCGGCGCCCAGCAACGAATCCTCCTCGTCATCCTGGTCATAGCGACCAAATTCCACGGCCTTCTTCTTCCCCAGGATAAACGTCCCCGTTCCGTAGCTATAGGTCCGCACACTCCCACCGCTGCGATTGGCCCAGAGTTCCTCGACGGTCTCGTCGGTCAGTTCGTAGTCAGTGGCGATCTCTTCCATGATCGCCTCATGAAGCAGGTCTTCGAGCGACTCGCGCGCCACCTCGAGAGTGAGCAACTCGTCTCGCGAGAGCGTGCGCACGCGCTTTTCTAGCTGAGAAAAGTAGTCTGAAATAATGCCGCGCCCATGTGCGGTCTTCTTGCGGTCTCGGATTTCAACTTCGAGGTCTGAAGCATCACCAAGCTGGCGGGAGGTTGGGTACTTCTCGCGGAATGCGTCGACCATCTCCAAGGCCTCGCCATACTGACGGCGATAAAGTCGATTGCGAATCTCATCAAGCTGGCGTGTTTCTACCTCGTCTTCGATCTTGACTCCGATGCGCTGCAGCCGCGAAGTGACCAGATCTGTTTTGAAGGATGGATCTGACTGAACGACCGCCTGGTAGTGCGTACGCGCCGATTCATACAGGCCCGCACCCTCACACGCGACGGCCAGGTTCAGATGACCCAAAGCGTCCTGTGGTTCACCGTGCTCCGCAGAAATAACTCGGTAGAGTTCGTCGGGCTTGTACACCTGCAAACCATCCATCCGCCCCGTCTCGATCGACCGAACGTAGCGCTTTGGAAAGCTGTCCGTGCCGCTGCGCCGACGCAAGCTGTAAGCGTCGTCTGAAGAACTCTCGACGGCAATACCCGACTCAGTCGTTCCGTTCTTGAGAACCAGATGAACAACATCTACGAGATAAGGCTTTGGTGCCTCGCCTGTAAATCCGCGCGATGCCTTGATGCGCGTCACCTCTGTCGCAGGCAAATGATCCCAGCGCAGCGTGAGTACACCGCCGGTGTCTGCGCGCTTCATGGTGAACCCCGTCGACTCATCAAAAGACGTGATCTCGCCGTGCACCCGAGAGCCGTCCCGCAGCTTCACGATCTCAGCGGCCCAACCCGTGGGTGACAACACAAGCGCCAGAAGCGATGCGAGCACGGCGGCATGCCCGAGCCCCCTGATCGCCGTCAGGTCAGAGGTTCTGCGATCTGGTCTCTTCGAAGTGTTCATCGACCCTCCAGTGTAGAGCGCGAGCTCGCTTCGGACACGCGCTGCGCTCGCCATTCTTCGATAGCCCGCGCCATGGAAGGCCCAGGCCCCAGTAAATGGGTGTATGGCTCGGCGTTCACCAGCCCTTTCTCGGTAGCTGCCACTCGAATTTCGACGAGCCGCGCATCTTCATCTCCCATGCTCTCCGATCCGAGAAGACTCACCCGGTAGCAGGTGCCATCCGAAAGCTTGCCCAGCGGCACATCGGCATCGAGAGTCCCATCGGACACCTGGCGCTGCAGGAGTTGCACGACCTCCTCCATGTGACGACCCGCGCGCGACATCCGAAGGCTGTCCTGTTGCATGGAAAGCCCCGTCGAGAGCAAGGCGTAGATGCCCGCCACTCCGGTGAGGAAAACGAGCATGGCCACAAGAATTTCGATCAGCGTGAAACCGACCTGATCCTGACGGTGCCCCCTGGGCACAGCGTCCGGAAGACTCAGAACAGGCCTCTTCAAGCGCGATCTGTTTGGGCGCCAGATCATGAATCGAAATCCTCTCGGGAGACGGGCAATCGCACAACCCGCGTGAAGGCTTCCCCCACTCGAACCACTTCTCCGACAGCGTGCGGCTGGGGCTGCGTCCCTCGCATGCCACGCAGCACGCTGTAAGTACGCCCCTCGCGCGACCGCACCTTCATCCACTCACCTTCGATCCAGAGCATGTCCGGCGCCTGATCGTCGCCTCTCCAGGTCGTCGATCGAAGTTCGATCTGAGCCGCGTCTGCCGAGACAGCGGAGGCGAGGCGCCCGGGAGCCCCTGCGCCCCGCCCCTGAAAGGGGTCCAGTACCAGGGTGATGCGCACAAGCGGCGGAAAAAGATCGTCCCGCCCATCGAGCAGAGAGTCTGCGTGCCTCCCGTAGGGAAAGGCCTCATCGCCCGGAGGCACGAGAGCGCGTGTGGAATCCCACACAACCGACGCAGCGCGATCGTCGGAGTCGAGCGCATCCCACATCGTGGTGCCTGGAGTCCAACCTGCCAGTTCAAAGTAGAGCACTCCTTCGGCAAGCCGTAAGAAGTTCTCGAGCAAGCGGTCCTCTTGCATGGCGAGTTGTGGACTCAGCAGAGAGCCCGGACCTCCGAGAGGTGTTCGAACGCGGCGCACAAGGCTTGGCAACGTTTCGCCTGGTAGCAAGGCCGTGGTGTAGAGCGTTTCGGCGAGACCGCCCGTGGGCTGCAAGGTGCGCGGATCTTCGATTCCCGCCAGACTGGCAACGCCCTGAGCCCCTGGCATATCCCCGGCGCCTCGCAACCAGGCCAGGGAGCGCGCTTCATGAAGAAGGCGCGTGAAGCGCAGAAGTGTCGTCCACTGCTCGCCACCCTCTGGACTCAGGATGGCCGGACGAAGCGAGCACAGAAAGCGAGCGTCCTGCTCGTAAGCGCCGCCGAGGCCGCACCAGCTGTGGCGCAGGTCTTCCGCAAGCAACTCCAACACAGCGTCAGCGCGCTCTTGGAGGTCGGCCACCCGTTCGCCACGGCCTTGCACGTCCATGGCACCTCGCACGAGTTGAAACAGCATGAACCCGAGTACGGCAAACAGGGCCGTGGCGGCCAACACCTCAACCAGGGTGAAACCGATCTGACCTTGCCAACCTTCGACCCGCTGCGAGGTCTGCGGCCGCCGCGTCCGAAAACTTCTCCAGCCCCTCTTCATCGCCATTCCTCGTATTCGAGGACGCGGCTTGGCTGGATGTGTTTCACCAGCACGGTGTCAACCCATGGCCCGAGCTTCCAAGCGCTGCTCGCAAAGTCGCGGTTATCAAAAGCTCCCGGTAGCCAAAGAGGCATCAACCAAAGATCGAGAGTGTCGCCTTGCCTGCCAACAGGCAACCGCATCTGTCCGGAAACAGAGTTCCCATCGGACAGGCGAAATAAATCTGGCGAACGCTCAGGATCATCGTGACGCGTCGCAAGCCCGTCGATTGCCACAAGTCCATCCAGAGCCACGCGTTCGTCAGGCAACTGTGCCTCCACGACGACGTCTGTGAAAAAGGCTCCCGGCGCATGAACAGGAAGATGCAACGCTTCTGCTTCTGGCGCCTCCTCGCCCCACATCGCGCGATCATGAACTCGCGCCGGCATCCAGCGCACGACAGCTCCAATGGCATGCGATTCAGCAGAGGTTCCGAAACGACCTCGTAGCAAACCGACCTGGCCGCGCCCCATGCGTGCGGGCATCACCAAGCCTTCTTCCGTCACGCTGTCGTAGGCGATCAGTTCCTCATCGATCCACAGCAAACCGCCCCCTTCGGGAAACGCCGAGGGGTCCGCCACGGGCACTCGCGCATCACTCTCGCCCATGGGCTCTACGAGAGGAGAGGTAGGCCAGAACTCCAGCGCCGTCACCGGAGCGCCCTCGGTATGTTTTGCTCGCCGAGTGCCGAACAAACCGCGTCCCGTCAAGAACACCGCGCCGCTGTCCACGGGATCGAGCCCCGCATAGCCAACAATCTCTTCTTCTACCAGCAGCAAGCCGCCGGCCTGCGACAACTCGGACAAGACTTCGAGTTTTTCGGCACCCAAACGCTGATCGCGAATTTGGGCGTGTGGATACAACAGGTTGTCGACGGAAAGAACGGCTGAGCTCTCCTCTTCGAGGGTCAAGTCTTCCTCGAGGCGGTAGCGAGCCACAGGGGGCACAAGCGCGCTGGCTCCGCCGAGTGGCTGGATGCGCAGTTCATCCACGATCACACCCGCCGTGGGCTGCCCTCCTTGATCGAAGGAGCGCTCGCCCAGGTGCATCACCTCGAGAAAAGCGTCGGGCATTTCTCCGGAAGGCGCCTTCACCAGTCGAGTCACTCGGCGACTGTCGATGTTGAGATGCCGCACTTCATCTGCCAAAGATTCCTGTGAGGAAAGCCCCGACTCGTCAAGCAACCGCGCCCCGACCCCGCCAGGCATCATCGACGACTTCAGATCTCGGTCGCTCACAACACTGGGGTCCTCAAGATCTTGGCCCTGCGGCGGAGCTGTCTGGCCGAAATCACCAACAACGGGATCTCGAAAACCAACCAGCGCCACCGACCCGCCCCATTCCACATCGTTGGTCACGGCATGATTGATCACATGCCATTCGCGTTCACCGTCATCGCCGATCAGCGTCGTCGCATCGTGCCGTCCGGGGATCCCTAGCAGGGGATCAAACTGCTGAACGCCCCAGCCACCAAGAACATGCACTGGCAGCACGGTTTCACTGACTTCGTGCGAAACGTCCTCGGTGCCGCCCTGCCCGCGAAACCGCAACAGGTCGTTCAGGCCCTCCACAACCCCCTCGTCCAGGGGCGTGTCCATGACCCAAGTGCTGCTGCCAGCCAAACTGTCCAACATGTTCTCGATGGAGAGTTTGTCGTCACGCACGAGGCAATCAGCGGT
>Ga0315339_1003242_pt1 | contig 11572 bp, 11 predicted proteins | sample ASW17metaG_FD_204514 | JGI IMG/M metagenome (GOLD analysis project Ga0315339, IMG submission 204514) | Ammonia-oxidizing marine archaeal communities from Pacific Ocean, United States - ASW #17 | ecosystem: Environmental > Aquatic > Marine > Oceanic | place: USA: California | collected 2016-12-05
CCAGCCACCCCCTATCAATCCAATCTATTGATGATCGGAGACGTTCGCAGTTTTCAGATAAGAGTTCTTGTGTTAGCGAGGTTGAATAATTAGGTTGCGGTTAGGTTGCAATGTAGGGAAAATAAAAACCCCCTGAACAGTTCAGGGGGTTTTATACCTATATTTTGGTAGGGCGTAGGGGATTTGAACCCCTGATCTCCGCCTTGAGAGGGATGTTCACAACTCTCAACCATATTCATTCCTCCTCGAAAATTGTTCAGTCTGCCCCAAACCGATTAATTCTTTGGTTTCCGGGTAGGCGGAGTCATGGGCGATCGATTAGACGATCGACACTTCGACATTACCAAGGCCTTCAATCGTAGCCGATGCTTTATCGCCCGCGACGACTTGTTTGGGCAAAACTATGCTACCCGTTATCACCACCATACCTGCTTCTAGCCCGATGTTCTCCTTAGCCAATTGGTTTGCTAACCACGCCAATGGTTCTAGTGGATGCCCCATGACATCCGAACCATGTCCTTCCCCGACAATCTCGCCGTTTACAGTCATGGAGCCATAGGCACCTGGAAGATCTAAGACGCGCCAATCATTCACCGCTTCGCCTAACACAACACCTTCATTGAACGCATTGGCTGCAACGCTAGTAAGAAATTGGGCATACACTTCTTTACCGGGAAATCTCCGGTTATCTATGACCTCCAATGCAACGCTCAAAGACTCCACAGCCTCGGATACCATCGGTAAGTCATACGGTGCTGCCTCTGCTGGAAGATCCGAGCCCAGACGCACTCCAACCTCGCATTCTAGGTTCAATTGAACGTAGTCATTGGCGGTAAGGCTTGAAGGCGCGCGTCGGATATTATCTTGGAGCATAATGCCGAAACATGGTTCATTTACCCCATTTCTGGCTTGTATCGCCGCCGTAGTTAACGCGAGTTTGTATCCAGAAATAGGACCTTGATGGCCAGAGATATGCCTTTGGTATTCCCTTTGGATCAGATATGCCTCATCGATATCCAGAGGCATCAAGCTCCCTACCAACGAGTACAAACTTCGTGTTCTATGCTGATCAGCGAGGGTAAGGCCAGCTTCTAATATCTTGGAATCTATCGGCATATAACTAAATCCCGTCTATCTCTGAATATGCAATCAAAGTGGTGATATTTTAAACTAAACCCTCTGAACCGAGTGAAAATTAGTGAAATAACGTCAGGAATGGTAGATTTCAGAAATGATGATGGTAAATACGATCAGTGTAGACCAGGTCATTCATGATGCCAGATCATGGTCGCACTTCGAATCACTCCTAACTTCCTTGACTGAACTCGAAAAAGGACGTGTCTATGAAAGGCTTGTCCAACTTTACCTTCAGAGTTCCCCCCAATACACAACCAAACTAGCGGATGTTTGGCTCTTAAATGAGGTCCCTCTGAACGTAAGGAACCTGCTTAACCTGCCGTATCATGACGTTGGCATAGACCTCATAGCTCGAACACATGAAGACGAATACTGGTCTATTCAAGCCAAATACCGTACCAACCCTAACTCCACGTTGCGCCTAGGCGGCCATGGCGGTCTGGCGACGTTCTCATCTTTATCTTTCGTCACCTGCAGTAACATCTCTTTGGCCCTGGTATGTTCCAGCACACACAATTCGGTTCGAAACATCGACCTTCTAGGCGACCGCGTCCGTTTCATGGGTCTCACACATTGGACCGGCCTTGACGACGATGGAGGTATTGGCTGGCAGAGGGTCAAGACAAGAATTGATGGTGGAATTTTAATACCCAATAAAATCCCACCGCGCCCATTTCAGATAGACTGCGTTACCGCGATTGCACACCATTTCGAGAATCAAAGAACCACAAGAGGGAAGATCGTTCTCCCATGCGGCACGGGCAAAAGCCTCATCGGTTTCTGGGTACAACAAGAACTAGACGCGAACAATGTGCTGTTAGTCGTCCCTAGCCTCACGCTGGTAAGTCAGGCTTTAAAAACCTGGACAGAACAATCCATAGCGCATGGAGATTCCCCAAATTGGTTCGCAGTTTGTAGCGATGATTCAGTCGGAGACCGGGGAAGAGACCAGATACTTTCCTCTGTCAGCGAATTGCCATTTCATAGTTCAACTGACCCGGAAGAGATTGCGGACTGGTTAAGAATAAGCTCGCCGTCCATGAAGCTGACCATCGCTACGTATCAAAGTGGTCCTGTATTAGCAGAAGCGGCAAGACAAGCGGGAATCTCTTTTGACTTAGCGATCATGGATGAGGCGCATAAGACCGTAGGTGACCGGAATAAGCGGTTCGCTCACCTATTGGATCCGGCCAATCTGCCGGTCAAACGTATGTTATTCATGACTGCGACCGAACGTGTTTTTTACGGAAATCAAGACAGCGTTTACACCATGGACGATAGGAATGTATACGGCGACCTGATCTACCAGATGAGCTTCAAAGCCGCGATCGACGCCGAGATAATATGTGATTATGAAATCCGGACCGTCGCCGTTTCTTCGAGAGAGGTGTTGCGTCTCTGGCATGAGAACAGGTTTGTACGTCCCATTGGCCTAGAATTAGACGATCTCACCGCGCAGTCGTTAACAGCACACCTCGCTCTCAAACGAATCATAGATGATCAAAATGTTCGAAGGATCATATCTTTCCACCGTAGCGTCCGTGGAGCTAAAGAATTCAGAGACCGGGCAGAGCAGATCTTTGAGCCTTTTCAAGATAACAGCGATATAAAATGCTTCTATGTATCTGGCGAGCAACGAACGAACATCCGGAACCAGACCGTTCAAGAGTTCGTGGGGAGTGAAAGAGGCATCTTATCCAATGCCAGATGCTTAAACGAAGGGGTCGATATCCCGTCTGTTGACTGCATCTTGTTTGCAGACCCAAAACGCAGCACGATCGATATCGTCCAGGCCGTAGGAAGAGCTCTTAGAAAGTCTCCCGGGAAAGAGAAAGGAACCATCGTGGTACCGGTGTTGGTACCCGAAGACCTGGACCTCGAAGAGTTCCAGGAACATACAGATTTCAAAGCAGTAATCAGCGTGATTAGGGCAATCGCGACCCAAGATGAACGAATCGTAGAACAGGTTAAAGCAGTGCTATCGGGAAGGGAAAGAGGCCCGGGCCCGGGATTCGACATCGATATGGACTCAACAGTTGCAGAGCGTATCCAATTAGCAGACTTCGCAGCAGCGGTGGATACACGGGTATGGAACCAACTCAAGAGCTACTCTTGGAGGCCATTCGAAGAAGCCAAGGAATTCGCGGCGACAACAGGCTGCCGGACTAATATGGAATGGAGGGAATACAGTAAGTCCGGGCGTCTTCCGTTTGACATCCCTTCTAACCCTGCTTCCATATACAAAACCACGGGTTGGACAACTTGGGGGGATTGGCTCGGCACGGGAACGATATTCTCAGGCTTCATCTATTTCCGGCCTTTCTCCGAAGCCAGGTCATTCGTCAGATCTCTGAACCTCCCTAACCAGAATGCATGGCAGGAATACTGCCGTTCCGGTCAAAGGCCAGATGATATACCGAGCAATGCTCATAGGGTATATCGCGAGCAAGGCTGGGCAGGAATGGGAGACTGGTTAGGAACAGGAACTATTTCTCCTCAAGGGCGAATATATAAACCTTTCTCAGAAGCTAAAGAATTCATTCAATCTCTTGGGATGAAAAGCAACAGAGAATGGGTACGGTACTGTAAATCAGCCCAACGACCCTTAGATATACCAACGCATCCCCATGTAATTTATAAAGATCAAGGATGGACGAGTCTCGGTGATTGGTTAGGGACAGGCATCATCGCCCCTCGTTTGATGAAGTACCGAGAGTTCGAAGAAGCGAGACAATTCGTGAGATCCCTTGGATTAAAAGGCAGTAACGAATGGCGAGAGTATTGCGGCTCGGGGGAACTACCCGAAGATATTCCAGCTTCTCCCGGCCGCGTTTACAAAGACCTCGGCTGGGTAAACATGGGCGATTGGACTGGGAGTGGGCGCATTGCCAACAGATTCCGAACGTTCCGTCCTTTTGAAGATGCTAGAACATTCGTCAGGACACTGAATTTAACAGGCTCAACGGCCTGGAGAGCATATTGCAGATCAGGCCAGGTACCTCTAGATATCCCGTATAACCCCGCCAGAACTTATAAAGACCAAGGCTGGGATGGATGGGGAGACTGGTTGGGAACCGGCACCGTTGCCACTCGGTCTAGAGAGTACCGACCTTTTGAAGAGGCGAGGAAGTTTGTGAGGCAACTGGCACTTAAGGACACGAACGCTTGGAACGATTATCGCAGGTCAGGGCTGTTACCTAAAGACATACCCGCTGCACCTCAGTTTGTATACAAAGAAGCTGGTTGGCAGGGTTTACGCGACTGGTTGGGCAATGCTTAATACACCCTCGGACGTGGCCATCGATGTCATGGATCAATCCTCCGTTGCGCGCGCTTGGCTCGTCGGGTAGGAGAATTGAATGCCCGCGATGAGACTACAGACCTACACTCTTTACTGCAGTACTTCTGGTCCGATCGTACCGGGTTAAAAGGCGTCTCACACTCATCACATCGCCTAACCGGTATCCTTTTTTCTATTGTCTCTGATAGTTGGGCCCACAACATCGTCAGTAAATCAGAGTACACAACCGTTTTGACTATCCCTCCAGTTTCCTCGTCAACATGGTAATTGCCCATCTTATTGGCTTCCCAATAATGCCCGTTGGATAAAAGTTGTACTAGATACTTCTTTAAAACTTCGTCAGAATCCAAATCATCCAATCGGCCAGCAATAGCAATACTAGTACCTGCAATCTTGTAGTGATCGTTGAATAATTTCTCTGCCTCGGGACTTAACAAAAACTGTTTTAAGGCTGGTTGATATGTATCCCAATCCTCATAAACTGCCTGATAGCACCTCAATGTCAAAGCTATCGTCATTGCATACCTGATCGCGTCTACGTAGAAACAACGATAAATCTTAGGAAGAGGGCTAGACACACTCGAGCGGATCAAAGCATGGACTCTGGTCTCCTCAACCACACGTGCTTGTAATTCTCGATCGGTCAACCCCGAAACCAACAAATCAAGGTCGTCTTCGCGAAACACGACAGGAGGACCGTAGTCCTTAAAGAATTCCAGCAATTTCGACCTTCTGGTTGTATCTCTATTTTCAGCGTGTTGGTTCCATATGTCGTTAACTATATTCGCGTAGTCCAGATATGCCTTTGGAGTATCTTCCATAGGGTCATACCATTCTAGAGTTGAATCATCCTGGTTTACTTTTAAAGTGGCGCAATCTCTCGGTAGGTAGTAATAAAAGTTCCGATGATCATGGAGAATGGCTAAGAGTTCCTCATAATCTAACCAGGACATCATGAGATCAACCCAATACACCGCTTGGGCGTCTTTGTACGGTGAGAATTCCTCCCAACTAGGCTGGTCAAATGTCACAGGCCCATCGTCTGTGGAATAGCTGGGATGGAATCCTATCCGCTCTCGAACTTGATTCATCACTTCGCCCACAGGCGTTGCGAAAAGCTCCCGAACCCGGTTCATTTCCTCGGAGAATGCCTCTAAGTCTGGCGAATTTGCACTGACGGCTTGGTCTGGGTACAGAAAAGGATCGTCAAAAAACGACCACTCCCCTCCCCTCATCCACAAATTCTTATTTGATTCGGCAATATCACTAGGATCAAATCCCGGCCGCCTACCTGAAAACGGCTTCGCGGTTTTGTCACCAGCTAACATATGTGACCTCATAATTTGACTGTATAAATATCATTAAGATGTCAAATTGACTGAATAACGTGACTGTATAAATTATGATATCCGATTTGATACCTCTATATTAGCACATGGAGTCTTATGGCGAACAGGGACAGTGATCCCTGAGCCGACTTTACTCACACATCAAATCACGGCAGGAGGACTGAAGTATGGCAAATAGATGGCACCGAAAACCCAAAATGATTCCCGCAAGTTCGATAGGGTTCCTAAACGGCAATTGCTGTGGGATCGAAAAGGTAAACACACAGAATTCTCGACACGGTAAGACAAATAGGTATCTCGACTTCGATGTGATCTATGAAGGACCGATTCTTTCAGCGGAAGAAGTTGCAAAGCGTGTTAGTTCACTACTGATAACGAAACGACCCGAAAGTAAAGGAGGAGCAACGAATGGCAATCAAAAGCGCGGTACAACCTAGGGTCCAGGGCTGGTTCAAGTGTTCCTGTTGTGAAATCTCCAGACCAGCACATGGAATACCGAACCGCGGTCTGTTGCGGGAAATCCAGCAAATCGAACTCGCAATAAGACAAGGTCTTCAAATAGACGAAGGAGGTGTCGTGACAAGAGAAGGCCCGCCTTCAGGCGGGCCCTGCGAACGAAACCCATAACCTCTGAGGTGCTCTAACACCAAAGAGTCCCTGAACTAGCGCCAGGAGAGTTTCATCCGGAGTATACCGGAAGCCTGCCATGGCGCAAGTTCTTCAACGAAATCAAATTAAACGTGCAAGGAGCATGTCATGGTACGCAATACGGCATTACTAAATTTCGGAGACAACGAAGAACACTCCCAACGTAGGAATTCGCTGAAGCTAACATGCGCCAGCTTGTCCTTCTTAAGCTCATGCGATGCAGACATATGGCGAGAACATCACGAAGTAAAAAATCCGCGAGGTCCCTTTCCCTCGGTTTTCCGACAAATCGATTCGATCAATCGACAGTTCTACACAGGAAAAAGTCTTAAGACACTTTCACCAGATCTGCCCGAAGGAACATTGGACACAGGCGAGATGTGGGTACAATCTCACGTCTTTGAAATTAAAGGACACACGCCGTTCTATTTCACAGGTCGCCTGGACGGGCTTGGAACGCGTGCAGACGGTGGCGGATTCATCGTCCCCGATTTTAAAACCGTGGACGTAAAGACCCAGCACTTAGGTCACTATCAGCTACAGCTGAATGCCTACGCATTGGCCCTCGAGAATCCTGCACCGGGCCGACCCAGATTGGCCCCCGTTACCCACTTGGGTCTTTTATGTTTGATGCCGCGGAGCATGAAGGCTTCTCCAACGGGCAACATCGGGTACCTAGTCGAGCCGTCATGGGTTCCTCTCGAGCGCAATGACGACGCCTTCTTCGACTTCATCGCTACGCGGATTCTTAGAGTACTCGAATTACCCAAAATGCCCGAACCAGCACCAGATTGTGAATGGTGCGCATTCGTCGACGCCATTAAAAGGGATATCTAGCAAGAACCTTCCTACCGTCGGATTCTATCTTAGACAAGAGGCCGACGGGGGACCGAGGCGCTACTCTCTCCGGTAGCGTCTCGGTATGGTTCCCTCTTGAAAACCATGGGTGTGGCGGCAATCACATACCATGACTTTTTCCTCCAATTAGTAGCCTGCATACATTGGAGGAAATCCCTCATGGCAACGGACGCGAAAATCCCTAGCCCGGCATTTTTTAAGAACATGTCGCCTTTTTATTCCGCTCTGAAAAGTAATAGCCGCACTACTTTTCTGAGATTGGCTAATCTACACGCCTGCTATGCTTGCGACAAACCGATAAATCCGTACGCTGATGGAGATCATGTAGTCCCTAAAGTATTGGGAGGGAGCGACGGTCCAGAGAACTATGGGCCGATGTGTCCGAAATGCAATTCAAGCAAAGGGAAGCGTGACGCTTTGGAATGGTTGGCAGGGGCGAAGTCCTTCAATCTTGAGACAATGAATTTAGAGATCTTAGTTGTATATACACGTCAAATGTTCAAGTTGATTTCGAAACAAGGACTGTTAGACAATCCAGCCCCGGGTGCAAGGGTTTATTTGACGAGATGGTTCGCTTCAAGATTACCTACGCTCGAACACCGAATGTCATTCGAGGCCATTACTGCTAACAAATTAGACGCCGGGAGAGATCTAGCCACACCTCTGGTAAGCGTAATCAATTAGTTTATCGGGTTAAAACTTGTTTTCCCCAAGGGAGAGGTTAGCGTGATAGATGAAGCAAAATTTATACCTATCCAAAAACTACGAGAGGAGATCGAACATGTAGAGACCGATGCTAAAAATCAGACTGATTTGCTCCGAGAAGATTTGGAACAATCCCTTGTAACCATCGCTTTGCAAGCTCCTATCGGCGAGGAGCAAGAATATGCCCATTACCTCTATTGGCACTGCCCCGAAATACTAGTCAAGTCACTCTCTTTAGTATTTGGTGTGCCAGTACATGAATTTCACAAATACGTTGGAGAGGCGGCAGTTGGCGAATGCAATCGATGCAAACAATCAATAACATTCAAGAGCCGCGAATCGGCACGAATGGGATACCGCACATGCACAACTTGTGCACAAGAGGCAGCGGCAACTCGTCAAGCAGAAAGGGACGAAGAGGCACGGCGTCTCAATGAACTGCGAGCCATGCCATATAGAGATTATTTACAGACGCCAGAATGGAAACGAAAAGCCGCGGATCATCGCAAACGAGGTGGATATAGGTGCCAAGTCTGTAACAGTAATCAGGACAGATTAAACATCCATCACAGGACCTACGAAAGATTAGGAAGAGAACAAGTGAGTGATCTCGTTTGTTTATGTGAAAATTGCCATCATTTATTCCACCAAAATGGAAAACTCGCTCCTCACGATCACTAACCTAACCGAATAACGCCAAGAGAGGAACATTGTGATGGATTTGAGGTTCAAATGCGTTATCTGATTGTTATGTCTTTAGTCCTCGCATCAGCAGCATTACTAATATCTATTCTGCCTATCGTTGGGCATGCACCGTGGGAGGAACCACAAAAAGAACCTCGACTCCTGGATCGCCTTTTCGTACTATCTGACAATGTCGATTCACAGCGTGCCACCAGGTCGATTCTCCAGGCCTACCAACAACAGCACCCACAGATGCAAATTGGCTACGGGGAGAAGTGGGTAAGGCTTTCCGGACCAATGTATGAAACGGTATTCGCTCTGAGACCGGAACTAATCACTGATTGTCAGGCGCCTAAGTTAATGGACTATCAAAGGGTGCTGAAAGAATACGACCCTCAATTTCCCAAAAAAGTCGGATTCAACTTCAATAAAGATTTAAAGCTAGACCTTTCTGATCGCATCCATTTGGTATCCAAGTTGCTGAACGGTGAGTCCGTAGACTACAAAGGCGCAGGACTAAAGAAGTGCCATCTAGGTATCTTGGAGGAGATGTTCGAAAGCCCGTATGCTCAAGGATTGTTGCTTGCCCTACCGATACGACTTCGCAGCATCGGAGCAATAGAAGCCCGTGAAGCTCTCGATAACGGGATTGAAAATTATGTCATTGCATTCCAGTGGAAATACCCTAATGGAACAACGCCCAACGGCCGAGGATTACTTTCTTACGGGCTTGAGAACAATATTTATGGAATCATTGACATCATAGGTAGATGAGTCATGGTCATTTGGAGATCTAAAGCGGGTTATTCCGCACTTATTGTGTTCCTATCGATGTGCCTTCTTGTTGCCTGCAGCAAATCCGAACAAGAATACTTCGCATCTGGCTTGTCATTATTGGATAGTAATCCAAAGAAGGCTGTCGAAGAATTGTCCAAATCACTTTACCCTGAGGATCCTGACCTCCCTTCGTATTGGTTTGCCCAGGTAATGAACCAAGATAGGTATGAAGCAAGAGGTAGAGCGTATTTAGCTTTGGGCCAAATCGAGAATGCCGAATCCGATTTTAAGCGTCTGTGGCCTGATAATCTTGGAGACTTGCGTATTAGCCTAGGAGACCACAAGGCCGCAATAGCCGCATATTCCGAGCATATCGCCAACCCATGGGACGGTAATCCTCTACAAGCGGCCACTTCATACATATCTCGTGGTAAGGCCTATACGGAAACCGGGGACTACGATAACGCTAATGCCGATCTGGACTACGCTTTAGATATAACTCTGAACCGGCTGGAGCTGGAAAGAATAGTAGGGTGTCCAGATTTGGGAATTATGGACAGGCCCCTAGGCGAACATTACTGCGGTACAGATGCACAAATCGAAGAATACAAATCAATCCAAGGATGGGTTAGCACTACAACCGCCATACTAGCCTACAAATCCAGAGCAGAAATGTTTATGGCAACCGGTGAATATTCCCAGGCACTGAGAGATTACAAGGCCGCAACAAGTTATGACGACAGTAGTCATGGATCTTTGATGTTAGTCTCATGGCTGGGTCTAGGTAATGCTCATAGAGTCTTAGAAAATACAAAGAGTGCAACAATCGCATATACGACAGTTATCGAAGCTATAAATAGCTGGCCGGAGCTTTACGGTGAAACAACGTCCCATAATTATCATCTCCACTCATCTGTGTCAGTGCTCTCTGATGCTTGGAAATTTCGGGGAGAGATATACATAGAGGATGGTTTTCAAGAATTAGGCGATAAAGATTTGTCGACTGCTTGCATGTATGGGGTTCGGTACACAAACGTGCTAGTGGGGCAATCGGGTGGATTGACATTCGAAGGATGTAACCCTTGATTATGTCCCTATACCCAGAACCTACAATCTCCATTCAATCCGTTGACTTCTAACTTCCGTCGAGCCGGTCTCTCACCGTCATGTGACTTATGTAATCTCCGGTCTCTCGGGTGTATGCACCTGCGATCCTCTTGTACCCATATCCCTTTTTTCTAAGCGCCCTAAGCAATTCTACGTCCACTTTCGACCTCGGGCGGCCCGGTGACACCGGCAGGGTAAACGGCCCTGATTTTCCCTTTTTCTGACCTTTTTCTTCCCCTGATAGTGTTTTCATCACAGACCCTTTTCCGGAAAATGAACCGTCGGGCACTGGTACTTATCTAGTATCAAGCCGTCTAAGCCATACCCGGTATGCATGACGCTCTTGGACACCACTAGGATTCCTCACTTGACTTAGTCTCATTTGCCGCGAGCCAGGTCTTCGCCTCATCAGGGCGGAATCCTGGATCAGACTCAACTCGTGAACCTAGAATGCGCTCAGCCTCAAGGACTGCTGCCGTTGCCCTATCCTCGGCCCTAACTTCAACCTGCCTAGAGCCCGCACTAGCTAGTTCTCGTAGTTCGGCCAAGGTATCCCGCGCTGTTGTAGGATCGACCTGCACGGCAGGCCTGTATTTCATCGGGAGGGTGGCATTCAAAAGGCAGATCAAGAGGGTTGGGTTACTACCTGGCTTCATCTTTTTGACAAGGTTCCAAGCCAAGGACTCGAGCCTATCCCCAAATCCTCCCTTGGCGAACTCTAGGCGCCCAGCAAAGCCTAGTGAGTCCTTCAGACGCCAATGGTCAGCCGTCCTTCTAGACACTCCTGCTGCCTCACAAGCCGCAGTGAGATTACCCAGCGCCTCGAAGGCTTCCAGGACATCCTGCTGACGTTTCCAGGACGGTAGCTGCAGCTTTGCTCTTTTTATCTCTGCTGATGTTGCAGAGGAATCTTCCCTCGCTGCAATCTTCGCCAGGCGGTCACCCAAGCTTTCTGGTATTGGTTCTCCGACATCGCCTCGATCTTCTGTGGCCAATCCAGGGCGAA
>Ga0315339_1003243_pt1 | contig 11571 bp, 10 predicted proteins | sample ASW17metaG_FD_204514 | JGI IMG/M metagenome (GOLD analysis project Ga0315339, IMG submission 204514) | Ammonia-oxidizing marine archaeal communities from Pacific Ocean, United States - ASW #17 | ecosystem: Environmental > Aquatic > Marine > Oceanic | place: USA: California | collected 2016-12-05
CCTCATAACGTTTGCGCACATAAACCAGCGCCTCTGCGGCATCCGCGCCATGTGGCATCCGCGCGTTCAATTCACCGACGCTGATCGGCTCGGCGCTGGCAAACAGAATGGCCTCGACCATGCGCTCTTGTTCCGCGATCGGCGGCGCATCAAACAGGCTTTCCTCTTGATTTTTCTCGCTCATTCGCCCCTCCGCCGGATTTGAATCGGCGCATAGGTCTCGGACTGGCGCAGCTCTATCTTGCCCTCTTTCGCCAGCTCTAACGACGCCGCAAAGGTCGCTGCCGTTGCCGAGCGGCGCAGGTCTGGGTCGGCCTCCCAGCCTTCGGGCAGATAGCTGGTCAATTCCGTCCAATCCCCGGCAAAGCCAATCAGCGGTCGCATCCGCTCCAGCGCTTGCTCCATCGTCAGAACCCGGTCGCGGTCCATCACAAACGGGCGAAAATCATCCTTGGTCCGGATGCGGGCATAGCCCTGCATCAGGTCCAGCAGCGTCGCCGTATAGGTCACCCGGCGCACACGCTCGACATTCTCGGGAATGCCGCGCGCAAAGAAATCGCGCCCCTTTTGATCCCGCGCCATCAGCTGCGCCGCACGTTCGCGCATCGCCGCCAACCGCTCTAGCTGAAAGGCCAGATGCGCGGCCAGTTCCTCGCCCGATGGTCCTTCGTCGCCCGGCTCTGGTGGCAGTAACAATCGCGATTTCAAAAAGGCCAGCCAGGCGGCCATCACCAGATAATCCGCCGCCAGCTCAATGCGCAGCGACTTGGCCTTGTCGATAAAGCCAAGATATTGCTCTGCCAGCGCCAGAATGGAAATCGCCCGCAAGTCGACCTTTTGCGTCCGCGACAGCGTCAACAGCAGATCAAGCGGCCCTTCATAACCGTCCACATCAACAATCAGCGCCTCGGCAGCGCGACGTACCTCAACAGACGTGACATTCTCAAACGGTAGCTCAGCCATACACCTTGCCCTGCAACAGCGCCGTAAGTTCGGCCTGCACAGCGGCAATGTCAATGGGTTTGGGCGTGGTCCGTGCGGTCAGCGCCGCCTCTGCCCGCAACAAAGCAACGCCCTCCAGCGCTCCAGAGGCCTCGACCACCTGCCGCATTTCGGCCAGATCACCATTGCAGTGTAACGTCAGATCACAGCCAGCAGCCAGACTGGCCCGGCACCGCGTGCTCAGGTCGCCAGACAGTGCCTGCATCGAAATATCGTCGGTCATCAGCAAGCCACCAAAGCCAATTTCTTCGCGGATCAGCCGGATCATCTTAGGCGAGCGTGTCGCCGGGTTCTCGGTATCAAAGGCGGTGTAGACAATATGCGCCGTCATCGCCATCGGCAGATCATTCAACGCCTTGAACGGCGCGAAATCCTGCGCACGAAGGACATCCGCATGATCCTCAACCACCGGCAAATGCAGATGACTGTCTACAAATGCCCGGCCATGGCCCGGCATATGCTTCATCACCGGCAGCACGCCACCGTCGGCCAAGCCATCCGCCACCGCGCGGGCCGCCTTGGTCACAGTCGCCACATCCATCCCGTAACAGCGGTTCTTAAGAAACGCATGCGTACAAGCCTCGGCAATATCCGCCGTCGGCGCGCAGTTTACATCAATGCCAATCGCGCGCAGCTCATCGGCGATCAGCCGGCTGCGCAGATACATCGCCCGCGGGGCAGTCTCCGGCCCCGTCGCCAACATCTGATCCAGCGGCGGCATATACTGACGCCAATGCGGCGGTCCAATACGCTGTACGCGCCCGCCTTCTTGGTCGACTAATACGGGCGCATCCCGCCCCACTGCCTCGCGCAGACTATCCGTCAGCCGTCGCGCCTGATCCGGCGTCTCAAAGTTGCGCGCAAACAAGATAAAACCCCAAGGCTGCGCCTCGGCAAAAAAAGTCCGCTCATCCGCCCGCAAACGCGGCCCCAAACACCCAAGGATCGCCGCCGACATCCTCATGCCCGTCCAATCTTCTCTGGTTCAGAAATATCCCGGGGGTCTGGGGGCAGAGCCCCCAACATATAATGTGGCTCTGGGGCCAGCGCCCCCAATCTTAAATCTGTTTCTGGGGGCAGCGCCCCCAGCCGGTCGGATCGCGCCAGCGATCCGAATACGCCGAAGAACATCACCGAACCACAACCGGAATACAGGCCTGCCGCTCTGCCAACAGCGCCGAACAGAACCGGCGCGCATCATTGATGTCGTCAAAGCCCATGGCCCGCAGCCGATAGAATGTCTTGCCACCCGACACCGCCTCTTGCACCACGCGTTTCTTGTCGCGCAGAAAGTCCGAAAACTGCCCATCCAGTTTGACCCATTCGGCGCGCGCCGCGTCGGGCGTATCAAAGGCCCCGAACTGCACCAACCGCGTGCCCACCGCAATGTTGCCCGGGTCAACCTCTGTCGCCGGGCCTGCGGACGCCAGGGCCACCGCATTCGCCACCGCCGTTGCCGTCATGTCGCCCGCCGGACGTGGACGTGGAAACGGAGACCGCGCAACCCCCGCGATCGAGGCCGGAATTATCTTTGGCCCCAAAGCCTCTGGCAAAATCGCAGCCGGGGGCGCAACCTCAGCACTCAGCGGCTCTACCCCTTGCGACAGCGCATCGGCCAGCGCCTCAATTTTGCTTTGCTCAGGCCGCGCAACCGGTAGGCGGCTTCCCGCGACCACTTCGGCCAACTGCGGCCGTGGCAGATCATCCTCCGCCAAATCCAAAGGTGCCGGTGCCAGCACCAGCCGCTCTGCCGGGGCCTCTGTTGCGCCATCTGCCGCGACAGAGTTCACCGCCAAGCCCTGATGCGCCGTGCGCAACCCGCCCGGATCCTCCGGGGCGACCCGCATCGGGCCTTCAAGTGCGCGCACAACCGGCACGCCGGTCACATCGCGCATCGCCAATTGATAGCCCCAAACCGCCAAACCTGCGATCAGCGCCACCGACATAAGTGCGCCAAGCCAATTGAATGCTGTTGAAAAAGCCCCCGAACCGCCCACCTGGGACGCCTCGACGCCACCGCCAAAGCCGATATCCGCCATTTTTGCCTCACTGCCCGAGACGTCGATGCGCGCCGGGTCTATTGCCTGCTCAAGACCGCTGATGGCTGGGTACGCTTTGTTTTACTGGCAAATTCACGACACTCTCGACTACTCGAAAGCCCTGCAAACCGCCCGCTTCAGCGCATTTCCTCAACCGGGGTCACGCCCAGAATACCAAGACCGGCTGAAATAACAACGCCAACGGCCCTTGGCAGGGCGATTTTTTCTGCAGAGGCCGCAGTGTTGCCTTCCTGCAGGAACCTTAGATGCGTCTTGTCATTGCCCTTGTTCCACAGCGCGTGGAACTCACTGGCCAGCTCATAGAGGTAAAACGCAATCCGGTGCGGCTCATGCGTCCGCGCGGCAATTTCCACCAGGCGCGGCCATTCAGCCAGCTTTTTCGCCACCGCCAGTTCGGCCTCATCCTCTAGCTTGGGCGTATCCACCAGAACAATACCCTGCTCTGCGGCCTTACGCAGCACCGAATTCACCCGCGCAATCGCGTATTGCACATAAAATACCGGGTTGTCCTTGGACTGCTCCAGCACCTTGTCGAAATCAAAATCGAGCGGCGCATCGTTTTTGCGCGTCAGCATGACAAACCGCGTCACATCGCTGCCCACCTGCTCGACCACATCGCGCAGCGTCACAAAGTTGCCTGACCGCTTTGACATCTTGAACGGCGCGCCATCCTTGTACAGCCGCACCAGTTGCGTCAGCTTGATATCCAGCGGCACGCGGCCATCGCTAAGCGCTGAAACCGCCGCCTTCATCCGCTTGACATAGCCGCCATGATCCGCGCCGAAAATATCGATCAACGCGTCAAAGCCTCTGGAAACCTTGTCATAGTGATAGGCAATATCGGGCGCGAAATAGGTCCAGGCACCATCCGATTTCTGAATCGGCCGATCCACGTCATCGCCATGCTCGGTCGACTTGAACAACGTCTGCTCGCGTGGCTCCCAGTCCTCGGGCATCTTGCCCTTGGGGGGCTCCAGCGTGCCACGATAGATCAGACCCTTGCCATCCAGATCGGCAATCGCCGCCTCAATCTGCCCGGTGCCATAGAGCGACTTTTCCGAATAATAGACGTCCATCTTGACGCCCAGCATCGCCAGATCGCCCCGGATCAGCTCCATCATCTTTTCGGTGGCAAAGTTGCGCACGTCTTCCAGCCACATCTCTTCGGGCTGATTCAGCAACCTCTCGCCGTATAGCTCTTTCAGCGCCTCACCAACCGGCACCAGATAGTCACCGGGATACAACCCTTCGGCAATCTCCGGGCTCAGCCCGCAGGCTTCGCGATAGCGCTCAAACGCAGAGCGCGCCAGAACATCGACCTGCGCGCCGCCATCGTTGATGTAATACTCCCGCGTGACCGCATGGCCCGCATAATCCAGCAAAGACGCCAGCGCGTCGCCGAACACCGCGCCCCGCGTGTGGCCAACATGCAGCGGACCCGTCGGGTTGGCAGAGACATACTCCACATTAACCTTGCGCCCCAACCCCATGTCAGAGCGGCCATAATTCGGATCAGACAGCACACCTTCGACCAGCCCGCCCCAGACATCGCCCGCAAGACGCAGGTTCAAAAACCCCGGCCCGGCGACATCAGCAGACATCACCCGAGGGTCCGCAATCAACCGCGCCGCAAGTACGTCGGCAATATCGCGCGGCTTCATCTTGGCGGGCTTGGCCAGCACCATAGCCGCATTGGTTGCCATATCGCCATGCGCTGCATCGCGCGGCGGCTCAACGGCGACATTGCCCATCTCCAGCCCGGCAGGCAGCTCACCCGCAGCAACCATGGCCTCCAACTCGCCAATGACCAGCGCCCGGATATCAGTGAATAGGTTCATAGTAAGCGTCCTCAGCGGTTGGGCGGGCATCTTGCGCGCGGTGTATCACGCCGCTCACCCACGTCAACGCCCCGCAAAAAACTTAACCCAAGGCTTCTCTGGTTAAAAAATATCCCGGGGAGTCGCCATCGGCGACGGGGCAGCGCCCCAAATTGCATTTCAATGCAATCCACCGGCATCACAGATGCCAAACCCAGCGTGCCCGGCACGGGCACTTCGCCTCTATGTGCCCGGCACGGGCACTCCATCAGATCAGCCTCGCCTACAGGCACAACCGTTCGTATTCCTGCAACGCAAACCGGTCGGTCATCCCGGCAATATAATCAACCACAATCCGCGCCAGCGCGGTCTCGCCATCAGCCTCGGCCACATCCTTGCGCCATTGTTTCGGCAGCAGATCCGTCTGCTGCATGAACAAAGGAAACAGCGCATCCAGCGCCTTGGTCACCCGCTTTCGTTCGACCACCACCGCGGGCGCGCGGTACATGCGGTGGAACAGAAACTTGCGCGTCACCTTCAAGTCACGCCAAACATCGTCGGAAAACTGCACCATCGGCCGCCCGGACAGCCGAATGTCCATCGCCGTTTCCGGCTGCAATTCCGCCAGACGCGCCTGTGCCTGCACGATCACATCCTCGACCAACAGACCAAAGAACCGCCGCAACGCCTCATGCCGCCGCCGGTAATAATTCAATCCAGGATACAACTCATCGACCCGCGCGAAGCACCCATCCAGCAACGGCAATTCCGCCAGCTCATCGGTCGAAAACAATTCTGCCCGCAAGCCATCGTGCAAGTCGTGCGAGTTATAGGCCACATCGTCCGCCAGCGCCGCGACCTGCGCCTCAACACTGGCATGCGTATGCAGCTCCAGATCATGGCGCGCGTTATAATCAGCCAGCGCGTAGGGAATATCCCCAGTAACCGGCCCGTTATGTTTTGCGATCCCCTCCAGCGACTCCCACGTCAGATTCAGCCCGTCAAAATCCGCGTAATGCCGCTCCAGCGAGGTCACGATCCGGATCGCCTGCGCATTATGATCAAACCCCCCGTACGGTGCCATCAGCCGCGCCAGCGCATCCTCGCCCGTATGCCCGAACGGCGGATGCCCCAGATCATGCGCCAGCGCCACCGCCTCTGTCAGCTCCACATTCAGCCCCAGCGCGCCCGCGATCGTACGCGCCACCTGCGCCACCTCGATGCTGTGCGTCAAACGCGTGCGAAAATAATCGCCCTCATGTTCAATAAAAACCTGCGTCTTATGCTTCAGCCGCCGAAAGGCGCTGGCATGGATGATCCGGTCGCGATCCCGCTGAAAAGGCGAGCGAAAGCGGCTCTCCTCCTCGGGGAAAAGCCGCCCGCGCGACTGTTCCGCCCGCGCCGCATAACTCTGCAACATGATACCCGTCCTTGTCGTCCTGTCCCGGACTTCATATATGTTAAATCAAGCCGTTAAGAAACGCCGGAGCGTAAAATAATGATCCTGCCCCCCAAAGTAACCGACCGTGCCTTCGCCCGCCTCGCTGAAATAGGTGCCGCCGCCGATGGCAAAGCCCTGCGCGTCGCCGTCGATGGCGGCGGCTGCTCGGGCTTTCAGTACGACATCACCCTGGCCGAACCCGCCGCCGATGACCTGGTTCTGGAAGGCTCAGGTCAAAAAGTCGTCGTCGACGAGGTCTCGCTGCCCTTCCTGGCCGACGCCGTCATAGATTTCACCGAAGAGCTGATCGGCGCAAGATTCGTCATAGAAAACCCCAACGCCACCAGCAGCTGCGGTTGCGGCACCAGCTTTTCGATGTAGCCGATCTTCTGGCCAATGCCCGCTTTGAGCCCATCCCGCTCTTTGGTTGCGTCGCAGCGAACGTCCAGTTGCTCGGTGCATCCGTGCAAAAAATCAAACAATTGCAAGCCCTGCAAAATGATGCTTGGCTAATGACCCTAGCTATGGCTCACGGCTCGTGTTTTTTGTTATGAGGTTTTAGATGAAACGTAACCGACGAAAACTCTGTTGTGGAAACCTTTTGGTGCGTTCGACGGTTGTTTCAGCTCTTGTACTCGTCATTGCTCAAACCAGCTTGGCGGGAGATGCCGTTCCCCACATCGAGTGCGCCATAACAGAAGAGTGCAAGGACGGTACTTGCTCTCCTATTGAGCCCACACCATTGTTCTTTCGGTTTGTAAGGTTCCCCGACCAACTTGTCGCATGGGTCTATGGATCATCGCGGGTCATTGGAGGGCCCGAGCAGGACCTGTCTCAAGTATTTAGATATAAGATTAAAGATGGACGGACGATGCTTCTTACAGAGGGTAAGCACGGACGCGGGGATGATCATATTTGGTTTGATTTGTTCGCCCCTGATGACTCGCGCCAACGGTCCTTCGTTTTGGACACTGTCCTGCGAGAGCATGAAGGCCATTGCATTACGCGCATTGAAATTCAACCGGGTCGGCCTGCAGCGCCGGACCGGCCGCCTGTAAATGGTTTGGGAGGAGAGTGCCGTTGGACCCAAAGCCTTTGTTCTCCAACTGAAGGTGATAGCTAAGCAACACGGTGTCCGGGTCGGTATATTTGCGAACTTGCATAAATCACGATGTTGGCAAGCGGCTGTGACAACAACTATGCCAAGAGCTTGGCCCGTGCACAAATCGCGTGCACAATTTGTTCACCAACAGCCGACCTTGGGCCGACGGTAGAAAAGTCCGCACATCGGCCATTCGCACAGCCACGCCAATTTCAACTGGCTCAGCACCCCAAATTCCCCTAACCACATCCGCAAATGACCCACCACCCCACCATCATAATCGGCGCCGGGGCCGCTGGCCTGATGGCCGCCGCCCATGCGGGCCCCGGCACGTTGCTGCTCGATCACGCCAAGAAACCCGGCGAGAAGATCCGGATTTCCGGCGGTGGGCGCTGTAATTTCACCAATATGTACGCCGGGCCAGAGAACTTCCTGTCGTTGAACCCGCATTTCGCCAAATCCGCCCTCGCGCGCTACACGCAATGGGATTTCATCGACCTGATCACCCGCCACAACATAGCCTACCACGAGAAGACTTTAGGTCAGCTGTTCTGCGATGACACGGCCAAGGATGTCATCGCCATGCTGCTGGACGAGATGGGCAAGGCTGGCGCAAATCTGCGCCTGAACACCTCTGTCACCAACATCACCCACGCCAACAACACCTTCACCCTGACAACAAACATCGGCCCCCTCACCTGCACCAATCTGATCCTCGCCACCGGCGGCAAATCCATCCCCAAAATGGGCGCGACCGGGTTCGCCTATGACATCGCCCGCCAGTTCGGCCACAACATCATCGAAACCCGCCCCGGCCTCGTGCCACTTACCTTTGGTGCCGATGTGCTCGACAAGATCAAACCCCTCGCCGGCACCGCTCTGCCCGCCCGTGTCACCTGTAATGGCACCAGCTTTGACGAGGCTCTCCTGTTCACCCATCGCGGCCTCTCTGGCCCCGCGATCCTACAAGCCTCCAGCTATTGGCGCGAAACCCAGGACATCACCGTCAACCTGCTGCCCGATGTCGATGGCTTCGCCAAGCTGCAAGCCGCCAAAACCACCCATGGCAAACGCGCGCCCGGCACGATCTTGGCCGATCTACTGCCCAGCCGCCTCGCCGCCCATTGGGCCGAGGCACACTACCTAACCGGCAATATCGCCGACTACCCCGACGCCCGCCTACGCGACATCATCGCCGGGCTGGAAAACTGGCACCTGCGCCCGAATGGAACCGAAGGCTATCGCACCGCAGAGGTCACCCTTGGCGGCGTCGACACCGACGGGCTGAACTCCCGCACGATGGAGTCCAAAACCACGCCCGGGCTGTACTTCATCGGCGAATGCGTCGACGTCACCGGCTGGCTCGGCGGCTTCAATTTTCAGTGGGCCTGGTCGTCTGGCTGGGCGGCTGGCACGGCGATCGCGCAAAACTAATGTGCATACGGGCGGTGTACGCGCGGTGTACAGGCTGTGTACAGCTTGTGTACGCCCTGTGACGCGTTAAAAAGGGCCTGACCAAAGGGGCCACGCCATGAAGATCGCAAGTTTCAACATCAACGGAATCAAGGCCCGCATCAACGCGTTGCCCGACTGGCTTGATGAGGCTCAGCCAGACGTTGTGCTGCTGCAAGAGATCAAGTCCGTGGATGAGGCTTTCCCGCGTGAAATATTTGAGGATCGCGGCTATAACGTTGAAACTCATGGACAAAAATCGTTCAACGGCGTGGCGATCCTGTCGAAATTCCCGCTGGAGGACGTCACCCGCGGCCTGCCCGGCGACGACAGCGACGAACAAGCCCGCTGGATCGAAGCCACGGTTGTGAATGAAAAAGCCCTGCGCATTTGCGGCCTCTACCTGCCCAACGGCAACCCGACTCCGGGGCCGAAATACGACTATAAACTCGCCTGGATGGAACGCCTGCATAAACGCGCTAAGCAGTTGATAGAACTGGAAGAACCGGCCCTGATGGCGGGGGACTACAACGTCATTCCCCAGGCCGAAGACGCCGCGCATCCCGAAAACTGGACCAAAGACGCGCTATACTTGCCGCAAACCCGCCAGGCCTTTCGCCGCATCCTCAACCTCGGCTTCACCGAAGCCTTCCGCGCCCGCAACCAATTGCCCGGCCAATACAGCTTTTGGGACTACCAGGCGGGTGCCTGGCAACGCAACGACGGCATCCGCATCGACCACTTTCTGCTAACGCCCCAAGCCGCCGACCTGATGACCGACTGCCAAATCGACAGCCACGTCAGAGACCGCGAAAAACCCAGTGACCACGTCCCGATCTGGGTCGAGTTAGACGCATAAGGAACGCGCCCTAACCCCTTCTCTGGTTGAAAAATATCCCCGCCGGCGGCATGGCGCATCGCGCCATTCTCTTACCACTTCTACTCAAGTTCAGCGCCGGCCGAAGGCCGGCCACCGGCGGTGCCAAAGGCGGCGCAAAACCTCAAGCCACTTCGCCCTCTTCCGCCGCCTGCCGCTGCCACAGAGCCGCATACCGCCCCCCGCCTAACAACAGCTCATCATGACTACCTTCCTCAACAATAACCCCGTCCTGCAGCACCACGATCCGGTCAGAGTCCACAATCGTACTCAACCGATGTGCAATGGTAATCACCGTTCGCCCTTCGCCCATCGCCTTCAACTCGCTCTGAATCTCGGCCTCCGTCTCGGTATCCAATGCCGAGGTTGCCTCATCCAGCAACAGGATCGGCGGGTTCTTCAACAGCGTGCGCGCAATGCCGACGCGCTGCTTTTCGCCGCCCGACAACTTCAGCCCACGCTCGCCGACAGTGGTTTCATATCCATCCGGAAGCGTCTGAATAAACTCATGAATCTTGGCCGCCCGGGCGGCCTCTTCAACCTCTGCACGGCTCGCCTCGGGCCGACCATAGGCGATGTTATAATAGATCGTATCGTTGAACAGCACCGTGTCCTGTGGCACCACGCCGATCTGATCATGCAGGCTGACTTGCGTGATATCGCGCACGTCCTGCCCGTCGATTTTCAGCGCCCCACCGGACACATCATAGAACCGGAACAGCAGCCGCCCGATGGTCGATTTGCCAGATCCGGACGGCCCGACGATGGCCACCGTTTCCCCGGCACCGATCTTCAGCGAAACACCTTTCAAAATCGGTCGCGCCGCATCATAGCCAAACAGCACGTCATTAAGTTCAACTTCGCCGCCCAACACCTTCAAAGCATGGGCATCTTTCTTATCCGACACCTCTGACGGCTGGTCGAGCAAATCAAACATCTGCCCCATATCAACCAGCGCCTGACGGATTTCGCGATAGACCGTACCCAGAAAGTTCAGCGGCATGGTGATCTGGATCATGTAGGCATTGACCATGACAAAATCGCCCACCGTCAACGCGCCCTGTTGCACGCCCATCGCAGCCATCACCATAACAGCCACCAAGCCGCCGGTGATCAGCACCGACTGACCGAAATTCAGGAAGGCCAGCGAATAGGACGTACGCAGCGCGGCATCGACGTAGCGTTCCATCGCGCCGTCATAACGTTCTGCCTCGCGCGCCTCTGCGCCAAAGTATTTCACCGTTTCGAAATTCAACAGGCTGTCGATCGCCTTTTGGTTGGCGTCGGTGTCCTGATCATTCATCTCCTTGCGGATTTTCACCCGCCATTCGGTCACTTTGAAGGTAAACCAGATATAGAAGGTAATCGTGACAAAAACCACCGCCAGATACCAGATGTCGAAAACTACGGCCAGAATGACCGCGATCATCAGCAGTTCCAAAAACAACGGACCAATCGAAAACAACAGGAACCGCAACAGGAACTCAACGCCCTTGACGCCCCGTTCAATGATGCGGCTCAGCCCGCCGGTTTTGCGCGTGATGTGATAGCGCATCGACAGGCGGTGGATGTGAATAAACGTCTCTAACGCCAGCGCCCGCAGCGCCCGTTGGCCGACCTTGGCAAAAATCACATCACGCAGTTGCTGCAAACCCACGTTCATCAGGCGCGCCAAACCGTAGGCCACCGTCAGCCCGAGGGCGCCGAACGCCAGCATCATCGCCGGATCCGGCGCATCCCCTGCCAGCGCATCCACGGCGGCCTTATAGAAAAATGGCGTGCCAACCGCGACCAACTTGGACGCAAAAAGCGCAACCAAC
>Ga0315339_1003244_pt1 | contig 11569 bp, 7 predicted proteins | sample ASW17metaG_FD_204514 | JGI IMG/M metagenome (GOLD analysis project Ga0315339, IMG submission 204514) | Ammonia-oxidizing marine archaeal communities from Pacific Ocean, United States - ASW #17 | ecosystem: Environmental > Aquatic > Marine > Oceanic | place: USA: California | collected 2016-12-05
CGAAACATACAAATACAAGCGGCAGATAGAAAAACTAGAATAGAATATTTCAAAATAAACGACGTTGGGTTAAGTGACACTGGATACACAAAAAGTTAGATTTCCAACGAGCAACACTCAATCATATAGATGCAGAATAGCACTATTTACAGTAATTGGGATATAGCCAAGACTGGGGGCTTGTCCCAGCTTCGAATTTCTGCCTAAGTAAATTGAGATCTTTAACAAACATCTTCTACCTATTTGCCCGTATATGTCCGCTCTAAATATCAAATTCTGTTGGCCAATTTTTCTTCTCTCAATCTGATCCTTGCCCTCGAGTACTTCCTATTTGGATAATATTTCTCTCGCGACGAAAACATCCAAACAAGCAGCGCACTCAAAGGCCGAACCTTGCGCAATCTGCCAGAATCGTAACCGGTCTTTCACAGATAACTTCGCATTTCCTTCAGCAATATTGAGAGCAATACTTGTTGAGGCTCGTTCAAGTTGATCTCTTGCAGAGACCTTCGCTGGGATACTCTCAATTAAAGACTGAGTCCAAGCGATGAATTGAATCGCAGCTTGGTAAACTCGGAGATTTTCATGAGATAACGCCATTCAGATATCTATATTTTAATCGTGATCATGATAACGATTATCTACTCGCTAAACGTTTCCTCCGGAAGCCTCACTAACTCCCCACCTTTCAACGCAGAATCATGCGCCAAAATTCCCGTGCACGTCCAGTTCGCCGATTGCTTGGCATTGGGCCAAGGATCGCGGCCTTGGATCAGGGCATCAATAAATTCATGGGCCAAGTGTGGATGTGATCCTCCATGGCCAGCTCCTTGGGTGAAGGAAAGGTGATCCTCGCCTTCATCGCCGCCATAAACGCCACCAAGTGTAAAGGGCGCCACTTCGTCTGGGAGCAGGTGACCAAAGTCCGGACATTGAACTTTCTCTGGAATTTCTGGTTCCGGTTTTTTGGCTGTATGAATGACCAAAGGTTCACCCTCGATCAAGGGCCACTCGACTGATTTATCCACGCCATACACATCGATGCTCTCACGGTACTGACGAGCCAAATCGAATAAGGAGCGAATGATACGCGCGGACAAATCGCTGTTTCGCATCTTTATATGGGTTGTCTCAACCGCAAAGGGCGAGTTGTAGTAATGATGCATGTCTTCACTAATAGTTCCGGATGGAAAACAGGAGACATACTCGGCATCCAGTTTGGGTAATCCCAATACGGGTCCCACGCAATGGGTTGCGTAATACATCGGGGGAAGTCCGGGCCAGTAACCGGGCCATCCTTCCATGTCTTGTTGATGGGAGGCTTGAAGGAACTGCAGCTTACCCAGCTCACCATCCTCATAAAGTTTTTTCATAAAAAGGAACTCACGCGAGTAGACAACGGTTTCCATCATCATGTATTTCAAACCCGTTTCATTAACCAAACGAATGATCTCCAAACAATCCTCAACCGAGGTAGCCATGGGCACGGTGCAAGCGACATGTTTTCCTGCCTTAAGAGCGGCAATGGATTGCTCTGCGTGATTAGGGATCGGTGAATTGATATGGACTGCATCAACTTCCGGATCCTTTAAAAGTTCATCATAATCAGTGTAACGTTTTTCGACACCGTACTTATCACCCACTTCATTCAGTGCTGATTCGGTACGTTGGCAAATCGCATACATATTGGCTTGTGCATGCTTTTGATAGATGGGGATAAACTCGGCGCCAAATCCGAGCCCTACGATAGCTATATTGATTTTTTTATCACACATTTTAGTATACTGTTTTTAGGAATGAATTAACCACGAATGGACACGAATAAAATAATAACATTAAAGCCTTGATGCTCTTAGAACAGGGAGGTCCTATCTAGAAAACAATGTGGAAGGTTTAAATCTGAAAAGGAAATTAAACATGCGGTGTTATCAATTATACTGCAGCTCATTCGTGTCTATTCGTGTCTATTCGTGTCTATTCGTGTCTATTCGTGTCTATTCGTGTCCATTCGTGGTTAATTTCTAATTAATAAATAATACTACTTTAGGGTTTTTAAATAGGATAATACATCCTCAATTTCCTGAGCCGATAACAGCACGCCAAAAGGTGGCATGGGAGATACTTCCACTGAAAATCCTTCAGCGATCGCTGCCTGTGGATTGAGGAGACTCTCTCTTAAATACTCCTCGTTTTGTCGTGAAGCGATTCCATCGAGTGCGGGTCCAACAACGCCTCCCACTTCATCAATCTGATGACAACGCGTGCAGGAGGCGATGGCATGTTCAAAGAAAAGGGTTTTTCCACGAGCGGTATCTCCCTCGGTAAGTTCCGGTTCTACGATGGTGGTTTCGTATTCGACTTCGTGAAGGGCCACGTCGTCCCACCAGGCGGTTCCGGTGGCTCTACCCCCGCCTCCGAAAAGACAGTTAATCGTCAATGCGGTGCGTTCCAAGGAACTAAATGTGATCTCTACTTCGCTCCATTCTTTCGCGCGCTCGAAAGCTTTGGTGCTGGATCCGCGTAGCTGGCTTTGGACCTCGTGAGCATTTATCCGGGCGCCTTGCCCTCCGTGAATCCCTTCCGCCTTTACCCAACCGGTGAGATGGTAGTCCGTGTTCGGTTTCACTTTCACCCGGACATACAGCGAGCTTTGAGCACCCGTCTTTGATGAGATGCCGAAACTGTTTTTTCCTGTCCTGGCTCCCTCGGTGGCAACGATGTAATCAGTCTCCCCCCCGGAGCGGACAGCCCAGCCTTTAGGTAGACCGTTGTCGATCTCTTCGAAGGAGGGATTGGGCACGAGGTTGGGTCCGGTTATCTTACCCGGCCCTCTTTTCACGTTTCCGGCACCACTGCCACGAAGCGCTAACTTAAGCCATTCGTCTTCGGAGTTATCCGGTTGCCTCATCAGTTCGTTCGCCACCTGCTCGACTCGTTCACGATTGGGAAAATGGGCAAGCTTGGAAAAGGCCGCGAGGCGGACTAGAGAATCCTTCGCCTGGACCACGGCGGTGTCGAAGAAGAGCTGCATGCCTTCATCAGTATTTGCAATGGCACGGATGGCGTTTCGTTTTAGTATCGGATTACCCGCCCTGAGAAGGGCTAGTTGATGAGTATCGCGATCCAGCTGGTCGAGCCCTTCGAGCGTCCAAAAAGCGTGAGCAGCCTCGGCTCCGCTCGCTTCGGCGACGAGTTTTTTCAAAGCGGGAACGCTGTCGGTTCGTTGATTACCAACGAGCAGACGCTGGGCGGCAAGTCGCCAGAATTGATTGTCATGACCCAGCGCGGCGACCAGTTCTTTATCGGACGCTTTGTCGAGTGAGGAGATGCTGGATTCCGTAGCGCCTTCCCATTTCACCCGGTAGATTCGTCCATGCTGCTTGTCGCGATTCGGATTCTCATAGGCATTGCCTTTACCATTAATGCCTGCGTATCCACCACGCTCAGCACTAGGTGTCGGGTTGTGTTGAATGATAAAGTTATACCAATCAGCGACCCAAAGATGGCCATCGGGCCCTACCTCGGCGGCCACAGGAGAGAACCACTCGTCGGCACTGGCGATAAGATTAAAGCGGTTCTTCGCCTGGTATCCGGAACCGTCTCTAAAGTTGTCGAACATCCCCAGAAGATTCCCGGTCGGTCCTCCGATGAAGGCCATACGATCGCGCCATGCGGGAGGGAAATTGTTAGAGGTAGCTAAAGCGTAGCCAGCCCCAGCGGTGTATTGACCGAAAGCATCGACCTGACGAATGTTTGGTGTAATGGGGTGAAACGCGATCTGGTCTGCAATCATTTTCGCGCTCATGGCTATCATGGCTTTCGGGTAAGCCGTCTGCGGAATCCCACCGAAAAAAGCGGGATTACGGTTAGCAGTGGAACCGAAGACATCGCCGGCGGAATTCAATCCGAGCCCCCAGGTGTTATTGTTGAACTGATGGATAAACTCCATCTTTGAGCCATCGGGCCGAAAGCGGAAGATACCCGACCGGACTTTCAAATCCTCTCCGCCGACCTTTCCCTCGAAGCCGGAGTATCCCACCGCTCCGTAGATCCAGTTATCGAGTCCGTAGCGAAGATTGGATGGCCCGGCATGGGTGTCGCGGATTCCCCAGCCGGTCATGATGGTTTCCCTAATGTCTACTTTGTCATCGCCATCTGTATCTTTCAGGAAAAGGAATTCGGGAGCCTGGGCGACGATGATCCCGCCATTCCAGAAAGTAAGCGAGGTTGGTATATTCAGGCCTTCGGCAAATACCGTCACCTTATCGCATCTGCCGTCGCCGTTGGTGTCCTCCAGAATTTTGATGGTGTCATTACCGGTGCCGTCCCTGACATCGTTCGGGTAATCGACGGTCTCAGCGACCCAGAGTCGGCCGCGTTCGTCCCAGGCCATGAAAATAGGATTCACCAATTCCGGATCCGCTGCGAAAAGTTCCAGCTCCCAGCCGACCGGAACCTGAGTGTAGTCCATACTGTCTTCAGCGGAAAGCGGTAGCTGATACTTCAGTGGCTCAGGACGTCTTTCGTAGTTGGGAATATTATCGCGAACTTCGTAGCGAAGAGGCGTTCGATTGGCGACGAAGTTTTGGTATGATTCCCGGCGTTGCTCACCGATCGACCAAAGAATGCCGGACTTCATCAGCGCATGAAATTCCGGCTTCGACCACACCCGCTCATCATGCCCGCTCGCCGTGTAGAAAACGCGACCCTTTCCCTGCGTGCGCACCCAGGTCCACGGCTCCGGTCCAGGCTGAGGATCACCTTCGGGACCTTCGCGAACCTGAAGCACAGTTCGGTCCGCTTCATTGTGGTTGTTGTGATAGTAGGTTTCGTCCCACGCTTCCAACTCAGGAATACCTTTCACCGCCGGGTGCTCATGCTCAACCGTCCTTACCTTGAATACACCCTTCTTATGACCTGCAAAACGTCCACCTACAAGCTGATCGAATCCTGGCTCATTCTGAAAACACCAACTCGCACAATGGACCGGAAGAAATCCTCCTCCAGAATTAATAAAACTATTCAGGTTCTTCCACTGATCCGAAGAAATCTCCTCATGGTTCGCATAAAGCAGCAGTGCATCGAATCGATTTAGATAATCAATATCCCCGAGCGCTGCTTCAACTGAAGTCACATAATCGAAGTAAATGGCGTTCGGACCCAACGCTTGCTGCAGCATGGGAAAATATAAATTCGATGGATGCTGCTCCGACTCATGTCCCAGAAAGAGAACTCGAATGGGTCCGGACTCGAGGATATCCTGAGATCTCTGTTCTTCAGCTGAACTACACCCCAAAATTGATAAAGCGCTAAGCAGACAAAGGGTGGATAAGAGAAATTTCATAGGTGGGGCAGCTAATTGATCTTCAGCTTACACTATCAGAAATTAAAGTCTTGGATGTTTTGGACTTTTTTTATGAGATCTTGGCAAGTAATGATATCAAAAAGCGGATCCTTAAAGCTCAAAGACAAGTTCCTATCTGAAATTGCACCGGACAGTCATTTCGACATACTATTTAGTCATATTCCGGGAATTTCCTTTTTTGCCAAAAATGATAAGCTTGAACTTATTTCAGCAAACAGAAGATTCTGGGAACGCCTCCCCGTAAAGTCTGAAGCTGATTTAATCGGAAAAACGGACTACGAATTGTTTCCGGAACGTCTGGCTGAGATCTTTAGGAAAGATGATCTGGAGGTCATGAAAAGCGGCAAACCGAAATTGGATATTCTTGAACTCTTCTTTGACTCCCAAGGACTACCCGATTGGTTTCTCACCAATAAATTCCCTGTGTTCAATCATCAAGGGAAAGTGATAGGTGTTATGGGTACTGTAAAAAGTCTCGTTCGCAGCGAACACACTCTATTCCCAAATCTACAATTTAGCAAAGCAGTGGAATATTTGCGCAGTAACTTTACCGAACAGATTCTGTTTTCTGATCTGGCGAAAAAAATAGGAATTTCCGTTCGCCAATTCAATCGAAAGTTTAAAGAAGCATTCAACACTACTCCTCAATCCTTCCTTATCAAAACGAGGATCCAAGCCGCTTGCGAACAACTCCGGAATTCAGAACGACCCATTTCCGAAATGGCACACGCTCTAGGTTTCTACGACCAGAGCTCTTTTACACTCCATTTCAGGAAGCACATTGGCATCACGCCACTGGCCTACCGACGATCCAATATAAAATCCAGACGGTAACAATAATTTGAGTAAAACCACGACACCCTCAGAGATGAGTGAAAAAATAAAAATTCTAAAGATAGCCGCACGATTGTATCCTCCAGGTAATTGGCCCATTATTTATTCTCCAGTCGGAGGTATGTCGATTCAGGTACGGAATCTTTCGATGGAAATGGGTAAATCAGGAGTATCCCAAACCATTTTAACGACTAATCTTCCAGCTTATCCAAAACACAAAAAGCATTCCAATTTTCTTGAGATCTATAGTTTGGGGATGCGGATCCCACAATGTCTAGTGCCAATACTTGCAGGCCTGCTATGGTTTTTTCCGGTAGTGCGACACCTGATTAAATATAGAAAAAAATACGACCTCGTCCATATCCACTACAATGACTGGATTGCATGTCGTTTGTTTTCACTCTTGGCTCAATTTCTTAATACCCCAGTCGTTGTAACACTCAACGCAGAACTATTGTGCAAGAGCCGTTTTCAAAAATATCTATGCACTCCTTCGTTCAATTTGCTTCATCGGATTGCGCTCGAGCTGTAACTCCAGATAAACCGGGTATTTCTGGATCATCACAAATAATCGGCCGAATGACTGCGTTCTCGTACTTCGCCCAAGTAGTCGGCGAAAATAAAGTAGAAATAATTACAACAAAAAGAAGAGCTCGTTTCATGGATGCACGCAGTGACTATGAATCTGTTTGATTCATTATCTTTGAATCAGGCGCTAGACTGCAAGACTTTGCTGAAAACCAGGATCGCCCGTTGAGCCAACCGATAAAGAATCTCAGTGAATATACCCTACATGCCACCTTCTGGTTGCAGCTTGATGGCAGAGCTGGAAGGCGTAACGAATTCAACTTGTAATCCTTTAGATGTCCGCTTAGAAGGATCGATAGCAAAGGTCAGGACATGCCGTCCCTTCGGCAATGAGATCTTAATAGACAGACTCATTGCTTCACCATTTACATAAAAAGATAGACCTTTTGAACTATTAACATCGAGCTGCACCTCACCTGGAACCTGAACATGAACATATCCTTGTGCAAATACCCGACCGTCCATACCTAGATCATTCAAAGGCAATTCCCCGTTCACTTTACTGAATACCGTTGTCCAAGCAGATGAATCGGACGGAATGGAATTCGTATTGGAAGTTGTGATACTCCATTTACGAATTAAAGGGCGCTCATTGTTGGCGTAGGGTCCGGGCTGACCGAGTAGCGAAAGAAACTTGGCCAGGTCAAGAAATTCCTGACGACTTTTCAACTGATCCGCTAAACCCGCCGGCATGAGAGAGGGCATCAAAGTTCGTTGGGCGATGGCAGCCACCGGAAGAGAGATTTCCTGTCCGGCTTGTGTCGAATCCTGAATGATAACTTCCTGCTCATTTTGAAAGGTGATGACTCCCATTTGAACTGAGCCGTCGGTCATGGAGAACATGAGGTTTTCATAATGCTCTGCAGTCGAGACATTGGGCTCTAAAACCGCTTCAATCATATAGCTCGTCGAAGCGGCCGTACCGACAGCTACAAGATTGGGTCCAATCGTAGGACCAACCGAGCCGATACCATGACAACTCATACAGGCTATTTCGTTTCTACGAAAAATCATTTCGCCACGAGAAGCGACTCCATAGCGATCTACTGCGGCAGTAAGCGTATCCCGGTCTTCCTTTAATAGAAGCGCGGACAAGGATTCATCATTTGTCTCCAAGAACAACTCACGTAAGCGTTTGGGAAGCTGCCCCGTTTTGCGATGGAAAGTTGCAACAGCTGCAAGCACCTTGGGGTGAATCGCAACTCCAATCAAAGCATCGGCCAGTGTCGCATCTCCACGGCGCATTTGAGTAAAGCTTCTAACTAAGGCTACCGGGTCTGCGCTAACAGGATCTTCTAAAAGAACGTTTGCGACAGCAACTTTTGCCTCTTCTATATCAGCTATGGCAAGACCGGTTACGGCATGATAGCGGGTTTCGATATCTCCGTGTTCAGCTAGTGACTTTAATTGAAGAATATATTTCGTTTGCTCAAGTTGTGCGAGCGCAACGGCTGCCGCGGACCGGACATCGGATGCACGATTCCTATCTGCCAAAGTGTCCAATAAGTCATCTCCGGCATCCCTGAATTTCCAAGCGCCTAGACTGGCAGCTGATCCGGTGGCAATAGCATCATTGGAATCCGAAAGGCCCGTGAGGAGATTTGCGAAATATCGTCCAGCATTCAGTTTACCTTGAGCACCAATTTTCTGTAATTCTTCAAGCATTGCCACCACCGCTTCATCGGATGGAATCCCGCCCTTCCCTATGGCGTTCACCAAAATCCGGATCAGTTTGGTATTCGGGGTGGCTGAAAACTGCTTACGCACCTCGTTGATTTCCATGGTGGATGGATTGGAAGCTTTTAACAATGCGCCCAATCGTTTGTCCAAACCGATTCCCGCGGATTGTTCGGCGAAGAGAAGATGTTTGGGGTCATTAAAAGCCAGAGCTTTCTTTTCCAAAGCTGGAATATAGTACGGCTCCAATGCCGTCATAGTTGAAGGAATAGAGGCATTGATAAATCTATCCCTGTCATGATTCAAAACATTCAAAGCTGCCGGTAAAGATTCAACTTCCGGAATGAACCCTGCTGACAATACCGCTTCCATGCGTGCACGGGGAAAAGGATCGTCCGCAAGATGAGCAACTATGCCAACAGGGTCGGACAATTGATCGTACCAATAACGGATGACACGTGCGCCGGCTGATCGGGCATGACCATCTTTGGCGTTGATGACTTTGGTGAGAATCGCTTCGCTCGCGCGCTCCACATTCTGACAAGCCCACATGGCCTCTACCAAATGATGTTCGTAAGCTTTGTCCTCTTGATTGAGAGAGTTCACCCAATTTTCCGTTACTTGGAGCACTTCATCGGGATCCTTTTCACTGAGTTCTTTTCGAGCTTGATGACGGGTCCATGCTTCCGGGCTGCTTAATTGGGAGACTAACGATTCAACTGAAGCACCTTCTAACTTTGGTTTTTCCGTTAAAGGACTACCCTTATGCGTAATGCGCCAGATACGACCATGCTCGTTATCTCTTCGTGGATCCCGGAAATCGTGTTGGCCGTGATTGATAATGGAATTGTACCAGTCAGCTACATAGACCGCGCCATCAGGCCCTATTTTGCAATCGACTGGTCGGAAGTTTGGATGCTTCGAAGTCATGAGTGGTTCCAACACGTTGGCGGCATAACCTGCGCCATCTTCTATGAATTCGTAACGAATGATGGCTCGGCTTTTAAAGCGACAAGTCAACAACTGACCTTGGAGCTCCGTCGGCATATGAGTGCCGGTAACCAAGTCTCCTCCACATTGTTTTTCAGTGGCGATCAAAGGTGGGATTCGTGATGCTTCTTTAAAGGCGCCTGTGCCGGGCGTCAGGTACATGATCCGCGGATTGTTCACCATAAACGATTGTCCCCATTTATCAAATACGTGGCCCCAGGGATTTCCTCCAGTGCCTTTGACAAAAACATTCAATTCACCGGTCCGTGGATTGAATTGGTAAACACCTCCGTTATAGTTCCGAACGAGGCCGTGCTGTGTTTCGACCTGGGCGTGCAGAAAGATTCCCTCCTGAAAGTAAATCCAGCCACCAGGCCCACGCCGCCAAGCACTAATCGAATGGTGGTTATCCTCAATCCCGAATCCAGTCAATGCCAGTTCCTTTACATCCGCTACGTCGTCGCCGTCCGTATCCTTGAGAAAATAAATATCCGGTGATTGCCCAACAAAACAACCGCCATTGGCCAATTCGATTCCGGTGGGTAAATAGAGACCCTCGGCGAACACCGTTGATTTGTCTGCCACACCATCATTGTCGGTATCTTCCAAAATGATGATCTTATCATCCGCGACATCACCCGGTTTGATTTGCGGATAAGCCCAGGAACAGGCCACCCACAACCGGCCACGCGAATCCCAAACCATATGAATGGGGTTGGCCAACATGGGGTCAGCTGCAAAGAGATTTACTTCATACCCAGGCAGCAATTCGAAGTTCTCAAGTTCAGAAGCGGGATCATGATTAGTTAACAATTCAAGATCGGCACCCTTCAAATTGCGGGTAGGAAAACCATCTACACTCTGCGCGAGAGAAGTACAGCAGACCGAAAGAAAAAGAATAGTAGTAAAAGTAAATACGGTTTTCATAGGGTAAATTAGTTGGTCAATTTTGTATCAGGCACCAATTCCCACTGACGGGTCTTCCGTTCAGTGCCACCTTTCAGCGATTCGCCCTTTTTCTTGGTCAGCTTGTTAAAATCAATTACTTCCTGGGGAAGCGCTCGCCCGCTCGATGAATTACGACGTTCCCCAACGATGTGTACCTGATTCAATGCTTTCCAGCTGTAGATGAATTGTATGTTTTTATCTATGACGGCACCCCGGTAATCCTCAGCCTCTTCATGTGCTGGAGAAGCATCAATAGGAACTCCCTTTGCCCACTCCTCGTGAGTCGCAGTTGCCACGGGTTTTCCTTCCACGGTCAAAGAATACTCTCCTGGGTCAAGATTCTCGATCACCAAAGTATCACGAAAGCCAGATAGCTGGCCCGCTATGTTTAGATTCCCTGGAGGAGGTAAGGAAGGGCTCGATTCTTCCTTTACTTGAAAGCTGAAATTCTGTCCTGACATGGAGAAGTCTGTAAGCTCCACGCCGTTAGCACTTACTATTCCCGTCCTGGCATCAATATGAAGGCGCCAGCCTTCCAGCTCATCCGCATTATTTCCGATCAATTGATTGAATAATATATTACCAACGGCCCAATAACCAAACGCATTTGGATGAATACCGTTAGTGGTTAATTGAGATTTTGAGGCATCCTCCATTAATGTATTCGTTGGCGCATACAGATCGATAAACGGAATCTTCAATGCAGATGCCACATCAGACATAGCCTCGGCATAAGCCTTAAGGTCACGATTTCTCTCCTGCCAATGAGGTGTTAAGCTTCCGAGATTTTCGTAGGCAATGGGTGAAACTAAAATCAAACGAACATCCGCTTCGTCATTGTACTGTTTCCCATTATGAGAACTGATGAACGTTTTAAGATCGGTTCTAAAATTTGCGAGCTCCGCATCTCCTCCAAAAGATTCAGACATTCCAAAACATACGATTATAACATCGGTGCTGTGATCAATAAGCGTAGATTCCTCGGTGGGAAAATTAGTAGGACGATCCCGCACAGTCAGTGTATCCCCTGCCCAACTGAGGTTTCGCAAGGATACCGGATCTTCGGTGAACGTTTGCAGGAGAAGCGTTTCTAGATAACCGTGATTACGTAATTGGTCAGCAAAGGTATTACCGACAATCGCGATATGATCACCCGCCTGAATAGGA
>Ga0315339_1003246_pt1 | contig 11568 bp, 10 predicted proteins | sample ASW17metaG_FD_204514 | JGI IMG/M metagenome (GOLD analysis project Ga0315339, IMG submission 204514) | Ammonia-oxidizing marine archaeal communities from Pacific Ocean, United States - ASW #17 | ecosystem: Environmental > Aquatic > Marine > Oceanic | place: USA: California | collected 2016-12-05
TGGCGATGAACCTGATGCGCTTGGAGGCGATAAGGATGAAGCCCATGCACAGGACCTACTGAAGCAACAGCGCAGGGAGAGGAACCGACGCCGCTCGCAGGGGATGGATGACAAAGAAGATTAGTTGGAATCCAAAACGGGGGCACTACCATGACTATCGAGCAACGACTTGAGTAGGTCGAGCAACAGAATTAGTAGATACAACGCACTAACCTGCGCCGACCCTGTCGTTGCCGTATTCTGCAAGATCGGTATTTTTCTCTAATCTTTGGCAGAAGGATACCAATGAAATGTCCGCGATTTATTCTCACACTTTTATTCGGTGCGAGCCTATTGTTCATATCTCTGCAGACAGCTTGTGGTTGGATCGATTAAAACCAATGATAGTCACTCTTAATACAGCTGCCACCGGCGCGTGGATGCGACTGGGGCAGCTGCGTATACAACATCCACGCTCTATTCTACGCTGATCCGGTTATTACAGTCAGCCGATAGACGCCCCCGCCGCTTGGATGCGACGGGGGCTTTTTGTATACTGTCGGCGGACTCAAAGACGGAGGTAGCACAATGACGGTCGAGCAACGATTGGATCAGCTGGAGAAGCGCAACAAGCGCCTGACGATAGCGTTGACCATGACGGTGGTGGCGATGTGCGCGGCGGTGGTGACGATGGCAGCGGCGGGTGAGGGGCCCCTGCGCGGCGATTTCGATACGATAAGGGCGCGGCATATTTTCGTGAAGAATAACGAGGGTGATCTCGCTGTCGTCTTGAGCGTCAACGACAGTGGAGACGGCTTCGTCGCGACGCAGTCAGCTAAGGGTAAAGACTTGGTGGAGTTGGGTTCTACAGTGGACAGCCAGGGCGGGGCCTATGGAACGGTCTGGACCTATCAGCCCAACGGCAAAAATTTGGTGGCGCTGGGTGCGACAGCGAGCGGCGGCAGTGTCAAGACCTATGAGCCCAACGGCAAAGAGTTGGTGGCGCTGACTGCGACAGTGCAGGGCCACGGCAGTGTCACGACCTATCAGCCCAACGGCAAAGAGTTAGTGGCGCTGACTGCGACACAGTACGGCGGCAGCGTCACAACCCATCAGCCCAACGGCGATCGGCTGGTGACGCTGACTGCGTCCGATAACGGCGGCGTGGTCGATGTCTTAAACGGGACGGGCGTATCCATTGCCAATATGGGTGCCGACGACTACGACAACGGCGTGGTCTATGCTGGTAACCGAAAAGGCAAAGGGCGAACGCTTAAGCCTGGGCCATGATGGATTGAGCAACGCTGGTGGTGGCGATAGCAGCGACGCTTAAGAAATTCGTTGAGATCGATAAAGGCTATTACACGATAACAGAGGGAACGAGATATGCAACAAGGTGCTTTGGGATTGGTCGTCGAAGGCGATGTCGCAGTGCCGATGCGCGATGGCATCGTCTTGCGCGCCCACGTTTTTCGGCCCGATGCGGCGGGGCGCTTCCCCGGGCTATTGCTCAGGACGCCCTATGGCAAACCCACAGGCGGCTACGAGCGCTTTGTCCGTGCTGGTTATGCGGTTGTGACCCAGGATTCGCGCGGGCGTTATGCCTCGGACGGGGACTACGTGCCTTTTACAGTAGAGCATACCGGCGATGCCGAGGATGGCTATGACGCGGTCGAGTGGCTGGCATCACAGCCTTTTTGCGACGGGCGGATAGGGACGCTTGGCGCCTCGTATAACGCCTGGATGCAGTGGCAACTGGCCAAGTTGCGGCCACCGCATTTAAAAGCAATGTGCGCCTATACCATTCCGTTGGAGCTTACTGAGGTGGATTATCCAGGGGGGTTTCGGCCGGGGCGGCGGATCAAGTGGTGGATGACGACGATGGCGCCGGATTTGCGACGGCGCGAGGGTTTGCCTCCGCCGCACACGTCCGAGGAGGCGCGCCAGCTCTGGGACGAGGTCGAGCACGGTCGCTGGCTGGGGTTGTTGCCGTGGATGGAGGTGGTCCGCCATTTGCCGGCGCGGTTGGCGCGCTACGCTGAGGATTGGCTCGGGGAGCCGGCGCGGACGCCCTGGCGCTTTGATGTGGTGCACGGGGAAGTCGAGGTGCCCAATCTGGATTTTAGCGGCTGGTATGACCACTGCAATGGCACTATGGCCCATCTGGGGCTGATGCAAAAGAATGGCCGCACGGAACTAGCCCGGGACCAGACCAAGCTGGTGATCGGCCCCTGGAACCACCCCGGTCTCGGTCAGCGGCAGATGGGGGATATCGACTTTGGCCCCGCCGCACAGCTGGATCTGACCGATCTGATGATCCGCTTTTTGGACCGCTGGGTGAAGGGGGTCGAAAATGGCGTCGACGCGGAGCCGGCGGTGCGCTATTTCACCATGGGTACCGGGCAGTGGAAGACGGCCAACACTTGGCCGCCGGAGGGGTTGGCGGAGGCGGTGTACTACTTGCACGGCGACGGGCTTCTGGATGGGGAAGTGCCCGGCAGCGAAGCGGAGGATCGCTATAGCTATGATCCGCAGGATCCGGTGCCGACATTGTGGACGCGCGATTTGTTTACGGTGCCGGCGGACCGACGCCAGGTGGAAAATCGCCGCGATATTCTCTTCTATCGCAGCGCGCCGCTCGAAGAAGAAGTCGAGGTGGTGGGTTATCCGGAGGTGGTGTTATTCGCTGCTACTTCAGCTCCGGATACCGATTTTTTTGCGCGGCTGGTCGACGAGGATCCGGAGGGTCGGGCGTTGGAGATCTGCTATGGCATGGTCCGCGCCCGGCATCGCAACGGGCTGGAGCGGGAGGATCTGCTCGAGCCGGGGGCGATCATCGAATATCGGATCCGGCTGGGGGCGACGGCCTGTTGTTTCCAGGCGGGGCACCGGATCCATCTCGAGATCACCAGCAGCGATTTTCCCAACCACGACCGCAACCACAATACCGGGCGCAACGATTTGGAGGACGCCGAGCTGGTGGTCGCCGAGCAGCGGGTCTTCCATGCTGAGGATCGTCCTTCGCGGTTGGTGTTGCCGGTGGAGGCGTAAAGTGATGCCGCAGTGGTGCTATGGGTGCTTGCTGGTAGTCGTAGCCCTGATCAGCGGTTGCGGCGATCCGGTTGAGAACGCGATAGAAGGGCTGATCGCCGGCGGCGACCAGGCCGAAAAAGCCAGGATGGAACTCAATCTGGCCAAGCGCGCGGCGATCAGGCGCAGTCGTCCGCCACAGGCGGGAAAGCGGGTCACATCGAGGGCGAAGTTAAATATTGAGGTTCTTGTTTTATCGGATTACCTATCTTCTACCTCTGCTTCCACCTCGCCGCCGCCAACGCCTCCGCACTGCTCGTCTTACCTGCCGATCCAAGGCCTTGATAGCCGCACCGTAGCGCTCCTCGTTAGCATGGTCGTAGCGCTTGGTCATCGCCATCGACTTGTGGCCGGCGAGTAAGTTGACCTGCTCTATCGGCACCCCCAGATCAAGTAGCCGAGTGACAAAGGTATGGCGGAGGTCGCGGGGGGCGTACAGGGCCGAGGCCGGCGGCTTTTTGGAAGGGGAATGAAGCAAATGGATTCTGCCACTATTGATGGTCTCGTTGATTAGGAAACGCGTAGAGTCCACGTGTAGCCAGGTTGCCGCATGTATTAGGGAGTGCCGTGACTTCTTCGATTTGCTGCAGGTAGACTGAGACCATATTCTTATCCGCTACGGAGTAGCATGATGAGCAAAAGCGACATAGTAGGGAAGAAATGATCCGAATCCCCCGCCAAGGCAACGGAGAGCACATATGTCAGACCTTCCGAATATCGTATTCCTGATGCCGGATCAGCTGCGGCACGACTTTTTGAGCTGCTATGGTGCGCAGTTCATCGATACGCCGGCAATCGATGCTCTGTGCGAGCGTGGAATTCGCTACCAACGGGCCTACTCCGAGCACCCGGTATGCGTGCCGGCGCGGGCGGCCCTATTGACCGGGATGAATGCGGTCAAGGCTGGCGTTTTGGACAACAGCCAGTGGTTGCGTCCGGACTACCGGCGCTGCGGTTTGCACACTTGGCCTGAGATCCTGCGGGCGCAGGGCTACTACACGCTGGCCACGGGCAAGATGCACTTCTATCCCTGGCAGGAGCGATTCGGGTTTCAGCGGCGGATCATTGCCGAGGACAAGTTATGGGGATTCGTCGAGGACGATTACCACCACTTTCTCGCCGCTCGCGGCTATAACAAGCGGCTGATGGTCGATGAGCCGACCTACCATCAGAACCATATGGCGCTGATCTCTCCGGTGCCGTATGAGTGTACTATTGATCATTGGGTCGGTACAGAGACGGCCGACTGGATCGAGGAATACGACGGCGATGAGCCCTTCGCGATGATGGTTGGGTTCCCCGGACCTCATTCGCAGTACGATCCGGCACCGGAGTTTGCCACCTTCGAAGCTGCGGCGATGCCGGAGCCGTTGCCGGGCGTCGCCGAAGATGTGGCGATGATGCGGTCGGTTAGGGCCAAGAGTACGCGAAAAGGAGGATCGCGCCAATCCTGGTATCAGGTGAATAATCCAGACCCGCCGACCAGGGAGACCTATCTTTTGCAACGCGCGCACTACGCGGGATTGGTGAAGCAGATCGATGTCGAGGTTGGGCGTATTGTAGCTGCTCTGGAGAAGAAGGGCCAGCTGGACAATACAGTGATCATTCTCGCCTCGGATCACGGCGATTATCTGGGCGATCATGGGTTGGGCGGCAAAGGCTCGTACTACGAGGCGTCGTGTCATGTGCCGATGATCGTGAGTCATCCCGATGCTTCGGGTGGCCAGGTGCGCGAAGATCTGGTGACGTTGACCGATGTGACGGCGACGATGGTAAGCTTGAGCGGTGCTCGAGTGCCGACGTATATGGATGCTGTACCATTGCCCGGATTCGGGCTGGAGGGTGAGTACGAGCGCGAACAGATTATCGGGATTCTGCGGTCCGGATGGATGGCTTTCGACGGGGAGTGGAAGTTGGCCCGTTACGCGAGTGGTGCTCATCTCTTCAATATATTGCGGGATCCGGACGAGCAGCACAATAGGGCACAGGACCCCGAGTGTGCCGAGGTGTATCGCCGGCTCGACCAGAAGCTCCTGTCCGAGGTTATGTTGCTGATGCAAGAGACCAACTTCGTCGGCCGTCATCTCACCCATTCGAGCAGCGCAGATTTTGGGCGTGTGGGGTGGCAGCGTAGGTACCCGATGCCATGGGATGGGGGCCAGGAGCAGGCCGATTCATACGATTGATACGGAGGTTGATCGAGAGAGTCTATACTCGAGGGACGAACTAAAAAAGGGGGAACGAATATGGCCCAACGTCTGCCAGATCAGGTAGCTATCGTGACCGGCGCAGGCTCGGTGGGACCCGGTCGGGGCAACGGTAAGGCCACCGGGGCGGTGGAACTCACCAGGCTGATAGCGGCGATAGCGATGGCGTATATCACAGGGCAGACGGTGGTGGATACGTGGGGAGAGTGAGGCGCGGTAGAGGCGTCCGGACTCGGATCCGGACAGTTAGTCCGTCTGCTTCCACCTCGCCGCCGCTAACGCCTCCACACTGGCCGTCTTACCCGCCGCATCCAACGCTTCGATAGCCGCACCATATCGCTCTTCGTTCGCATGGTCGTAACGCTTGGTCATCGCCATCGACTTGTGGCCGGCGAGGTGGTTGACTTGCTCTATGGGGACGCCGAGGTCGAGCATTCGTGTGACGAAGGTATGGCGTAGGTCGTGGGGCCTGACATGGCCGAGGCCGGATCTTTTTCCTGCAGAACTGAGGCTCTTGCGAATCGACGTGTAGGGGACGATCCGGTGCCGAGCGGGGCAGCGGTATTCGCGCACCTTGCCCCCTCCGTTATCGTTAGTGTCGGTGCGCACGTCGAAGACCAACCCACTCTCCATGATTTCATGTAGTAGGGCCTGGACGCGTTTGGTCATCGGTATCGTGCGGGGCACTCTGTTTTTCGCTGCTTCGCCGGGGACGACGATGCGGGGGAAGGGGGACTCGTCGAAATGGATCCAAGAGCGAGTCATCGCGCCAAGCTCTTCGCGGTGCCGCATGCCGGTATCGGCCAGCATTGTCGCGATTAAGCGGGTATGAGGAGGGCAGTGGGTGAGTAGGAGCCCGAGCTGGTCCTCGTGGAAGTCCTCGTAGGTCTCGATGACGACGGGCGCGGCCTCGATCAGTTCAACGGGATTGATCGTATTATAGCCGCAGCGGATACCGAACTTGAAGATGGTCGAGAGGTAGCTCTTGTAGCGGTTGTAGGTTTGGTTGCTGCAGCCGGTGCCGGCGAGTTGGCCCGTTTTGCGATCTTTATGACGGCGCCCGCCATGCGCCCTGAGCCAGCCGAGGAACTCTTGTACTACGGGCGTCGTGATCTGCTGCACGGGGCGGTCCTCACCGAAGAAGCCCACTACGATCTTCATCTGGGCTTCGATGCGAATCTTGGTCGTATCGGTCCATTTGGGATACTCGGTCAGCGTGCGTTCGACCAGGTGGGCAAAGGTGGCGTCGCGGTTAGCTCGCACCTGTTGGAGGAGGGCGCCCTGGCCGCTACCGAGCTTCTCAGCCGTCTCCCTTGCGAGTCGATGGGCGGCTTTCTGGTTTTTGGTCTTCAGGCTCTGTCGCTGGGCCTTGTTATTATAATAGTAATAGATATACCAACTGGGCGATTTGATGCGTGGATCCGTAGGCTGAAAGATGTAAACTTCGATATCTCCCTCTACGTTGACGGGTATATATCCTTTGGGTGCCTTGGGCTGGGCCATTACGAAACTCCCGTTTTTGCACGATGATTCTGTAGAGCCGGGCGGTGGGGGGCCGCTCGCTGTGGTGCTAATAAAATACAGCAAATTTACAGCAAGATAACGCTATTGTGCTTTACATTAATTTACAACAATTTACAAGATTAAAATAACATAAGTTATTGTTATTAAATTGTTTGATTTGTAAATACAGGTAGATATAGGACTTAGGTTGTGTAGTGACAATCGTCGATCATCGGACTTTTAATCCGTAGGTCCTGGGTTCTATTCCCAGTGGGCTCACCATTAAAAACAACCACTTACGATGATTCGTAGGTGGTTGTTTTGGGTTCTGGGGGCCATATTGTGCACATTTTGTGCACGCGCGAAGTCGTTGGTGTCTCTGGAGATCGTATGCACGACCATTGCTTAGCCTGTTTATGAGGCACATAAAGTCACGGGTTCAGCAGAAAAAGTAACGGTCACGAAAATATTCTTGTATCCGATTTCATAGGGGGCCGCCCCCCAAGGGGGTGATGGTGTGAGGCCGCCCGGCTTTTCGGGGGCCCCAGTGACTGGACTCGGGAACCTGCGCCGTTTTCGACATCATGCATCCAAGCGGATGGCGGGACGCGTGTTGTGTGACGCGGCGGTGATGCTCCTGACGGCAGCGGGACTGTGCTATGCGCTGTCGCCGTCTGGTTGGGCAATATTAAGATAGACTCTAAACAAAGCGACTAAGAAAGCGCTGGCCGACCGAGTCTGGATCTTCATCTGCTCCATTTCAGGAGACCCGTACCGTTTTGTACTCAAAAAAGGGCTCTAACCCCACCTCGCCATAGCGCCGACCAATCCCGCTCTGCTTAAAACCGCCCCAGGGCGTGCGGTGGCTCAGCGCGCTGCCGCTATTACGGTCACATCCCCACTTCCAAACGCCGCGTATATTATAGCGCTGGTGCCCCGGTTTTGCGTCCAGAGCGAAACGAACAGGCCGTAGTCCCTATCGTTGGCCAATGCCTGCGCCTCTTCGTCGTTGTCAAAGGTCAGCACGGAAATGACCGGCCAGAAATGTCAGCGCGCCAAACTGGGCCGGACTGATCGGCAAAGGCAAAAGCCGTGGGTGCAGTTGACCAATTAGAAAAAAAGACGCTTAATATCACATTTCAATCGTGGATTTAAGTCGCAATACGCTTGATCACAAGAAGAACCAAATGCCTTCATTCGAACTTGCAGTCGAGCAAATCACCTTCGGGCCGCGCCACCATTTCTTTGGTTATATCGGCCAATCGCAAACGATCCCGTGGAATGGCTCCGGCCGCTACATACTCGGATTGCGCAGCGATTTCCAGGATCATATGCCAGGGACCGGCGAGGCGGCCGAGATCGTGCTCATCGATACCCAGAACGACTATGCCGTAGAGATCGTAGAACGGACACTGGGGTGGAATCCGCAGCAGGGGACGATGTTTTATTGGAACCCGGAGGCGGCGGACACGCAGTTTTTCTTTAACGACCGCGATCCGCGAACGCAGAAGGTTTTTACGGTCCTCTACGATATTGCGGCCGGCGAACGGATCGCAGAATACCGCTACGACGACACGCCCTTCGGCAATAGCGGCGTCGCACAGAATGGAGGCTATTTCCTGGGGTTGAACTACGCACGCATGGCCCGGCTGCGGCTGGTCACCGGTTACCTGGACGCGGCCGACTGGACCGAAGGCGTATTGCACCCTACTGACGACGGGATTTTCAAGGCGCATGTAAAGACCGGCGGCAAAGAACTGATCGTATCGTTTGCCCAATTAGCCGCCGCCATTGGGAAATCCAACCCACTAGTAGAGCAGGCGCCGCTTTTTATCAATCACACATTGTGGAGCCGAGACGATGACCGCATCTATTTTTATGCACGAGGAAACTTCGGCAACCGCCAGACCCGGGTCAATGTGCCGTTTACCGTTGAACCGGACGGCGCGGACTTGACCATTCAAGACGTTTTTATCGGCGGCCACCCGGAGTGGTTGCAGGGCCATCAGATACTGGGACACGAGGAAAATAACCTTGTGATCTACGACACGGACCGACAACAGATTGCGAGCACACTCGGCGACGCGTCCGTCTTTCGCGATCCGGGCGGGGACAATGCCTTTTCGCCCGACGGCCAATGGATCGCAAATGGTTCGGGACCGAAAAACGGCACGGTCTATGTGATGTATCGTTTGGCCGATGAGGCTTGGGCGCACACGGAAACCTTTGACCAGGGGCAATGGATATCGGGTGATCTGCGTTGCGATCCTGCGCCTTGTTGGAATCGCACCAGCGACCAGGTGTTGTTTCCGTCGATCGCCGCCGACGGTACGCGGCAGATGTTTATAATGAGCAGAAGCTGAAGAAAGACCCGACTTATCGCCTCATCGCGGAACGGGCCATCCCGGCGTCGATCCGGCGTCCACGGTGCTCTCAGCGGCTGCAGGGCAGGGGGCGTGCGCCAGCATCTGACGGGTTCGCCGGCAGCAGCGGCGGGTGGCGGTCGGTTCGCCTTAGATACCTTCTGCGGTTCCTCTGCTGGAACCCCTCAGGCTGACAAAACCGGTGCATTGAGCAAAAGAAGCGCGAATGTTATTCTGCCACTTCGACCGCGCAGATGGTGCGGTTGACGATGTGGCCCTCGCCCCTTTCCATGCCCCCGGCGGCCAACGCGGCCCCGTATTCGGGCGTGTGGTAGATTCCCGTCGCCTTGCTGATGCTGTCGAAGCCGAGGGCGGCCGCCAGTTGGATCTTCTGCTCGCCAGCGTGCTGATGTACGACCGTCCCGAAGCTAACGCACGTAAAATGCGGCATGCTTGCCTCGGCGTAGTTGAAGAATGCTGCCTCGTCAATGATCTCGTGCACGTGATTGAGCCAGAAACCTTGCTTCGGGGTCACGTTCAGAGGCTCGCCTTCAATGCAGCAAACGCGGCGGTCGACGACAGCACTCTCGTCATCCCTTGGCCCCATTAGCGCGCGCGCAGCGGCGTAGTCGGGGTCATCCCAGAAGTCGATGGCGGCCTGAACATTGTCGAACTCGGCGACTGCGGCGTACTGCACGGGGTCACCCAACAGGGTCGCGAGCACAGGACCGAAGAGTACGAGCTTGGCACCGTATTTGTTGTCACCCTGGAACAAAGGCATACTTGCCTCCGCGTAAGCGCCAAAACGCTCGGGATCCTTGATGTCGACTACGTGATTGATCCAGTATCCCTTCATCGAATTGCCCACTCCGTTTGCCTTTCGATTAGCATTGCAATAGAGAAAAAACGAAACTCAGAGAGACTTATTTCCGGTGGTTTAGGAAAAAGGCGCCGTCACTATCAATTCTACTCGGTCCTTCAAATAGTTGTGAGTTTCTAATGAGATCACCCCTGCCAAAGGTTAGAAGAATGCATCGACCTTGCAGAATACAAGGCCGACTATCGGGGCGTTCATTGTACGAAATCTGATAGGACCGCACAAGCGCAAAACCCCTGTAGCATCCAAGCGGCGGGGCAGGACCTTAGCGGCCGTGATGAGCGGCTAGTCCGGACCAGGTTATTAAATGAAGAGGTCTGGGAATTTCTAGCCTATTATCGGATCTTCATTTTGATTCTCGCTCGACAGGATAGGCCTTTATTACTTCCATAAGAGCTGAATTCTGAACTATTCTCATGGCCTCGACACGCTGATTGAAGCTAGTGTATTCTCCAGATGACAACATTGCTTTCATGTTGAGTATCAAACTGTTTAAGTCCGTACTACCAAAATATACATAATGAGAAGCATCTCTATTTCCAAATAGAACGCGATTGATTCCATGATGAGATGTGTCGATAAAACTAGCGTGTAAATCTTGACCAACGCCGTTTTCCGTTGTATAATCAGCTAAAAATTCTACGAACGCTTTGCTATAATCCGCTTCCTTGGCAGTGGCGATTTTAACATCCGTTTTCACGTAATATTTATTAATCGAATCCGCGTTAAATGACATAACTGATTCAAATATGACATTAGAGTAGCTATCCGTATCAGTCGTTTTGCTAATGGTCTCTAACATCGCCGATGTCTCTGCACAAGACCTGGATAATATTCTACCTTTTGCCATTTTTTTGTAATTTGGATAACCCACATAGATCATGTGTGTCGCTTGATCTCCAGATACCTGGGCTAAAAGTACGATCGCGCCCGATGTTCGCTGCCAGTTTGCTGCGCATTCCGAACTATAATGAGTCTCAATTGCTGTAACAAAACCAATTGGGTCTGTCACTCTAAAGTAGTGGAATTCGGCCACACCCTTATTTTCCTCTGTCTCATCGGCATGTGAGCTTACGGATGTCAACAGTGAAATGAGACCCGATGTGAGAATCGCAGCTAAGATGGTAGTTTTTCTTGCAAGCATGTTTGAAGCCTTCTGCCAAAGGTTTAGAAGAGTAGTCGCTTTATGCGGTCTGCATCGGCGACGATGTGACGCGTACTCTACGTAAATCGCTGCCGCCACACAAGCGAAGCCTCCGTCGCATCCAAGCGGCGGGGGTGGGCGTTAGTGGTGTGCTGCGATGCTCGTCAGGCGGGTTCAGCAAATGTCAGCTGCCACCGCCAGCGTTGCTCAATCGATCATGGCCCAGACTCAAGCGTTCGCCCTATGCCTTTGCGGTTATACGCGCCCACTACGCCGTTGCCGTATTCGTCGGCATACATCTGGACGACATCTTCGCCCGCCGTATTGAAGACCTCGACCAAGCCGCCGTTGGGTGACGCAGTTAGATCCACCAGTATTTTGCCAAACAACTCACTGCCATTAGTC
>Ga0315339_1003247_pt1 | contig 11561 bp, 12 predicted proteins | sample ASW17metaG_FD_204514 | JGI IMG/M metagenome (GOLD analysis project Ga0315339, IMG submission 204514) | Ammonia-oxidizing marine archaeal communities from Pacific Ocean, United States - ASW #17 | ecosystem: Environmental > Aquatic > Marine > Oceanic | place: USA: California | collected 2016-12-05
CTGGAAACGAAACACAGAGGAAGAAAGGCTGTTGGGTGTTAGCTTGACAGGCATTATGGATAATCCTCTTACGTTCTCAAAGGAAGGTTTAGTGGGGCTGTTGGAAGACTTGAAGAAGCAAGCAATATACACAAACAAAAGCACGGCAAAGCAATTAGGTATTCCTGCCTCTGCTGCGATAACATGCGTCAAGCCTAGTGGCACAGTGTCACAGTTAGTAGACAGTGCAAGTGGCATCCACTCACGTCACAGCCCGTACTACGTACGTACAGTACGTGCTGATAACAAAGACCCCATGACACAGTTTATGATTGACAGTGGCGTTCCTGCAGAACCGGATGTGGGTAAGCCGGAAAGCACTACAGTGTTCAGCTTTCCCTTTGCCTCACCTGCTGACGCTATCAGTCGCAATGATAGAACTGCTGTAGAGCAGCTAGAGTTATGGCTTCTGTATCAAAGACATTGGTGTGAGCACAAGCCAAGCATCACTGTAAGTGTGCGAGAAAATGAATGGCTGGAGGTAGGGGCGTGGGTGTACAAACACTTCGATGAGGTATCGGGTATAAGTTTCTTACCTTTTGATGAGCACATATACCAACAGGCACCTTACCAAGACTGTGATAAAAAAGAATACCTTGACCTGCAAAAGAAAATGCCCCATACTATAGATTGGGAACGGCTGGTTGAGTACGAAAAGGAGGATAATACTACAGGAGCACAGGATTTAGCGTGTAGTGCAGGAGTGTGCGAAGTTGTTGACATACCGGCAGCATAGGAGTAATCAAATGAATGAAGTAGAAATAACTCTTGACATGATTGATAAAGCCCGTACTAAATCAGCAGAGATGGGCGTTCTTAAGAACTCTATAATTAGAGGTAGTGGTAACATAGCTGGGTTTGTTGGAGAGCAGATAGCTTTGCAATGTTTGGGGGGTGAGTGGCAGAATACATATGAGTATGACATTCTAATGCCTGATGGTAAACGCATAGATGTTAAGACTAAACAAACATCGGTTGCTCCTCTGCCTGATTATGATTGTAGCATTGCGAAGTACAATACTAAACAGAAGTGTGACTCCTATGCCTTCGTGCGTGTCAAGAAAGACTTGACAGTGGGCTGGTACTTAGGTACAATTAACAAAGATAGCTTCTTTGACAAGGCACGATTTATGAAGAAGGGTACAGTCGATCCCAGTAACAATTATAAAGTTCAAGCAGATTGTTACAACCTAAAGATTAAGGACTTAGAACATGGCACGTAGCAAACGGTACTATGAAAAGTATTCTATTCCTCCACTCAAGCTTCAGTTTGAGAGGGGGTTCAGTACCTTTAAAGAAAAGAAACAATGGTTAAAGAAATTATCTAATGGGAAAACAATTATTGTTACATCTAATCCGTACCCTCTCTATACCATGCAAGCTAAAGAATGGCAGCGTGGATATGACAAAGCTTACTTTGAGAATTTGAATGAACATAGAACAAGAGGCTAATAAATTTATGGAAAAGAAGGGAAGTAGCTTGACGTTTGACGAGTATCAAAAGGAAGCAAAGAAGACCGCTATCTATCCTAAGAGTGCAGGTGTTATGTATCCAGCATTAGGATTGACAGGGGAAGCAGGAGAGGTTGCAAACAAGGTCAAGAAGATAGTGCGTGACGGGCAAGCAAACTCACCTCCTGACTGGCGAGAACAAATATCGCACGAGTTAGGAGATGTGTTGTGGTACTGTGCTGCGTTAGCATCTGATTTGGGATTGTCGTTGGGGAGAATAGCTACGGAGAATGCAAACAAATTGTCGGGACGAAAGCAAAGAGGAACTCTTGGAGGATCAGGGGATAGTCGTTAAAAAGATAACGCCGTTGCCTGTGTCATACTGATAGTAGAATTAGTACATATGCTTATTTAAAGCCTAGTTCCTCATACTGCTTTGCAAGAACATTTAACTCAATTAAATCTTCTAAGCTTCCAAGATTACTTTTTCTGTTTTGTCTAGCTCTAAATTGTTCTCGCGCTGCGTCTTTTGTGGCGTCCTTAAATCTTCTAAATTTAAAATATTCAGCAACGACAGGTTTAGTTTTAATAAATTCTCCCTGCATCATTGTTCTTAAATCAGCTAGCCTTTCCTGCAAGATAGCCTTTGTCTCTCTTTCAGTGTAGCCTTGTTGTTCTTTTTCAACCATCATATCTGTAACTAATTCTGGTATGTAGTCATTCAAGTATTCATTGACCTGTGCATCTATAGTGCCAACGCCCGTTGTACCCCCTATGATGTAATCTTCTAGTCCCATATCTTTTAAAAAGAATTGTTGCGGAGTATCCTCGTCTATTGTAGTAACACCCAAAAAGTTAAGAAGCGGACTCCCCCTTCGTGCTGGCTCTTGTCTAGATGGAGAGACACGATCATAAATTCTTTCATTTTCTAGCTGTGCTATTTCATCCATTATAGTTTGAACTTCATCTGGATCATTTACATCATCAACTCTTTCTAGCAAAGTATCTATAGTTGCTTTTAACTCTTTTTGATCGTACCATCCAAATCCTTTTACCTTAAATGGCTTATTAAAACCCTTGCTAAAGGCATCCCAGAAAGCATAATTAGGATCAGGTTTAAAGTCTTTGAACGCTAAATCAGGCTCTGCTTGCATAGCTTTACTCAAATCTACAGGCATAGTTAGTGGCTGCAAAAAGCTTGCACCTATCTCTCCTATCATCTGACCCGTCACATAACCACCCGCTCTATTCCAATCCAACCCATCGTCACTTAAAATATCTTCTAGTGTTTTTGATATGGCGTCCACTGTCTGCCCCGGCCTAAAGCCTGAACCAGTGAGTGTTTGTAATGCATCCCGTCTTGTAATGTTAACAGGTTCACCGTTTACAACTTTTTTTGTTGCCTCTGCTATCATTAACATTTGAGGTAGAAAAAAGATTGGCCCCAAATTTATTTTTTTACCAGCAATTACAGCTTCATCGTATACAGCACCAGCAAAATCACTATTTAAAAACTGCCATGCTACGGCTAATTGTGCCACACCTACAACATTACTAGCTATTTGCCTTGATATGCCTCTATCTGACAGACCTTCTTTGAAGCTTCTTTGACCTCGTAACATGCGAAGACCTGCTATTGGAGCACCAGCAACCATATTTCCTATAAGCTCCATAGCAGTTATCATAAAGCGAGGAAAAGGCTGAAGAGTTGTTAGGAAAAATTTAGTAACAAATTGATTTAGTGCCCTACCAATCGCCGTTTCAGGCGGTGCTGCATATGTAGCTCTGAGTGCAGTATTAGTAGCCTCGTCCATCAACTCATAAAAACTATACTTACTGTTTCCTCTTAAATCCGAAACGTCATTTAGAAAATCGTCAAGCCTACCTCTAAGAAGCTCTTCTACTAAATCTACATCCCATTCTTGTTTAGTTATTCTAATCATTTCGGACGTGAAATGAGTCTCTCTTAGCACAAATTCTTGCCACCTGTTAGGGGTATTCAATACCCAAGTTAAATCTTCTCCCTCATCAAGTATTCTATTTGCCATTTTTCCAAGACGAGTTGTTGGTGCAGGAACATCTATGTTTTGTTGAATTTCATTGTAGTTTTGATAAAATCTTTCATTCATAGTTTTGTATTGAGATTGTCCCAATAACAGTTTAGTAAATCCCTGAACATGTTCTGGATTATCAAATCTATCTAACAAATACCTTGCCGCTCCAAAACTTCTTGTCCATTCTTCACTCATAGTTATAGGCATAGGCATCTCAAATCTTTCGCCTAATCTATTTTTGGGAATAGATATCTTATTGGTAGTATCCCATGAAACAGGCTTCAATTCTCTTAGTGCTTTACGCGAATTGCCCCTACCTACTTCTATTATAGCCGCTTGAACTATATTACGTAGACCTTCAAAACCAGATCGAATAACTCCACTCTGTGCATTTCTAGATGCGGTTTTAAATGCAGAAACCATAAGGCCACGCCGAATATTTTCAAGTCTTCGCACTCCTTTTAGGAAGGCACTCTCTTGAGCATACAGAAGTTTTTGTTCTGCCCACCTTGCATCGGACGGAGTTAATTTTCGTAGCCGCCCTAATGGTGAAGCAGTTTGTAGTGTTCTACCTGCTAATGAATAATTAGCATAAACCATAGCTGCAAATGTCGGAAAATCAACTCCAAATTTGTTAACTGTATCTACTAAATTTCTTATTTCTGGTGTATCTATATCATCAGCCTTTGACATAGTTTGAAAAAGCCACTTGTTTACCGTTTGGCCTTTAGGTATGGGGCTTGTTTTTCTTAATTCAGAAGCTATAGCTACGTATTGTTTTAATAGATCAACGTCTAAGGCAGTGCGTAAAAATTCGTCGTATTGTGAATCATAATTATCTATAGCTGCAAGCTCATCGGCTGTAAGTGTTGACCTTTGTTCTCCTGCAACTGTAGTAGTTCTACCTCTTTCTAGAGCAGCCTTATCTGCAGCCACAGATAACTTGTCTAGTTCCCTTTGACCAGTATCCCGTAGAGCATCGTAGTCTACGGTTTCTGTATATACGTCTTCGCCTTTATCATTTTTCTTCCATGTAGGATTTCCATCTTTGTCGGTGCCAACTCTAGTTCTCCTTCTTCTAACAAGATTAGTAACACCCAACGTAGTTTGTAACTCTTTTGCTATGTCCACCGCTATGTCTGCATTTTCCTCTGCAAGTCTAGCTACCTCTTCCATTCTTGCAATACGCGCACCCTCTGTTGCACTACGAATGTTATAAATATTTAAGACTCTTTCTTCCTGCCTCATTACTCTTGCATTTTGTGCAATCGTTTTTCTTAACGCCTTTTGTTCTACAAGTCTTGCAGCTATTTTAACAGAGCTAATAGGGCGACCTAACAGCGGTGATACTTCTCCAAATTCAAAGAGACTTCCTAAAGCCTCACGAGGAACATCACCCCACGACTTCGCCTCAGAATATTTTTTTCCCCCTAAAGATTCTACTGTTTCTTCCACTACATCCTGAAAACCATGTACAAAAAGATCAACTCCCGTAAGAAAGGCACTTATAGGTCGTACAACTCCTGTGTTCATTGCAGTTAACACAGGTTTTGTAATTGTTTGACTTATAGCGTTAACTATACCGCTGTCATTTTTATATGTTTCATCTATCCATCCTTGAACAAGGGGAGCAAAATTAAACTGGTTGTTAGATGTGTTTACTTCCCTCCAAGCTTTTTTTACCCTATTCCAATTTTCATCCATTCCTGCATCATAATCTTCCGCATCAACTACTTTCATAACAGTTAAATCGTCATCACCATGATTCATGCGAACTAGTTTTGTTCGTCCTGAAATTCCTTTATTTGGAATAAGGTATCGAATGTTAGGATTGTGTTGACTTTCGAAAAATTCTGAAGCAACCTGCTCCGCTTCTTTTCTAATTAAAAAAGCTTTATCCTCTAGTTTATCTCTTTCTTCTTGCGTATTTGTAGGAGTGACTGCTTCAGCTAATGCTGCTGATTCTTCTTGTTCTAATTTCTTAAGATACTCCACGTACTGATCTGCAGTCTGTAACGGAGCATCTCTGGCTGTAGGTACACGAACAATGTAAGATGAAATATCTTCATCTGTTAGATCGTCACTAGTTTTAACAGTATAGCCTTCTGGAGCTAACGGCTCAAGTCTTCGGGGTATATCGGGTTCTGCGTTAAGTCTCTCCTCTTTTTCTAGCTGTTGCATATCTTGAACAGTTAGATTGTTAGTAGAGCTATCTATAATGTTAGTGCGTTCAACTTCCTGTTCTTCCTCTTCTTGAGAAAATCCCACAGATGAATCAATAATTCCTCCTCTCTGATCAGCAAAATCAGAAGATGTTCCTAAAGGCTGAGTAGGAGAAATAGATGAATCAATTATATTTGTATCTGACATGTTTATTTAATTAGATTATTACTTAGTCGTTCCGACTACATCGGGTTCTGCATTAAAGAAAAATCTAAAATCACTTTTACGACCACCGCCCCAAACAGCATACGCATGTCGTCGTTTTTCATCATAATGTTTTGTTCCAACCAAATTATTATCCACCCATTCCGTGCCCTTCATTTGCACAAGAACTTCGTAAGGCACTTTATAAACCTCTCCCTTTGCGAGTAGATGAGCGGGAATAGTATTATCTGACGTGTTGTACGGCTTTTTTTGAGTACCTACATAACTAGTAACCTGCCCCAATTTTTTAGTGACCCTTCCCCTTCCTTGACCCATTGATACCGTTCCACCTTCTTTCCAAGTGCCATCATTTTTTTGGTACACGTGAGAAAGTTTATCAGAAATTTGGCTGTTAAAAGCTGACAGAATTGAATTTTGATTGGCATCAATCCATTCTCTTGTCCCTGAATATCCGTAGTATTGTTGCTTAAATTGTCTAAAAACATCTAGCTTGGCTAGAGAAACTTTAAACTCATTCCCCTCTGTGATCTCTCTAATTTGACCATTTATATCAAATTTAACAAGGCCACCAAGTTGAGCGTCTTCCATTCCACTTTTAACGGCGTTACTCCAAAGAGTAGTAGGACTAGTCTTTGAAATTATATCAGCCTGTCGCCTTGCATTTACTTCCGGTAGATATTTTAATCGTGCTTGCTCTATAGCTCTTAGTTTTGTTTTTAATCCTTGAATCGCAGCTTCTGGCCTCTTGTTTTCTTGTGCTTCAGTAATCTGTTTGTTTAGAGTAAACACCTCGTCGCCCATTCTAACGTCAAACTCTTCCCAATCTTGAGGCGCAAATCTAAATTTAGCCTCATTTACTAAGACATCTATGGCTACTTTCCTTTCTTCTACACCAAAGCGTTCTAACAGTTTGTTATCTAGTATCTGATTAGCAGCTTGCGCTCCGGTTAATTCAATAGCGGAATATATTCTGTCTCTATCAGCTTTTTGATCTGCTGTCCAAGTAGACATTTTGGTTTGAAGCGTACTACTTTGTGCTCTATAGTTGTCTGCCTGTTCCCCACGCAATTCTACTCCTGCGTTGGTAAAAGCTACATTAGACCGCGCCTGATTAATCTCCGACAGCTTAACTGCATTCATCGCTTCAGCACCAAATTTACTATACGTACTAGACATCACCTTCTCAATAGGTTGTGGCTCCGAAGTATTAACACCCATAGCTTGTAAGTCTTGGTTTACTCGATTGCCTATTTGTTTCTGTACGTCACCAAAAAGAAACTTAGCAACTCCTGTAGTTGGATTAACGTCTACCATTTCACCGGGAGTGTATGTAAATTGACCAATTTGCCGCTTAAGAACATCATCAAGAGTTAAAGGATTATCAGGATCAAAAACACCTGCTGTGAAATCAAAGAAACTTTTAAATTCAAGTTCCTTGCCATCTTGTTGTGCTATTGCTTGTCCTAATCTACCTGCTTCTGCAGCTTGCTTCGCCCCCTCAAGGGTACGACCATATTGATTAAACACCGCCCCCGCCATTTCCGCTGAGTTAGGTTCTCCAGCAAAAAATCCCTGCAATAGTTTTAGTCCCTCTTCCGTATCATCAGCCAGTTTTTGAAACTTTTCTTCTTCGCGTGTAGCACGAGCCTTATGATACTGCGAAGCACCAGCGGAACGTTTTTCGATTCTGTCAAAAATATCTTCAAAGCCCTCTTTAAATCCTTCGCCAAGACCCTTAAGTACTCCCATTCCAAACGCTGAACCTTTACCCATTTTATATTCCTCTTGCCATTAGGCCCATTGCCATATTCTCTTGCAACGGAGCTTGTTCTTCACTTAACGGCTCGTTCATGTTAATGCTTTCAACCTCTTCGCCTTCATCTTCTGCAGCTTTAAGTTTACGCACAGCACGAACAATAAGAGCATCGTCTGCTACATTTGGATCATAGTCATCAATACCCATGTTGTATTCTGTATTTCTAGTCTCTGCTATATATCTAATAAACTCCATTAACACGGGAAGAATTAACATACTCACATCCAATGTATGCTGCCCCTCCATAACACCGTGTATCTGCATTAGATTAGCAATCTGAGCTACCGAAACACCTAACTCTAACGAGTTAACTAGCTTATCGCTAAATTCTTCAGTAGACATTCTTTCTATATAAAAATCTATTGCGTCCTCTACCGTATTATATTGAGGAGGACTTTTGTACGGGCGACTACCTATTTCTTTAGTTAAACTGCCGCCGGGAATAGGAGCATCAAAAATTGGTTCAGCCATTATTGAATTCCTCTCGTGCTTTTCTAAAGTGTTTAAAGTAAAGACTAACTATCTCTTTCGGTTCCACTGAGGAACCTTGTTGTAATCCACCCCTAGCAAAAAAACCTTCAGGTTTTTTATCAGTCGTAGGCTCTTCAAGGCTTGCTTCCATTTTTCTATACAACATACCTGCTGGATTTGTAATCATTTAATATCTCCTATTATCTCCATTACCTTACGATATTGGTTACCCTCCAAAAACACCTTTGCTAATTAGTGCTGAACCAAGTGTGCCTATAAGACTACCAACTGCTTGCCCCGCTCCTGTTGCTGCTCCTTCTGCCGCAATTTCTCTTCGACTCTCAGCAGTTAATTCGGCAATAGCTAAGTCAGCATTTCTATCAAGTTCATTCTCTGCTGAATCAATAGCAAATTCAATCACGTCCGCGTAATGCTGCCATAAATTATTGTAGGCTACATTAGATACATCAAGTACAGCTTTAGCATTTAATTCATTTGCGCGATTTGTTTGTGCAGTAGCTGCAGTAGAAATTTGTCTACGCCACGTAGCATTACTTTGATCAATTATTAATCTATTTTTAGCGTTAAACTGATCACGTTGATTGTTTAACTCCTGATTAAATCTATTGACTACATTAATCTGTCCCGCATTAAATTGTGCTTGAGCATTTGACTGCGAAGTATTAAACTGTGCTGTCTGTGTTTGTAGCTGTGCAAAGAACTGATCTGTTTGATTTTGACTAGAGGCATTAAATTGCCGTGCAGCATTTTCTGCTGCCTGATCTGTGAATAAAGACTGTACTCTTTGCTGTGTTTTAAATAAAGATGTTTGCTGTTGGTTACTAGCGTTCGCTAAGTCTGTCTGTAAAAAGTTTTGTGCACTTTGAACAGCAGCTTGCTGTCTATTACCAAGATTAGCTTGATCTAAATTAGCAAGAGCAGATGCTTCTGCAAGAAGCGTAGCCTGTCTGTTACTTAAATTAGCTAAATTTGTTGTTTGCACATTGCGAGAATTTTCTAAAGCAATCTGTTGCTCTGCTGTAAAATTAATATTTGCAATGTCTCCTATACGTGCAGAGTTTTGTACGCGACTTTGAAATCGTTGATCAAATTCCTGACCTATAAATGCCGCTCTTTGTTGTGCAGCCAGCATAGAACGCTGTTGTCTGTTACTCAGATTGTTTAACTCAAACTGAGTAATGATAGCAGCATCTGCCTGTGCGATTGGCAGAGCAGCTTCTAGAGTAGCCTGTACAATTGCCTGTCCTGCAAGGCTGGAAGCACCCAAACCCCTCTGTACCATGCGCTGTGTGGCAGCACGGACTGCACCACTCGCCCACGGGGGTGGATTAGCTGCATCAAATGCAGTGAAGAGTTGTTCAAACTGTCCCTGCACAGTAGCCTGTGTGCTGGGTTGTGCAGTAGCTGCCTCAATTTGTTCAGAGAAGGTAGATGCTGTCTGTGCGTTTGCAGCTTCACTTACAAGTTCACCCGCTTGAATTTCTCGTTGTACAGGGTTGACAAGTACAGACGATACACCTTGCGCTGCTTGCAAGCCAGATACCGAACTGGAGTCTTGCTGTGCCGCTGCAATCTGTGCAGGAGTTTGTACCTGTGCAGCCTGTAATTCAGCTACTGTTGTGGCTACTTGAGGAGCCGCTTCCTGTGTAACTAACTGTGCAGCAGGAGATACCGGTGCAGCCGCTGCTAGTGTGGTACCGCTAATAGCGGCTTGCGCCCCTACGTCACCAATTACTTGTCCAGCAGTTGTTGGTATAAGTTGTTCCTGTGTAAGCTGTGACGCTACCGGAGTAACGGCGGAACCTACAGGAATGGTAGGTCGTAGTTGCCTACGTATAGATTCGTCTGCAATACTTTCTTCATTGGCGAAAGTACCCGTACCAACAGGTGTGGCTTGTGGAGTGGTAATAGGAACGACACCACCAACTTGATACTTACGAACAGGAATCATACCCCCTGCAGCAGCAACCATGTGTTTTGCTTGCTGCTTATAACTAGTCATTAGTTTACCAGCATCAGGATTTTTATATAAGAATTTACCAAACTCTTTTGGATTATTAATGTCACCTTTAAATCCAACTTGTTCAGCTATACGTTGCATGGCTGGTGGCTTAATTACAAGTGCTCTTTTTGTCATTCGTCAATCTTCCTCTGATTAAGCGCACGGTCCAGCTTATCTTCTAGCCTGTGCAAAGCTTCTAATACTCTGTCAACTATGCCCCCAAGCTCAATTCTAGTAGCGTATTCTTCTCGTGTTTTAGCCAGTAAAATATCCAACCGTTTTACCTCCGCAAGCAATGCTCTAAAAATTAATACTGCAGGAGCAATAACGATAGTTAACACAGCATTCCATAAAAACATTGAATCAATTTCCATAGTGCATTAATCTCCGTTAGTTTTACCCGCATCTTTTATTTGTTCTTTTAATTCTTCAACAACTTCATGACGGGGTTTTTTTCTGTTAGCACGAGAAAGACCATATGCTGCTCTTACTGTTTCATCATGCTCAATAAAATTAATCTCAAGAACTCTAATTCTATCAATTAAACGAATTACCATAATTCTTATGTCTTGTAATATTTGTCCAAGCTGTTCTCTTGTATCACGGGTTTCTTCATCAAGTTCTTTTTTTAAAGTATCAATGGATTTTATAATGTCTTGATGTTCATCATTTAATTCTTGCTTAAAATTACCAGTTATCCATCTAATCAGCCACCACAAAGCATAACCAGCCGCTAATGCAGTGAGTACTGGTATGCCTACTGTTTCAAATAATTTTACAAATTGCGGTACAGACATACCCGTAGCCTTTATACATTAAACGTCTGACGCCCCGTCAAATACATCTTCATCCTTACCATTAATATTTAGATTGGCTAGTTCAGATGCTGGTGCTGTTCCTAAATACGGCATATTATTTATCCTTCTGCTGCTTTATCTCTAGCTGCTCTATCTTTATAATCATCTCTTGCCAACAAAGCTTCCTGTAAACCCTGATCTGTAGCTGGCATATTTTCTACAGAGTCATCCGCCTTTAAAACTTGAGTAGCTTGTTCTGCCATGCGCTTGCCACAGTTATTAAGTTTTCCAGCAACTGCTCCTTGAACCCAGACATCAATATCAAGAAGATCATTGAGTAAAACTTTCTCCTGATGATCTGAAATATTTACGGTAATTGTTAGTGCCATTTTTAGTTCCTTTCCTTATGCTACGAGGTGGATTGATAGAGTGGAATTTGCCTTCCAATCAACAACTTTTGACCCGTTGAAGACGTAAATTGTTATCACGATAGTGTCTGAGGCGTCGGCATCAATGAGGGT
>Ga0315339_1003249_pt1 | contig 11560 bp, 9 predicted proteins | sample ASW17metaG_FD_204514 | JGI IMG/M metagenome (GOLD analysis project Ga0315339, IMG submission 204514) | Ammonia-oxidizing marine archaeal communities from Pacific Ocean, United States - ASW #17 | ecosystem: Environmental > Aquatic > Marine > Oceanic | place: USA: California | collected 2016-12-05
CCAAGCGCATAAACAATGCCAATCTCGGCGGGGTTTCCGCCGAGCGAGATGATAAAGAGCGGCGCGTAGGGAAAGACCATGCTGCGGCAAAACATGCCCAAGGCGCCCGAGATCGAGAGCACGAGGACATTACCGCGCATAAAGGCGAAGGTCTTGTCCGGGGTAGACATGGTTTAGTTCGTCTCGCTACTGAATAGTTCCGCAGGGCATATGGGGCCGGTATGAGATCCTAAGAGTTTGCTTGTGATCGTTTTTTCAGGGTCTCGCCGGGCTGCCATCGGACAGTCGTTTCTGAGTCCAGTTGATCACTTCGTTATGGCATGGATGTTTTGCTGCGATATCCTTGTCAATGTCGATGCCTATCCCCGATTTTTCATTGGCATACATGTAGCCGTTGAGCACTTCCGGTAAAGCAGGGAACATCTCGTAGATCTACTCGTCGAAGCGTCACCATTCTTGGAGGCCGAAGTTTTGCGCCCACAGGTCCAAGTGCAGGTTTGCCGCGTGCCCCACCGGCGGGGTGTCGTTTGGCCCGTGCCAAGCAGTGCGCATGCCTTACATATTGCCGAAGGCCGCAACATTACGCGTTGGGGTGATACCAACTATCTGCGACACGTGCATACGCATAAAGTCGATCAGCCGATTTTCGATTCGTGCCCGCCATTCGTGCGGGTGGTCAAACAACTCGTTCATGGCCAGTAGTATCGAACACTACTGGCGGATATTTCTAAACCAATCGTTGTCTTCCGGCGCTATTACGTCCTCAGGGAAAAACAGCTTAAACTCCTCCATGTCTTTGGCGAATCCTACCGCATCGGTAGGGTGCAGCCGTTCGCGTACATCGTGCATTAGCTCATTGTCAAAGCCCAACTTGCACCGGACGTGCTCAAATAAGAGGAGGTTGCTGCTCATTAAAATTATCCCGATCGTAGTAGGCGCCTTCGGATGAGCCTTCGGGCTTGCGCATCGATGAGGAAGCGCTGCTGGAGTTGCCCAATTGGCAGCGAAAATAGCGATCGCCCTGTTCTTGTAGTTGCTGGATGTTCTCGACGACGGTCTCGACTGTATCGCCACAGGAGTGGATATAGGTGTCGGCGGCTTCGCGGCACTTGCCGCCCAGCAATTGGTACATCGGCATGCCGGTGCGCTTGCCTTTGATGTCCCACAGCGCCTTGTCTTCGCCGGAGATGGCATTGTTCAGCACCGGTCCGTTGCCCCAATGCCTGTTGACCATCTACATCTGCCAGATCTCTTCGATGGGGTCGATGTCGCGGCCGATGAGAAAGGGCATGAGGTGTCTTCGAGGGCCAGGTGTACGGCGTGGAAGCGCTGTGTAAAATTGCGCACCCTAACCCTATAGAGCCCGTCGTCTGAAGTGATTATTTTGAAGATGACCAGCTTGGCGCGGGCAGGTTGGATGAGTATCGTTTTGGCGTCTTTGATCGTGATGGCCATGGGATTTTCCTTTGTGGTGCTATCAGGCTACGGTCTGGGTACACTGGTGGTGGCGATTTTGACAGGTGTTGTTAGGCCGGGAGGTTAAGAAAAGAGGTGGTGATTCGTCAAGGTCGTCGCAATCTGCATAATCTTGGCTATGCAATAACAAGAACAACGGGCTGCGGTACTATTCACTTGCGGTTCGTTCTTTAGTTAGTTTGCTAAACGAATTAAGGAAAGGAACCTCATGAACGTCATCTGTATCATGCTCGACAGCCTGCGCACCGACTATGTCGGTGCTTATATGAACGGCATGGCGCACGCCAAGACCCCTAATATGGACCGTTTCGCCGAAGAAGCGGTCGTCTTCGACAAGGCCTATGCGGGCTCGTTTCCCACGTTGCCGTGTCGCCGAGATCTGTTTACCGGTCGCTGGGGCCATCCGTTCAATACATGGGACGAGATGGAGCGCGATATTCCGACGCTGGCCGCTATGCTGCGCGCGCAAGGTTATACCACCGGCCTAGTGTTCGACACGCCGATGTTTATGACCCAGGGCAATCATCTCGACCGCGGTTTTGGCTCGATTGAATGGATCCGCGGCCAGGGCGGCGAGCCGTGGATCAGCGACGGCTTTGCCGATATTCGGCTGCCCGCCGCTGAGTCCAAGGTCAAGGCAGGCACCAAACGCTATTTGATGAACCAGACCCGGCGGCAGTTCGAGTCGGATTACCTGGGCCCGCGCGTGATCACCGAGGCGGTGCACTGGCTGGAGAAGAATTATCAGGACGAGCGGTTTTTCCTCTGGATCGACTCGTGGGATCCGCATGAACCGTGGGACCCGCCGCAGTATTATGTCGATCTCTACGATCCGGGTTACGAGGGCGAAGAGGTGATCTACCCGTGGTATGGTTTTTCCAAGGATATTATGAGTGAAAAAGAGCTCAACCACGTTAAAGCGCTATACGCGGGTGAGGTGACGATGGTCGATCGCTGGTTGGGGCGGTTGTTTGAGACGATCGAACTGACCGGGCTCAAAGAAAACACGCTGGTGATGCTGATGTCGGATCATGGGCATTATTTTGGCGATCATGGCTTGCAGGGCAAACCATGGGGCGATCTGGGCCAGCTCTACGAGCCCATGGCGCGTCTGGTGATGATGATACAGCACCCCGAATCCAAGCCGGGTAGGAGCAGCGGGCTGGTGCAGCCGGTGGATTTCTTTCCGACGGTTTGCGAATTGGCTGGGATAGAGCCGCCGGCGGGGTTGCAGGGGCATTCGTTTGCGGCACAGTTGCGCGGCGAGGGTGAGGGTTCGCGGCAATATGCGATCACCGGACGCAACCTCGACGACTCTTGGGGCACGGTGCCAGCGACGATTACTGACGGCGAATGGAGTTTGGTCTATTGGCCGAACAAAGACCTGCAGTACAAGAGTCCGCCATTACGCACGGAGGCCTATTCGAATATCGGCATGCCCGAGCGACGGGTGGAGGAATTGTTTTATCTGTCCGACGATCCGGACCAGCAAAAGAATGTGCTGGCAGAGCATCCGGAAGAAGCGAAACGGTTACACGCGGCGCTCTTGCAACTGATTGCCGAGTCGGGTGTCGAAGCGGAGTTGGCGGCCACGTATCAGCGGCCGCCGGGCGACAACTATCATCTGTCCTATGCACCGCTTGATCGGGTTTAGGTGTCGGGATATATTGACGGTCGGAAACCCCTAAAGGAAGGTATCGGTTATGAGCGATCAGTTTACACCTTTAGATCTGAGCAAAGCCTATAACGCGGGCAGCGGTAATGGCGAGACCGAAGACGGATACCGAGTTTGGCCGGCTTCCGACGAAACCCCCGATAATACGCCCTTGGTGAATTTGCCATGGGGCGAGTGCAAATTTTGGGGCGTGCCCTTTAGTCTAGGCGAGGAAGGGGCAGATCAATCCATTGTCTTGGTCGCACAGAAGTCCAAAGACGGGATCGGCGATTCTGCGAGGATTGTCGTTAAAGCCAAAGCACGGCGAGTGCTTTTTGCGCACGCTTGTGCGCCGGTAGAAGGTGAGCGCGTTACGGTCGAGGGCACGGGCGAGGCGATCGGGACCTATCGCGTGGTTTATGCCGACGGCAGCGCGGTCGAACAGTTGTTGCGCCGACGTTTTGAGGTACACGACGTGCAGATCCCCTGGGGGCATCATCCTTTTTTGTGCCGCAATTGCCGCAATTATCATGGAGAGCCTTTGAATAGCCGCGCGCAATCCTATGGCCTGACTCAGAGGGGTGCTTTTACCCGCGATGGCAATGATATGCAGGGTTGGTGGCTATATGACTGGGAAAACCCCGAGCCGGATAAGGAGATCGCGACAATCGAGGTGTCGGCGGCCGGTAGTACGGCGCTGGCTTTGGCGGGGATCACACTGTGCCATGAGGCGAGCGATCCTTTTTCCTGGCCCGCCAGGCAAGAAGTGACGATCAGGGTCGATGCGGAGGGTGCGCCCGAAGTCGAGATGCAGCGCGGCGAGGTGGTGCGCCAGGATACACTTTTTGTGCCTAATGCGGATTTTCTCCGCTCGGAAGAATCGGGTTGGGGGCGCGGCGGCCAAGAGAAGGTTGATGGCGGTTATGTGGAGATCCATGGTTCCACCGAAGGTGAGATCAAAGTTAAGGTGGAGGGCGTCGAGGAGAAGATTCGCTGGGGGCAGGTGCTCGAAGAGAAAACGGTCGAACAGGGCAAGGTCAAGATCGAAGTTGTTGGGCCGCGTGGCAAGCAATGGGTACATGTTAGGGTCGAAGACGCCGATACCGGTCAGCCGGTGGGTACGCGCGTGCATTTTCGCTCGCCGCAAGGCGCTTATTTAGCGCCGCACGGCCACCAGGCCGATGTCAATATCGCCTGGTTTGAGGATATGGGCGGCGATTGCAAGACCGGCGGCGTGCCCTACGCCTATATCGACGGCTCCTGCCAGATCGATTTACCGGTCGGCCCGGTTTACACCGAGGTGGTACGCGGCTTCGAATACCAGCCGGTGCGCGAACTGGTCGAGATCAAACCCGGTCAACGAGACCTGACGCTGAAGATCAAACGCGCCTTTGATATGAAGGAGCGCGGCTATTATTCGGGCGATACGCATGTGCACTTTTTGTCTTCGCAGTCGGCGCATCTGGAGGCGGCGGGAGAGGATCTCAATGTGACGCATCTTTTGGCTAGCCAATGGGGGCGGCTTTTTACCTCGTGGGAGGAATTTACTGGCGGACTGTCGCCGACTAGCAGCGACGAGCATATGGTGTGGGTCAGCCAGGAAAATCGCCAGCACGTGCTCGGGCATATCAGTTTACTCGGTCTCAAGGATATGATCGCGCCGATGTGCACCGGCGGGGCCAACGAAGACTGGATCGGCGGCGCGGTCGAGGCGCTGATGGCCGATTGGGCTGAGGCCTGCAAAAAACAGGGCGGTTTGGTGATTATGCCGCATATGCCGCTGCCCGATTTTGAGAACGCGGCCAATATCGTACTCGGCCACGCCGATGGCGCGGAGATGTGTTGGGTCTGGGAGGGCGAGAAAGTTAGCTCGGCGGAGAAGGGCTATTATCGCTGGTTAAATGTGGGGCAGAAATTGCCGATCGTCGGCGGCACTGACAAGATGTCGAATGGGCGAATTTTAGGCGGCTCCAGGACGTATGCCAAGTTGCGCGACGATGAGGAATTCACCTTCGACAATTGGTGCCAGGCGGTCAAGCGAGGCCAGACCTTCGCCAGCACCGGCGCGGTGATTGATCTCAAGATCGAAGGACGGGAGATGGGCGAGGAGATCCACTTGCCGGGCAATGGCGGTACGGTTGAAGTAGAGGCGGTGGCCGAGAGCGTCTGGCCGCTTACCGGTTTGGAATTGATCTGCAATGGCGAGCAAGTCGCGCGCGAAGTTGAAAAGGACGGCACCAACCAAATCAAGCTCAAGTTTAAGCTCAAGACCGAGCTTTCGTGTTGGGTGGTGGCGCGCTGTTGGGGCTCGCACTACACCGACGCTGGCCCCGTGATGGCGCATTCTTCGCCGATCTATATCGACGTGGGCAAGCGTTGCGCCTTCGTGCCGACGGAGGGTAATTACCTTCTGACGCATATGGAGGGCGGCATTGCCTGGGCCGAGCAGATCGGTGTCTTCCGCGACGGGAAGGTACGCCAGCGCTTGATTGGCGTATTTAATGAAGCTAAGGGAGAACTGATGCGCCGGATGCAATAGGTCTATCTCGGCCATAGTGAAGACCGCGAAAGTTTCCAACGGGCCGAGACGGACCCCGTAACTGGACCGTCCACCCGCACCTGATTTGAGCCGAAAATGATAATGCTATACACGATAAGGGGATAATTAATGTTAGACCAGCAACACCTCGCCGAATTCGACCGCGACGGTTTTCTCACTGTCGGCAACCTTCTTTCTGCCGTCGAGGTCGCCGAACTGAGCGACGCGCTCGACCAAGTCTTGGCGAAGGGCCCCGAAGGTTTTGCCGAAGAAGAACCGCAACCGGTTTCTTTTCGCTCACTCTCGGGTGACGAAAAGCACCCGGTATGGCAGATCGTCAATATTTGGGAGGCGATGCCCGCTTTCGAAAAATTGATCTATCATCCGGCGATCGTCGAGGGCATCAGCCAACTCGCAGGCCAACAGGACCTGATGGTCTGGCACGACCAGATCCAATACAAACCGGCGCAATACGGCGGCTCGACACATTGGCACCAGGACGCGCCCCTATGGCCAATCATCAAGCCGATGACACCCGTCTCGGCCTGGATCCCCTTTGACGATGCGACGGAGGAGAATGGCTGTATGTGGATGGTACCGGGCAGCCACAAGTGGGGCAATCAGATCGAGTTTCTGCGCACCCAGGGCGATCTATCGTTATTGGATAATTTTAAGGATTTGCAGGGTTTTGAACCGCCGACAGACGCTGAAATTCGCACGGTTGAAGCACAACCGCGGCCGGTGTTGTGCGGTGAGGTCTCTTTCCACCATTCATTGACCTGGCACGGTTCTCCCTTCAATCAATCACAGCGGTCGCGCCGGGCCATCGCGATCCACTATATGACTGGTGAGGCGCGTTTCGACGCGGGTGGTAATCACATTATGAAGCAGTTCGTCGACTTACCAGACAATGCGCCGATGGCCGAGGCGGGTGCGCATTTTCCGCTAGTCTGCCGCGACGGAAAACCGCTGGGTGTGCCCGAGCGGCTGCGCGCGACCACGGTCTGATATATGACTGAGGGCGATGCCCCGCCGCAATCGCCCTCGAACGCGGAAAAACTTCGCGGCCTGCGTTGGGCTGTGGCGTCGGAAACTTTCGGCAGCGCCTACGGAGTACTGGCGCTGGGCTCGATATTGATACTCTTCCTCGATGAATTGGGTTTGCGCAAAGAGCAGATCGGGTTGCTCAACGGGCTGATTTTCTTGCCCGGGCCGATCGCACTTTTTATCGCACCCTATCTCGCCCGTTTCGGTAGCAAGCGCTCGCTAATTGTCTTCTATGGTGCGCGCAAAATTGTTGCGGCATTGTTAATCCTGACGCCGGGTATGTTCACTGCTTGCGGGGAGTCCGTGGCGTTCGCCTATGTCTTCGTGGTGATGGCGCTATATGGGTTGTGCCGGGTTATTGCCGAGACGGCTTTTTATCCTTGGATACAGGAATTCGTTCCTGATCAGGTGCGCGGCCAGTATATGGCTGTTTGCAATGTTGTTGGCACTTTGGCTAGCATATTGGCCGTGGTTTGGTCGAGTTATATGCTCGGCTCGGGGACGGAGATCAGTCGTTTTCAGGTGGTGATTGCGGTAGGGTGCGCATTGGGACTGGTCGGTATCGTGCTGAAGTCCCGGATCCCCGGTGGAGCGCCGTTGGCCAAGCGGACTGGTCAGCGCACGCATTTTCGCCAGATGAGAGAAGTGATGCGGGATCGTGGTTTTCGCCGCTTTCTGTTGGGGTTGGGGGTTTTGGCTTTGGCGACCGGCGGATGGGCGGCCTTTGTTCCGCTCTATTTAAAGGAGGCGATCGGCTTGGACGCGGGGGTGGTGGTCGGTTTACAGAACTGGACACTCGTGGGCACGCTGGTATCGAGCTATGCCTGGGGTTATTACGCCGACCGCAAGGGCAGCAAGTCCGTACTAATGGCGGCACTGTTATTGGTGGTATTATTGCCTTTGGGATGGATGGCCTTGCCGCGGCATGCGGCCGATAGTGCGCTGTACGCCGGGGTGATGGCGATGTTGTCGGGGGTCGGGATGATGGGGTATAGCATCAGTAATGAGCGCCTGCTTTTTGTTTCTGCTGTACCACCCGAAAAGAAGACCGAATATATGGCAGTATTTTATACGTTCACCCAGATACTGATGGCGCTGAGTCCGTTTTTGGCGGGTCGGGTATTGGCGGCGGCGACTGGTTGGGGTGGTCGGGCTTATGGCTTTGAATTTGACCAGTATACCCCCTTTTTTGTCGGCAGCCTGCTCTTATTGCTTATCGGGATCTGGATTTTTAGCGGGGTCAGCGAGAGAGACCGCTTACCTGGCGACACTTCGTAAATTCGTTAGAATACCGGTTTTCGCCATTCCCACGTCTATATAAAACGAAGCATAGTCGGTTTGTCGATAGGGGGGAAAGGCTTGCATGTGCACCCGCAAGAAGAAAGCAGAATACAGTGAGAGCAATTAACGCGTTGTTGGTATGTATGGTGACCGTAGTCGCCGTAGACGCCCAGCCACCTTATCTAGCCGATCCTGCGCCCGGTCAGGTCTTTCTAACACCACGAATCGATCTGGATCTGGGACCGGTGCCGTTAATCGTACCCGAGCGCTATGCTACGGCGAATCTAGCCGAGCGCGAACTGATGTTGCCTCCGGGATTTGCGGTCAATGTCTTCGCCGCCGGCCAACCTTTGGAAGGGCCGCGTTTTATGGCCTGGGATCCGGGGGGAGTGTTGCATGTGGCGAATATGAAAGCGGGTGGGGGTTCCGAGTTTGCCCCACCGGTTAATACGGCCAAGCCGCCGGCCGTCGAGCAGATGAGGGGCCAGGTATTGGCGTTGCCCGATCGTGACGGCGATGGGGTGGCCGACGAGATCCTGGTCGTAGCCGAGCAGTTGTGGTTTCCCAACAGTATCCAGTTTTTTGCCGGTTATCTATATGTAGCCGATATGCACCAGGTGGTGCGCCTACGCGACAGTGACGGCGACGGGCGTTATGAGGAGCGCGAGATCGTAGTGCCTGATCTGCCGGTTGGCCACCATCGGACCCGGACGATCGAAGTTGATCGGCAGCGCGGCAAGCTCTATTTGTCGATCGGTTCGAGTTGCGATTTGTGCCGAGAAAGCGATTCCCGGCGGGCGACGATTATGGAATTCAATCTCGACGGGAGCAATGGCCGGGTCTATGCCAGCGGTTTGCGCAATGCCGTCGGGTTGGGGATTCACCCGATGAGCAACGAGTTGTGGATTACGACGAATGGCCACGACCGTGAGGGCAGCCATCTGCCGCCGGAGATGGTGACGGTGGTGCGCGACGGCGGTTTTTACGGCTGGCCATTGGCTTTCGGTTTTCGCAGCTGGATCGATTTTTCGATCGGCGTCTATCAAGAAGAAATCTTTCTCCTCACCGTCCAGGACTCGAGCGATGTCGAACGAGTCCCGCGTCCGGTGGCGATGCTGCCGGCGCATCTGGCGCCTATGGATGTGCACTTTTATCGGGGCGAACGATTTCCGGATCCATATCGCGATGCGGCCTTTGTCGCCTTTCGCGGTGGAGGGAATGCAGCGGTTCTCGGCCACAAGGTCGTGGCACTCTTTGCCGATCCGGATGGACAAAACGCACGCGTCGGCGATTTTCTCACCGGGTTTCAGCCGCGGATCTCATCGGGCAGCGGCGTCTGGGGCGAACCGACAGGTTTGGCGACGGATGCGCAGGGCAATTTGTATGTAAGCAGCGACTGGAGCAATCATATGATTTTGCGGGTGGTGGCCAGTCCGTTGCGCGGTTTTTGGCGAGGTCTACCCGATGCGGTTGTGCCGGGTTTTACCGGTGGCCAGGTCGAGTTGGACGAGATCATACGCGTCGAGGGCTTGGATCCCGAGGGGGCGGAGGCGGAGGTCGTCGCTGATTTGAGCGCTTTTGGCGGGCCCGCGAATCTGGCTTTAGAAGCGGTCGGCGAGGGCGAATTTCGCTTGCGGCGCCGCTTGGATTTGGGCGTTGCTCCCGGGGTGAAGGCGTTGGTCGTGCGGATCGCGCAGGGGGTGGGTGGTGAGCGTTTCGAGACGCGGGTGCGGCGGGTGTTCGAAATATTGCCGGGACGCGATCTAGTAATCATCGGCGAAGCGATTGATTCGGGCTGGCAGTTCATCGAAGACGCGACATTGCAGCTGGTGGGCTTTGCCGAGGCGCCGTCGGTTTTTCGCGGGATGGCGGCGGCTTTTGTCGCGGCGGATGTATCCTTTCGCGGTTGGAATCTCGCTTTGGAACCGACGGTATTATTTGACCCCGTCGGTTACCGCAGCCTGCGTTTCGCTCTGCATCCAGGCGATACCGGTACTACGGCCAATGCGCGCTTGGTGCTCAATATTAAACCGGGGCGCAATTTCGACGTCATCGCCGAGTTCGGTGTCGATTTGCAGCGATCCGAGTGGCAGGAGGTCACAGTACCCCTCGCGGCATTGGAACTTAGCGGTCCGTTAGAACAGATTCGCTTCCAGGGCAATTTAGAAGGCCGTTTCTTTATCGATGAATTGCGGCTGGAGACGGAGACTCCACAGCCGGATGCCACCGCCGTCGCTGATGAGGGGGGCGTGCAGCCCGCGGGCTTTTTGCTGGCGCAGAATTATCCGAACCCCTTTAACGCGGAGACAGTGATCCGCTACAATATTGAGCGTGAGGGGGGCGTGTCGTTGAGTGTGTTTAATTTGGCGGGACAGCAGATCAGGCACCTGGTGCGGGACCTGCGAGCGCCGGGTGTCTATCAAAGTGTATGGGACGGACGCGATGAGCGGGGGCTGGAGATGGCTAGCGGCGTGTACATCTACCGACTGCAGGTCGGCGACCTAATCGAGGCGCGGAAGTTGCTTCTGTTGCGCTGAGGAATATCGAGAATCAGCGCTGGTTGTGTTTTTAGTTTGCTCGGCGGAAACCGTTATTGGGCTTCGACGGTGAGATAGCGGTCGACGGCCACGTTACTTAGCTCGCTGGTCTGCCCGCTGGGCCAGAGGATGTCGATGTGCTCGACGCGGGTGCAGTTGCCCAAACCAAAATGCAGGCGCGGGTCGTGTGCGGAGAGATAGGTGCCGCTGGTAGCTACGGCGCGGAATTGGGTGCGGTCATCGCATGTTAGATGGACCTGCGCGCCTATGGCTTGGTCCTTGAGTTCAAGCCCGAGCCAGTGCAGTCCCGGCGGTCGGTCGTTGCGGTAGAGCGCGGCGGGGCCGTTGAGGTGGCTGACCAGCACGTCGAGGTCGCCGTCGTTGTCGTAATCGCCGCGCGCCGCGCCGCGGCTGACTAGCGCCCGGGCGAAGGCCGCCCCGCTGGTCGCAGAGATATCGCTATAATGGCCCTGGCCATCGTTTTGCAGCAATTGGTCGTTTTGCGCGTAGCGCAGGTCTGCTTCGAGGATTTGGATGCGGTCTAGTACGTGGCCGTTGGCGACATAGAGGTCTAAGTCGGCGTCGTTGTCGGCATCGAAGAAGAAGGTGCCGAAACCGAGCTGGTTGAAGCTGGCGTTGGCGGCGTCGGCGCCGGGGCTGACGTCTTTAAAACCGGCGGCCCGGTCATTGCGGTAGAGGGTGTTGGTCTCGCGCGAGAAATTGGTCACGAATAAATCGAGGTCGCCGTCCCCGTCGTAATCGCCAGCATCGACACCCATCCCGGCTTCGGGGCCACCTTCGCCATTGTAGGCCGCGCCGTTTTGTAGCGCGATGTCTTTAAAACGCTGTTCGTCGTTGCGATAATAAAAGTTGCGCACACCATCGTTGGCGACATAGAGATCCTGGTCGCCGTCGAGGTCGAAATCCCCGGCCACCACGCCCAAACCCTTGCCGAAGAGACTGGCGACACCTGCTGTTGCACCGACATCGGTAAAGTGTTCGCCGTCGTTGCGGAAGAGCGCGTCG